>OLPA01000125.1_pt1 | contig 62076 bp, 48 predicted proteins | sample 1672811 | NCBI WGS metagenome assembly OLPA01 (sample SAMEA3136726, study PRJEB25190) | human gut metagenome | biome: human gut; feature: human-associated habitat; material: faeces | place: Austria | collected 2013
CTTCGGCCGCCGTGAGCAGCGAGACCTTGCCGATCTCCTTGAGGTACATGCGCACCGGATCGCCCGTGAGCATGGCGACGGAATTGTCGGAGTTGTATTTGCGCGTGCGCGCCGTCTTGGTCTTTGATGAGACACGAGGAACCGTGATCTCGGCGGCAGCCTTCAGCTCTTCTTGAGGAATGCCCTCGAGGAGTTCATCGTCGGAAAGGCTCGCATCCGCTTCGACGGAATCATCTTCAGTTGTCTTGTCTGGTTTAGAAAGATCAGGCTCGATAGAATCGTCTTCTAACAAGTCTTCTTCGAGTTCCTCTTCGAGGATTTCTTCGGCCGCTACTTGCGCAGCTGCCTTTTTGGTTTCTTCAGTTGTCTTGCTTTCGACCTGCTCTTTAGCAACTTTCTCTTGTTTCTTCTTGCTGCTCGTCGTCTTTTTCGTGGCAGCCTTTTTCGTTGTTGCTTTCTTGGCAGGCGCTTTGGCTTTTTTAGTCTCTTTCTTCGAAGATTCTACTTCTTCTGTTTCCAAAGTAGTTTTCTTACTAGCTTTTGAAGAGGTTTTAGCCACACTTGATCCTCTCGTTACCGTTGAGTCTAACTGTGTGCTTTATAGCGCATCGAACTATTATATAAAAGTTCTCCCCCGCTCAAAAGGGGGTATTTTTGAAACCTTCGAACTTTTTTACCAAGGGATAAGGACATACCCAACGAAGGCGCAAAGGAACGCGAAGAGCGCACCGGCGACCACATCGCGCGGAAAATGAACGCCCCCGATCACGCGTATCACGCCGAACGCGCAGCTGCATACCACGAGCGCGATGCCCACCCACACGTTCCAAGCGCACCACGAACAGGCGATCATCATGAGCGAGAACGTATGCCGGCTAGGAAACGAATGCCCCATCGTGTCTTTTTCGATGAGCGGATCGATCGCGAGCACCTCGTAGGGACGCGGAGCATCATAGTAGCGACGGAATACGCTCAGCGCCGTAAAGCCGATAGCCGGCACCAAAACGAAGCGCGCGAACGCTACCCAATCCCCCGCAAGAGCAACGAGCACCAGCAGGAGCGGATACGCGATATACCCAGCAAGCGTGAGCGCACGATTTACCAAGCGCAGCCATAACAGCGCGTTGCTGTTCTCGCGAAACGTACGCGAGATCTTCTCGTATGCTTGTTCATCCACGCAAAGATTCCTGTCTCGTTGTCGGGCGAAGCGAAAGAATCGTTACGCCCCTATGACCTTTTTGTCACCTCTGCCATTTTATGCCAAGGGATACGCTATGCTAGTAGGTAAGATACGAAAGGGCTCGTAGAGCGCCCTTGAACTCCCTCGAAAGAAAAGGATCGATATATCATGTCAGCAGTTGCAGGTTGGTATCCAGACCCTGAAGGCGACACCTCGCGCCTCCGCTATTGGGACGGCACCCAGTGGACCGATAACTATACCCCCATCCCCACCGCAGCTCCTGCGGAAGACCCACAGGTTGCACAGGCTGCAGCCTATACCGCACAGCCTACCCCTGCCGCACCGGTCACCTCAGACACCTCCTATCAGGTGTTCGATTCTGAGCAGATCTACCCCATGACCAGCCAAGACCGCGTGCTGCGCCTAATCGCTTTCATCCTGAACATCATCTCCTGCGTAGGGTGGGCGTGGCTCATCATCCCGCTCGCTTGGATGATCCCGATGACGGTCATCAGCTGGGGCATCTACAAAGGTACGCGCGCTAACACCGTTGCGTTCGGCGTGTGCACGCTCATCTTCGTCGATCTGATATCGGGTATCCTGCTGCTCATCTCGCACAAGGACACACCCCAAGCTTAACGAACAAGCAGCCATCTTCACTTGACTGAACAGGTTCTCTATATCGAAGGCATCCCGGTGAAGCTCACGCGAAAGCGCATGAAGTCAGTGCGCCTACGAGTGAAATCTCCGAGCGGAGAAGTGTGCCTCTCGGCTCCGTATCATATTCCCGAAGCCGAGCTCCGTACCTTTGTTGCTGCACGCACAGGTTGGATCCGCCAGCAGCAAGCGCGCATCGCTGCTTCCCCTTCGGCGCATGCCGAGAAGGCGAGCAAAGAAGAGATCGAAGCGTGGCGCACGGTCGTGAAAGCTTGCGTTCCTCCCCTGGTCGAACAGTGGGCAGCTATTCTTGATGTTCATCCGAAAACGATCGCCTATCGCAACATGAAGAGCCGCTGGGGCAGCTGCCAACCCGAAACGGGGCGCATCCGCTTCAACATCCGCCTTGCGCTCTATCCGCCTGAATGCCTAGAATACGTGGTCGTTCACGAGCTCTGCCACTTCCTCGAGCCGAACCATGGACCAGGATTCCATGCGCTCATGGATCGCGTCATGCCCGATTGGCCTGCACGCAAGAAGAAGCTCCAATGAACCGCTGCGCTGCTTCATCAAGGACGGACTCAACATTTCGGTATAGATTTCACGTTCTCCCGCAACAGCGCGCAACACTTCCCTACCATGAGAACCAACTGCAAGAATACCCTGCGCGATGAGCAGGTCAACCGAACTTGGGCGTAAGACAAGGAGCTGTCATGATCACCTATTACCGATCGAACCATGGCGCGCTCGAAACCATCGATAAACCCGAACCAGGTTGCTGGATCAACGTATACGAGCCCACCGAAAAGGAACTCGGCTGGCTCAGCCAAAGCCTGGACATCTCTCCCAACTTCCTGAGCAAAGCCTTCGACGAAGAGGAATCGGCCCATGCAGATATCGACCCTGATAATGACCAGGTGCTCGTTATCGTCGACTGCCCGTATGTCGTTTCGGAAGACTGCCAGCACGGCAAGAAGATCACCCAGTACGATACGCTGCCGATTTCGTTCATCTTCATCCCCAAGGAGAAGTACTTGCTCACGCTCAGCCTTCATCACAACGAATACCTCGATGAATTCGCGAAGAAGAAGGGCAGCACGATCGACACGGCGCACCCCCAGCAGTTCCTCCTAAAGACGCTCCTTTTCATCTGCGAGGTCTATCTTCATAGTCTGCGTGTGGTCAACAGGCAGATCCACGAGTATGAAAAGCTCCTGCGCAAGCGCATCAACGACTCCGATCTGCTGGTCATGCTCGATTTCGAGAAGTCGCTGATCTACTTCACCACCTCGCTCCAAGGATTGCGCGCAACGGTTTCGCATGTTGAATTCAAAGAAACGGTTCACATCACCTCTGCCGAAGATGAGCTGCTCGATAACGTGAAGATCGAGATCGCACAAGCAAGCGAGATGTGCAACATCTATACCGACATCCTCGAAGGGATCACCGATGCCTTCTCGAACGTGCTCAACAACAATCTGAACACGACCATGCGTATCTTGACGGGCATCACCATCATCCTCGCGATGCCCACGATCATCTTCAGCTTCTATGGTATGAATGTAGCGGGCCTGCCCCTCGCTGAACTGTGGTGGTACCCCGTTCTGATGGCGGTCATCCTCTGCGTGATCGTGTTCCTCGTGCTGAAATACACCCGCATCCTGAAATAGCACCGCGAACCCTGGAGGGTTTTCTTCGCGCGTTCGCTCTTATATCCACGCACACTATTAAAGAAGGGCTACTTCGACTCAACGATGGGGATCGGAGTCTTGTCCTCTTCATCGAGGTTGCCGTCGTAGACGTAGTATTTCGTTTCGCGCGCGATGAGCCCCGAGAGCAACAGCACCATGATGATGTTCGGGATAGCCATGAGCGCATTGCCGATATCGGATATCACCCACACCATATCGCCGATACCGATCGCCCCCAAGAACGCCGCCGCCACATAGAGGATCTGATAGGGCAAGATCGCATGCTTGCCGAACAGATAGGTGATGGCGCGGCTGCCATAGTAGGACCACCCCAGAATGGTCGAGTACGAGAACGCGACCATACCCACCACCAAGAGCGGCGTGCCCAGATAAGGGATCTGCGCGAAGGCAAGACTTGCAAGCTGAGCACCCGAGAAGATGGTCGGGTTGTTCAGGATCTCATCTTGAATGCCAGGATACGCGAGCATCGTCGAAACGAGCACGATGCCGGTGAGCGCGCAGATGACCACGGTCGACCAGAACGTTCCCGTCATCGCGATGAGCGACTGCTCAGCAGGGTTCTTCGTCTTCGCCGCTGCCGCGATGATCGGTGCCGAACCAAGGCCCGACTCGTTCGAGAAGAGCCCGCGCGCGCACCCGAACTGGAGCGCCACCATGATGCCCGAGCCCACTGCACCACCGAAGGCAGCCTTCGCCGTGAACGCACATTCGAAGATGAGCACGAGCGCATCCCACAGATACGCCCAGTTCAACGCCAGGATGATCACGCACCCAAGGGCGTAGCCGATCGCCATGACCGGCACCAGGCGCTCGCACACATCAGAGATGATCTTCACGCCGCCGAAGATGACCGCCGCGACCAACACAACGATCACGATGCCGATGATCCACGGCTCGACCTGAAGACCGCTCGACGTCATGATGCCGGTCATCGCCGATGCCTGCACTGCCGATCCCGTGCCGATCGCCGCTATCGCCGCAAAGAGCGCGAATGCGACCGCACCCACGCGCGCATACCAAGGCACCTTGCCATTCTTCGTGAACCCACGCTGCCAGGCATACATGGCGCCGCCCAGCATGTTGCCATTGTGATCCTTCACTCGATACTTGATCGCGACGAACACCTCGGAATACTTCGTGGCGATGCCGAACACACCCGTAAGCCACATCCAGAAGATCGCGCCAGGACCACCCGCCAAGATCGCCGTAGCCACGCCCACGATCGAGCCGGTGCCAATGGTTGCCGCAAGCGCTGTGGCAAGCGCCCCGAAGGGAGAAATATCTCCTTCACCTTCGGTCTTTTTCAGCGACATCTTGATGGCTTGCGGAATCTTCCGCTGGATGAAACGCGTGCGGAACGTGAGGAAGATGTGCGATCCCAAAAGAAGAACGATCATCGCAGGCCCCCATACGAAGGCATCGATCTGTTCAAGAATCTCCATCACGCATTCCCTTACCGCACTGATTGATAAACAAGAATTCAGCATAGCAGCCAAATCCGCTCATGCGCTCAACATTATCAGGAAAGGCGTTACCGCACACGAACAGACCATGCGATCTTTCGCCCAATCCCAGCACATTTGAAGCGCTCGCTATCCTCCGAGCCGTCGAACAGAGCTAAATCGGCTATGATTGTGTGAACGAAATCTCCCCTTCATGCATAAGGAATCATGATGGTCTATCGCACAATCTTAGACGCGCTCGGCAATACCCCGCTGATCGAGCTCAACCATATGACCACGCCTGACCAGGCGCGCATCGTGGTGAAGTATGAAGGGTTGAATGTGGGCGGTTCGATCAAGACGCGCACTGCGCTCCAGATGATCGAAGGAGCCGAAGCGCGGGGGATCATCGGTCCTGATTCCATCATCGTTGAGCCCACCAGTGGCAACCAAGGCATTGGACTCGCGCTCGTCTGCGCGGTGAAGGGCTACAAAGCGGTGTTGATCATGCCCGATTCGGTCTCGCACGAACGCCATGAGCTCGTCCGACAATACGGTGCGGAAGTCATCATGGTGCACGACGAAGGCGATATCGGCGAATGCATTGCACGCTGCATCGCGCTCGCTAACGAAATGGCCGAAAACGACCCGCAGGTCTACATCCCTCAGCAGTTCGAGAACGCCGACAATCTCGTTGCGCACGAAACAGGTACGGCGCAAGAGATCTTATGCGATATCGATACGCCGATCGATGGATTCTGCGCTGGATTCGGCACAGGTGGAACCATCTCAGGAGTTGGACGCGTTTTACGCGAGGCCTATCCCGATCTTCAGATCTGGGTCGCCGAACCAGAGCATGCTGCTATTCTTTCAGGCGGCGAAATAGGCTCCCACCTGCAGCAAGGCATCGGCGACGGGCTCATTCCTGCCATCTTCGACGAAGGCATCTACGACCATATTTGCCTCATCTCCGATGAAGAGGCTCTCGAAACGAGCCGTGAGCTCGCACGCAAAGAAGGCATTTTGTGCGGCATCTCCTCTGGCACCAACGTTGCCATCGCACGCCGTCTTGCAACACACCTCGGCCCTGGCAAGACCGTCGTGACCATCCTCCCCGATACCGGCGAGCGCTACTTCTCCACCCCACTCTTCACCGCTTAGCCAAGCTGGTTGGCTGGCTCGATCAGCGGAGAGGGTGAGGCAACGAGGTGACTCTTTTCCGACACTCTAATTATTAATAAAACCCGAGAAAAGTAGTGACGCATGAGCGAATCTGCAAAATGCAGATTCGCGAACAGGGAAACGGGGAACCTTGTGTCTCGCGCTCGGTGCTGATCGAGCCAAGATACCACTGATAACCCCTTAGGCGTGCTGCATGTACTTAGAGTACGCTCACGGGGTCGATGTCGATCGAGACGTTCACAGTCTTGTGAGGCTTGCGGGAGCGGAAGTAATCGATGCAGAAAGCGGAGATGTCTTCGGTGGGCTGCGCTTTGATGAGGATGTGATAGCGGAAGTTCTTCTTGAGGCGCGAAAGCACGCACGGCGTGGGCGGAAAGATCTGTATCCCTTGTGCGCCCCGCTCTTCACTAAGCTTCATAAGGTCGAAGAAGAGCTGCTGCGCAACCCCAATCACTTCAGACTCGCGCTCTCCCCAAATGAGCACATTCGCCATACGCACGAACGGCGGATAGGAAAGATCATGGCGCAGTTTCAGCTCTTGCTCGAGGAATCTCTCACGATCATAGCGCGCAGCTGCAGCGATAGCGTCATCATGCGCACTGTAGGTCTGCACGATCACCTTACCAGGAAGATCGGCACGACCCGAGCGCCCGGCCACCTGCTCGATCAGATCGAAGGTGCGCTCAGAGCTGCGGAAATCGGGAAGATGGAGCATGGTGTCGGCATTGATAACACCCACGAGCGTAACATCGTCGAAGTCGAGCCCCTTCGCGATCATCTGCGTACCTAAGAGCACTGCCGCATCCGCCTTCGCGAACTGTTCGAGCAAACGCTGATGGTCACCCTTGTGCGCCGTGGTATCCGCGTCCATGCGAACGACCTCGCAGGCACGCTCTCCTAAGAAAACGCGCAACTCCGCTTCAACGCGCTGCGTTCCCGCACCGAAGCGCTTCAGGTAAGGCGAGCCACAATCGGGGCAGGTAACGGGAGCGGGGATCTCATAACCGCAGTGATGGCAAACAAGCCGATTGCCCTCTTCGTGATAGGTGAGCGAAGTCGAACAGGATTCGCATTCAGGGACGAAGCCGCAGTCGCGGCAGAGCAAGAACTGCGCGAACCCACGCTGGTTGAGCAGCAAGACCGCTTTCTCGCCTTTGTCGAGCGTTTCGTCGAGCGCATCCTGGAGCGCCTTCGAGAACATCTTGCGATTGCCCGCGCCGAACTCGCGCGCCATATCGACCACCTGGATATCAGGCAGCGGCTTGCCATTGGCGCGGCTGGCCATGACCACCTGATGCCACGAATCGTCGGTCTTCGCCCGATGGAGCGCCTCGATCGAGGGCGTGGCCGAACCCAAGATGAGCGTGGCGCCATTCCTGCGCACGAGCCATTCTGCCACATCACGCGTCACATAGCGCGGCGCCTGGTCCTGCTTATAGCTGCCTTCGTGCTCTTCGTCGATGATGATCATACCCACGTTCGCAAGCGGAGCGAAGAGCGCGCTGCGCGCACCCACCACCACACGGATCTCGCCTGAATGGATCAGATCCCACTGGTCGAAGCGCTCCCCTTGACTCATGCGCGAGTGAAGCACCGCCACCGTATCACCGAAGCGTCCACGGAAACGCGCCACCGTTTGTGGCGTGAGCGAGATCTCGGGCACGAGCACGATCGCATTGCGCCCCGCCTTCAGCTCTTCCTCGATCGCGCAGAGGAACACTTCGGTCTTGCCCGACCCCGTAACGCCATCGAGCACTACCACTTCCCCATTGGCGTGTTGCTGAGCCGCACCGATCACTTCAAGTGCAGCACTTTGATCAGGCGTCAAGACAGGGCGCTCATGGATGCGCTTGGTGAAGGCCGAGCTGATCTCTGCCACGCCGCGCACACGTCTGCGCTCTTCAACAGCGATCACGCCCTTCTCTTCAAGCGCTTTGATGACCGCTGAGACCGAACCATATTCGGCACTCAAGTCTGCAACTTTCAGGTCGCCCTGCTTGAGCGCTTCAAGGATCGCGATCTGCTTCACAGCAGACTTGCGCGGCGTATACTCATCGGCTGCAGGCAGACGCGATGCCCAGCGTTCATCGACTTGTTGAACCTTCGGGTAGAGCACCTCCCACGCGCCTGCCACGCGCTTTATCTTCGGAGTTGCTCCTGGGGGCAGCAGCAAACGCACGCACGATGAGAGCGGCGCGATATAGCGCTCGGAAAGATAGAAGGCAAGTTCAGCACCAGCTTCATCGAAATAGGATTCGGAGAGAACCGCCTCGATGGACTTCAGGCGCTTCACGTTCTCAGGCTCCTCTTCGCTCAAGCCCACCACGTACCCGATCGCTTTCCTGCCACCAAACGGCACGAGAACAGCACAGCCGATCTGCGCGTGTGCGAGATCGGCTGGTAATGCGTAGGTGTAAGCACTATCGAGTGCTTGCGTGGGTATGTCGAGGATCACCGAAGCGTAGGTCATAATGGCGCTAGTATAGCGCAGGCGCGTACGCTTACGAAAGCGACGGACAAGCTGCCTTCAAATCTTCAACCTTGTTCGTATGTTCCCAAGTGAATTCTGGAAGTTCGCGACCGAAGTGGCCATACGCTGCGGTCTTACGATAGATCGGACGACGCAAGTCGAGCGCATCGATGATAGCTGCCGGGCGCAGATCGAACACCTTCTCGACTGCCGCTTCGATCTCTTCTTGCGGAACATGGTTCGTGCCGAACGTTTCGATCATGATCGAAACGGGGCGCGCGACACCGATAGCATAAGCGATCTGGACCTCGCAGCGATCAGCAAGGCCAGCTGCAACCACGTTCTTAGCGACCCAGCGGGCTGCATACGCGCCAGAACGATCGACCTTCGTGCAGTCCTTGCCCGAGAACGCGCCGCCACCATGACGACCCATGCCGCCATAGGTATCAACGATGATCTTACGGCCAGTAAGACCCGCATCGCCCATAGGACCACCGATCACGAAACGACCGGTCGGATTGATGAAGATCTCGGCGCCCTCATAGGAAAGATCGAGATCAGCGAATACCGGCGCGATGACCTGCTCGATGATGTCTTCACGCAGCTGCTTAGGATCGATATCCTCAGAGTGCTGGGTAGAAACGACGATCTTGTCGATGCCTACCGGCTTATCGTTCTCATAGCGAACGCTCACCTGGGTCTTGCCATCAGGACGCAAGTAAGGCAGGATGCCCTCTTTGCGCACCTTGGTAAGACGCTCGGAAAGACGATGCGCTGCATAGATAGGAAGCGGCATGAGCTCTGCCGTTTCGTTGCAGGCATAGCCGAACATCATGCCCTGGTCGCCCGCACCGATCTCGGAATAGCTGTCCTCGGCTTCGCTCTTCTGTGCTTCGAAGGACTGATCGACGCCCTGAGCGATATCAGCAGACTGATCATGGATCGCATTGAGCACGCCACAGGTGGTGGCATCGAAACCATACTTCGCGCGGTTGTAACCGATGTCTTCGAGCACCTCGCGCACGATGGCTGGCACATCGACATAGGCTTGCGTGCGAATCTCGCCCGTTACGAGCACCATGCCTGTGGTAGCCATGGTCTCGCAGGCGCAACGCACCGCACTCGGATCGGCGGGTGCACCAGAAGGAGAGATATAGCCCTGTTCAGCAAGCTCGATCTCCTTAGCAAGGATAGCATCGAGAACTGCGTCCGAGATCTGATCGCAGATCTTGTCGGGGTGCCCTTCCGTTACCGACTCGCTCGTGAAGATGTAAGAGGAATTAGCCATATCAGTATCGTACTTTCTGTTCTCTTATTCGCTTACTTGGATGCTTCGGTCTTTTGCGCGATAGCAGAACGAGGATCGCGCTCGGGATCCCAAGCACCACGGATCACGCGACCGTCCTTCTTGAACTTCGCGATGTCAGTCTCCGCCATGCCGATGTTGTCGCGCTCGCGGTTCTTGACACGCGGACCTTCCTTGTCGGTCCAAAGGCGCTCTGCGACCGGTGCCCATGCCTCAGCAGCAGGCTTGGTCTTCGCACACAGCTCTTCAGCGCTTTCCTGCGCGACCAAGTCCGTAGAATGCGCGCCTGATTCAGCCACCATGTACTCGAGGCATTCAGGATTCTCGAGCATCGGGCAGGGGCGCATGTAGTTATCGTTGAAGGGCTGCTCGTGGTAGTACTCCATGAAGATGGGCGAACGCAGGCAATCGAGCAGCGTTGAGTCATGGATGTTCGCGTTCGAATAGTGGATGAACACGCACGGCTCGACATCGCCTGCAGCATTGATGTGCAGATAGCGGCGTCCACCAGCGATACAACCGCCAACATATTCGCCGTCGTGCTGGAAGTCCAGCGTGAAGAGCGGCTTTGTCTGGCGCATCTTGTCGTTGAAGAGATAGAGCTTCTCGCGCTGTTCGGGCGTAGGCATAAGATCGGTCGGAGAATCCTTGCCGACTGGCATATAGGTGAAGATCCATGCGAAGAGCGCGCCCTTGTCGATCAGCCAATCGATGTATTCCTCGCTCGTAACGCTGTCTGAGTTCACTGAGGTGTAGCAGATGGAAACGCCGAAGGGCAGCCCATGCGAGCGAAGCAGGTCCATGGCCTCATCGACCTTCTGGTAGGTACCTTCGCCACGGCGCGAATCCGTAGAAGCTTCATCGCCTTCCGCCGAGATAGCAGGAACGAAATTCTTGACGCGGATCATCTCCTGGCAGAACTCTTCGTCGATGAGCGTTGCGTTCGTGAAGCAGAGGAACGCACAATCGGGATGAGCTTCGCAGAGCTTGATGAGGTCCTTCTTGCGCACCAGCGGCTCACCGCCCGTGTAGATGTAGATATGAACGCCCAGCTCTTTACCTTGCGTGATGATCGAATCGATATCGTCATAAGAGAGATTGAGCGCATTGCCATAATCTGCCGCCCAGCAACCGGTGCAGTGCAAGTTGCAAGCACTGGTCGGGTCGAGCAGGATGGCCCACGGAATGTTGCATTCGTACTTCTTGCGGCTCTTCTCCTGTTGGGTCCAAGCAAGGAGGTTCGCATCGATGACGAAGGTCTTCAGCAGGTCATCACGCACCTCAGGATTGATATCGGTCATGATCTTCATGATGAGCTGATACCAGTTATTCTTCTGCTCGATCGCGTTGCGGATCGACTCACGCTGGCTCGGGAAGAGCGATTTCGGCAGAAGCGGCTCGAGCGTATCCATGATCTTATTGATATTCTTCTCTGGGTCTGCGAGAAGATAGTTCATCAGTTTCGTGATCGCTGCTTTTTTCATTGCGTCTGTTGCGCCCATAAAAGATCCCCCTCAAATTTCGTTATCTATAAGCAGGACTGAGTCATGTCTCGAAAATACAATTTGTTATTATGCCATTTTCTTCGTTTTTTCTAGCGGCGTTTTACGCCACTGGCGTCGTGCTCCCCGCTCAAGCGCGTTTTTTTCAACAGAATGCTGAGAACTGTCGAAATAGGGTTGCGCTACTATTGAAAGCAGCTTGAGAACAAATAGTTTTTCTGCAGCGAACCGAGCAAAAGTTCTACCGATGAACCTATCGTTCTTCGCCGACCGAAGAAGAAAGGCCGACTCATGATAAGCGACGCGATGCTCACTCAAGAGTATTTCGATACGATGAACTCACTTGATGGCGATCTGGCTGGCAAGCGATCGGCGCGCGCCTACATGGACCAGTCAAGCGCGATCGTCCATCATCGCGTGGTGGGCGCAAGCTTCATTCCCCGCCTCTACAACGACGAAGTCTGGGAGCGCTTTCGCTTCATCTCGGAAACGATCCATACCATCCTGTGCAAGGTGATCGAACGCTATCGCAGCGACGGATCCTATCGCACGATCTTCGATTATGATCCGCGGCTGGTGGAGCTCATCCTGCTCCCCCGCGGCTACGATGCCATCCTCCCCTTTGCACGCGTGGATATCTTCCTCAACGAAGACACGCTCGAAAGCGCGTTCTGCGAGCTTAACGGCGATGGTTCTGCGGGACTCAACGAGGATCGCGAGATCGTTCACAGCATCGAAGGCAGCGAAACCTTCACGCGCTTCGCAGCGCACCACCAACTTGAGTCGTGCGAGCTCTTCAAAAGTTGGGTCGCCGAATTCATCGCGATCTATGAAACCTTCAAGAACAAGGTAGCGCATCCACGCTTTGCCATCTGCGACTATTTGGATGTGGGTGTGGTCGATGAATTCCGCATCTTCAGCGAATACTTCGAAGAGGCTGGTTATGAATGCGTCATCGCCGACGTGCGCGACCTGTCTTTCGATGGCACCGTGTTGCGCGATGGCAACGGTCAGCAGATCGACGCGATCTGGCGTCGTTGCGTCACGAACGACGTGCTCGAGCACTGGGATGAATCGCAGGAGCTCATCAGCGCGGTGCGTGCGCAAGCCGTAGCGCTCATCGGGGCATTCTCCGGCCATATCGTGCACGACAAGCAGATCTTCGAAGCGCTCAAGCATCCGCTCACGAAGGCATTTTTGAGCGATGAGGAAAATGCCTTCATCGAAGAGCAGATTCCTGCCACCCATTTCCTTACCGATGAAGACTGCGACCTTGCCGCCGTACGCGCGAACAAGGACGACTGGATCATCAAACCCACCGATAACTATGGCGCGGCCGACGTGTATGCCGGCAAAGCATGCAGCGAAGAGGAATGGAACGCGCTCATCGACCGTTTCGCGAACGGGGCAGCTGGTGCGCCCTTCCTCGTGCAGCGCTACGTTACGCCCTATCGCACGAAGACGATCCCTCCTGCCGCCGACCTAGAATGGCTCGTTGAACAAGGGTTTGCTACAAGCGTCGAAGAGGTCGAGCGCGAAGGGGTGCTCTACAACAACATCAGCGGACTCTACCTCTACAATGGCACCTTCACAGGGGTATTCTCGCGCCTCGGGCCGCTTCCTGAGATTAGCAAGGAGCACCACGGCATGACCGCCGCCACCATTCGCGTGCGTGATCGAGCTTGAGCTATGGTGCAACGTGCGATCGACATAGTAGCTGCTGCTCTCACGACCGTTCTGTTGGCGTTCGGCCTGTTCGGCTCAGGGCTCGTGGTGTGCATGATGCCGCAGACCACCCAGTTGCTCGGCAATAACTTCTCCGGCTGGAACGAAGCGACCTACCCGCAAGACACCATGAGCGAACTCGCCGAAGCGGTGCGTTCCTTCTCGATCGACGATACCGGGCGCCCGCAGCTCGAAGCATGCGTGCGAACCGCCCTCGAAGAGCATTTCCCCGACATCGAGCGCACGCTCGCCGCAGGCAACACCGGCCAAAACGCGGCCGGGAACCTCTACGCTGGCGGCATCGGCGCCGGCAACCTGCTCTCGATCTACACCCTACCCGCAAGCGCGGTGGATCACCTGGAAGACTGCATCCCCGTGTTCGCCACCTCGCGCATCATGATCATCTTGAGCCTGGTCTTCGCTGCCGTAGGGATCATCCTGCTCATCGTGCGCAGACGAAGGAAGCTTGCCGGCTGGATCATGTTCGCGACCCCACTTGCCGTGATCGGAATCATCGTTGCGCTTGGCATCTGGGCGTTCGTCGATTTCGATTCGCTGTTCGGTCAACTCCACACGCTCTTCTTCACCGGCGGCAGCTGGATATTCCCTGCCGATTCGCTGCTGATCACGCTCTTCCCCGAAAGCTTCTGGATGGGCATGGGGATCGTTTGGGTCGCCGTGAGCATACTCGCCTGCCTGATCGTCTCGTTCATCGGGCGCTTCGTGAAGCGCTAGGCGCGCGCGTTGTAGAATACAGGCACTTCACCTTTTGAAAGCTTGAAAGGATACCGATGACTGCTTCCGAGAAACCCGTACGCGTCCGTTTCGCTCCTTCTCCTACCGGAGAGCTCCACATCGGCGGCGCGCGCACGGCCATTTATAACTGGGCATTCGCACGTGCTAACGATGGCGATTTCATCCTGCGCATCGAGGACACCGATCCCGAGCGCTCCACCGAAGAGAACAAGCAGATCATCTTGCGCGCGATGCGCTGGCTCGGCCTCGACTGGGACGAAGGCCCCGAAGTAGGCGGCGACCACGGCCCTTACCTTCAGACCGAGCGTTTCGACACCTACGCAGATGCGCTCGAGCGCCTGAAAGAACGCGGCATGGTCTACCCGTGCTTCTGCACAAAGGAACAGCTCGACGAGAAACGCGCTGCCGCCGAAGCGACCGAAGGCGGCTATTCGGGCTACGACCGCACCTGCCGCAGCCTCTCTGCTGAAGAGGCACAAGCGCGCATCGATGCGGGAGAGCCCCATGTTTGGCGTCTGAAGGTGCCGCTCGATCACGGCCCGATCGAATTCGACGATGCGGTCTATGGCCACATGAGTTTCCCGGCAGACGTGATGGACGACATGATCCTGGTGCGCTCCGATGGCACGCCCACCTATAACTTCGCCGTGGTCTGCGACGATGCATTCATGAACATCTCGCATGTTATCCGTGGCGACGACCACCTCTCGAACACCCCGCGCCAGATCCTCATCTACGAAGCGCTTGGCTACGACGTTCCGGTGTTCGCCCATCTTCCCATGATCTTGGGCTCGGATGGTCGCAAGCTTTCCAAGCGTCGCAACGCCACCTCGGTCGAGCAGTACAAGGAGATGGGCTATCTGCCCGATACGCTCATCAATTTCCTCGCGCTTTTGGGCTGGTCGCTCGACGGCGAGACGACCATCATCGATCGCGATACGCTCTGCCGCGAATTCTCGCTCGATCGCGTGACGCGCAAGGATGCGATCCTCGACGAAGAGAAGCTCGACTGGATGAATGGCATCTATATCCAGAACATGGGTGCTGCTGCCTGGGTGGATGAGGTCGCTCCCTTCTTCATCGAGGCAGGTCTTGCAAGCGCTGAAGATATCGAAGCCAACCGCGCCTGGTTCGAGAAGCTCTATCCGCTCGTCGCAGAGCGCTCGAAGCACCTGAACGATGCGATCGAGAAGCTCTCGTTCATCTTCGATGGGCCGAACGTGACGCTCGATGAGAAATCAGTGAAGAAGAACCTGCTCAAAGAAGGCGCACGCGCCGATGAAGTGCTGCGCGAAACGCGCGCGATCCTGGCCGATGAATCGATCCCATGGCAGTGCGACCCGCTGCAAGATGCGGTGCGCGAGCTCACCGAGAAGCTCGACTTGAAAGCGAAGTTCGTCTTCCAGCCCATCCGTGTTGCGGTCACTGGTTCACAGGTTTCGCCGCCGCTGTTCGAGAGCATCGAACTCATGAAGCGCGAAGATGTGCTCGCGCGCATCGACTACACGCTGGCCGAAGTGTTCGGCGCATAGTCGCGCAGGTTGCCTCACGAGCCTAATGAACCAAACGAAAGGCTGCCATGAGCGAAGACAGGAGCATACCGATCTCGCCTGCTGCTCTTGAAGCATTTGCAGCCGGTGCGGCGTTCATGCCCCAAAGCGCTCCTGGACCTTCTGCAGATAGCGAAGCACGCACTGCAAAAAAGACTGCTGAGGCGCCTGATGCCTGCCAGTCCGAAGCAGCGAGCGAAACCGAGCAGAACGACGAAGCTCCTGTTGAAGAGGCGATCAACAGCTCTGGTGATGCTCTCAGCGAAGCAGTCAAAGAAACCCCTGCTCCACCAACAGACCCGCGCTTTCCCATCTCGGTCCTCCCAGGATTCTGCACCCGCCTTGCTGGCAGCACATGCGAACGGTGCACCTTCGTCTGTCCCTACGATGCGATCTTCTTCGACGAACAGGATCATCCCCACATAGACGAGGAATTCTGCACCCGCTGCGGGCTCTGTTGCGGCATCTGCGATGCCTTCGTTACCGAGCGCATCATGATGAACGACCTGCTCGACAAGGTTCGCCGCCTCTCTGGCGAGGGCGAGCCCGTCTTCTTCACCTGCTACGATCAGATCCCTGAAGATTTCGAAGTGCATCCCAACGTCGTGGTCCTGCCTTGCATCGGTGCGGTAGCGCCCGAATTCTGGCTGGCTGCCCTCGAAGCGAATCCTGAATTGCAGATCTACTGCAACTTCTCGCTCTGCACCGATTGCCCCACCGCAGGTCCCGAGGCAAAGGCACTGCTCACGCATGCAGTGAATCTGGGTGAGCGCTGGAGCCGCATCCATATGGGCAAAGCCGAGCGCCTTCCCGAAAAGACCGATATCTTGAGCCGCTTCTTCGAGGCCACCTCCGATGAATTCCACCGACGCGGTGTTGCAACCTCGCTCGTGAACGAAGCAGCAGATATCGCAAGCGGCAAGCATCGCAAGCGCTACAACGACACGCTCGCCAAGTTCCACGAGCAAAAAGCCCACCTGCGCGCACAGGGTCACGCGCAAAACGCTCATCACCACCAGCATGTTCCTTCAACGCCTGATCTTGTGGTGCGTAAGCCCTGGCCACGCCTTACGCTCGTGGCAAACACCGTCGAAGAGCATCCCGAGATCGCACCCAACATCCCCCGCTATTTTGCAGCGGTCGATGATGCCCTTTGCGAACGCTGTTACGAGCCGTGCTTCTCGCACTGCCCTGCGGGCGCACGTACCCTGGATGAAGCAGGCGCGATCGTGGTCGATCCCCAGCTCTGCATCGCGTGCGGCAATTGCGCACTCTATTGCCCCACAGGCGCAGCATATCTCTTCGAAACCGATGCCACGATCTTCCTTTCTAGGCAAAGCACCGACAAATAACAATCAGCTTCGCTCCTCCCGGCTCCATCCATGAGCTAGGTTTATAATCGAACTCAAGGCATCGCCTCCTTCTTATACCCTTCGATCCCAAAGGAGATACCATGGTCGATGAAACCAATTCATTAGAAGAGATCCGCGCATACTTCGCTCAGGATAAATTCGCAGCTCAAGCGCAGTGCAGCATCATCGAGGCCGCACCGAATCACGCCATCTGCGAAATGCCCATCACCGAAAACCATCTGAACGCCAACGGCACCGTCATGGGTGGCGCGATGTTCACGCTGGCAGATTTCACCATGGCCATCATCTCGAACATGGACAACAAACCCACCGTTGCTATCGACTGTACGATCCGCTTCTTCTCCCCCGCCAAGGGTGAGAAGCTCATCGCTACGGGCAGCGCGAACAAGGCAGGTCGAACCGTAGGTTTCTACACCGTCGATATCACCGACGACCTGGGAACCAACGTTGCGCAGTTCGTCTGCACCGCGCATCGTAGCTAGACCTTCGTTCTTTCATCCTGGAATAGCGCCCCGAACGCAAAACCACCTGCGCGCCTCACTGCCGCAGGTGGTTCTCTTTTCCATTCGCACGAAAACCCTGTCGAAGTACTCCGAAGGGGCGTAAAATCGAACTGCATCCGCACATCAGCCCTATACGCATACGCAAGAAAAGAGTCGCATGATCTTCACCGAACGCTGGCATACCTTCTTCGATCGCTCCGCCCCGAACATGATCTTGCGTTTTGCGGTCATGTTCTTCGGTCTTGCACTGGTTGCTGCTTCGGTCGCACTCACTCGCGCTTCAGGGCTCGGCACCTCGCCCATCTCGTGCATCCCCGCGGTCTTGAGCTTCACCACAGCTTGGACCATCGGCACGTGGACCTTTGTAGTGAACGTACTGTTCGTACTCATCCAGATAATCTTGTTGCGCAGCGATTTCAACCCGATCCAGTTCTTGCAGATAGCTTTCGTGTTCGTCTTCTCAGCGATGATCGATTTCTTCGTTCCGTTTTGCGAACTCATCCCCATGCCGAACTACGGCTTTGAACTCTTCTACACCATACTGGGCGTATTCATGACAGGCTTTGGCATCTTCCTGCAGGTGAAAGCCTCGCTCATCACGCTTCCTGGTGAAGGGATCGTGCTGGCAGTTTCGAAGGTGACCAAGATCGCATTCCCTAAATGCAAGGTAGCGTTCGACACGTCCCAAGGCGTTATCGGCGTGATCATCTCGCTCATCGCGATGGGTGGTCTATTCGGTGTGCGTGAAGGCACCATCCTCTCGGCACTGTTCGTAGGCGTGGTCGTGAATCTCTGCAACAAGCTGCTTCCGAACTTCGAAAAAGCCGTTCCGCTCGCTGGACACCGGACGCTCACCGCAACCACTCTCGAGGCGCCCTCAAATGCAAGCGCGCCCCAAGAAGTCCCCGCTACCGATGCGGCTCCCGAAGCAGCACTCGAAGCAACAGACGCTTCTTACTCTCTTGAACGCGACTAGTACGAATTGCGGCAGATCTGCTCGCTTAACAACAAGGAAGACCCCTCCCAAGCACAAGCTATCTGGCGAACCACCTACTCCTCTTTCTCTGACGAGAAGAAAGACAATAGGAATTCCTGCACCGCAGTGAGCGTGGTTCCATCTTCGCTCTCTCCCACCACGCGCATCGGCACGATGAGCTTCTTCTTGTCCGCCAAGTAACGCCCTGCTTTCTTGCGGAGCGCGGATGCCTGCTTCTTCGAGATGGTGATAGGCTCGACGATGAGCTTGCCGCCCGTCACCGATATCTGCGCGATGTTGTGCTCGTTCGCGAACGCTTTCAAACGCGCTTTCTGGAATTGGTTAACCGTAGCTGGCGGCATTTCGCCATGCTTCTCCATGATCTCGCGCGCTAGCTCGTCCACGAATTCAATCGTATCGGCGCTGGCCAGTTTGCGGTAGAAGAGCACACGTTCATCAGCATCAGGCACATATTCTTCAGGGATATACGTGTGATCAGGCACATTGATCACGATGTCGGAAAGCGCTTCTGGGAGATAGTTGTCGGATATGCTCTCCCCCTCACGCGTAAGATTCACTGCCTGCGAGAGCATCTGCGCATAAAGATCGAAGCCCACTGCCGACATGTTGCCGCTCTGCTCCGCGCCAAGGATGCTGCCTGCACCACGAATCTCAAGATCCTTCATAGCGATACGCATGCCGCTTCCCAGATCGGCATTCTCGTCGATCGCGGTCAGGCGATCGCGCGCTTCTTCGGTAAGAGGAACGTTATCGGGGAACAGGAAGTAAGCATATGCCTGCGTGGAAGAGCGCCCGACACGTCCTTTGAGCTGGTACATCTGCGCGAGACCCAAGCGCTGCGCGTCTTCGATGATGAGCGTGTTCGTATGCGGGTTGTCGATACCGCTCTCGATGATGGTAGTTGCCACGAGCACATCGATCTCGCCTGCGGAGAAATCTTCCATCACGATCTCGAGCTCTTCTTTGCTCATCTTGCCGTGCGCTACCCCGATGCGCGCTTCACCTGCCGCTTCACGCACGCGCTTCACCGCGTCATCGATCGAGCGTACGCGATTGCTCACATAGTACACCTGCCCCTTGCGGTCGAGTTCGCGCGCGATGGCATCGGCGACCACATCAGGGTCCCACTCGCCCACGTGCACTTCCACGGGGCGGCGATCATCGGGCGGTGTCATGATCAAGCTCATGTCGCGCACGCCAGAAAGACCCATCTGCATCGTACGCGGAATAGGTGTTGCCGAAAGCGTGAGGATATCGATCGACTCACGCATGTTCTTCAGCTGCTCTTTGTGCCCCACACCGAAGCGCTGTTCCTCGTCGATGATCACAAGCCCTAGGTCTTTCGGATTCACATCACGCGAGAGCAGGCGATGTGTACCCACGAGCACCTGCACTTCCCCGTTGGCGAAATCTTCGAGGGTCCTTTTTTGCTGCGCAGGCGTACGGAAGCGCGAGAGCACTTCGACGCGCACCCCGAAAGGCTCGAAGCGTTCCTTGAATGTGGTGTAGTGCTGCTGCGCCAAGATGGTGGTCGGGCAGAGCACCATCACCTGCTTCTTGTCCTGCGTTGCCTTGAACGCTGCACGCAATGCCACCTCGGTCTTGCCGAAACCCACATCGCCGCACACGAGCCGATCCATTGGGTGGATCGATTGCATGTCGGTCTTGATGTCCGCAATAGCCGCAAGCTGATCAGGTGTTTCTTGGTAAGGGAACGCTTCTTCCATCTCGCGCTGCCAGGGCGTGTCCTCTCTATATTGATAGCCCTTTGTCGCGCTACGACGCGTATACACGTCCACCAAGTCGAACGCAAGCTGCTTCGTAGCCTTGCGCGCACGCCCTATCGCGCGTGACCAGTCCGACGTATTGAGGCGCGTTAGACGCGGAGATGCTCCTTCAGGGCCAACATAGCGCGTTACGCGATCGAACTGCTCGACCGGCACGTAGAGCTTATCGCCTTCAGCGTATTCCAAAAGCAAGTAGTCGCGCTCGATCCCGCCCACATCACGGCGCACAAGGTCACGGAAGAATGCCACGCCATGATGTGCATGCACCACATAATCACCGGGCTTGTAGGGAAAGGTGATGTCGGTGATGTCGACGCGCTTCGTGGTGCGCACCGACATGGAACCTTGCGTATCGGCAAGCGAAACAAGAGCGAGCTTCGCCGCAGGGAAGATCATGCCGAGCGGAATGTTCACATCGACGATGTTCACCACACCACGGCGCAGCTTGCGCGCGCGATGAGCAGTATCTGAAGGCGCGGGCGCTTCCCCGTCTTCCTTAGAGCGAGCGAGCAAAGACGAAGATGCGCCTTCGCTCTCATCAGCGGGAGCTGCTAACACATCGAGCTCCTCTTTGATCGGAATCCCCCGATCGACCAGTTCGAGCTTCATCTCCTGACGCGCGCGGAAATGCGGCACCGAGAACACCACGGTGAAGCCCTGCTGCGTGAGCGAATAGAGCTTGCCGAAGAGCTTATCGGCATCCCCCGCCACATCCACGCGCTTGACCACCAATTCATCATCGAGTTCCACACCCACTCGCATGATCGATACATAGGTTGCGCGCTGATTCTTCCCGAAATCGAGCGCTTGCGGGGCGAAGAAAAGCTCGTCTGCCAAAAGCAGCGAGGCGTTCGTCTTCTTCATGAGCTCATCGCGATAGTGAAGCGCGTCATCGACCAAGCTGCGAGGCTCGACCACCACCGTAAGAGCATCATCCGGAAGGTAGTTGCCTGCGGTATCAAGCTCTTCGAACACATAGGGCAAGAGCGCCTGCGGCGTGAATATCTCGGTCTGTTCGAGCGCATCGAGCAGGTCGCGATAGAGCGGCGTGGTGCTCGACTGCGGCACCAGCCGCGAACGCGCCTGAGCGACACCGCGCGAAGTGATAGGAAATTCGCGCACGGGAAAGATCTCGACCGACGCGCGCGAAGAGATGGTCTGCCCTGTTCCGGGAAGCAAGCTGCGGATCTCTTCCAGTTCATCGCCGAAGAAATCGAGACGCACCGGATTGACCAGATTGCCCGCGAACACATCGATCGTGCCGCCCTGCGCGCTGAAGGTTCCAGGCCCATCGAGCTTGCCGGTGTTCTCATAGCCGAGCTCCACCAGGCGCTCGACCAGACCCTCGTAATCCTCGACACCTGAAATGCCCATCTCATCGAGCTCTTTTCCCGCTTCGAGCACAAGCGGGCGCGCAACCTCGGCGCGCGCGGGTGCCACCTTGCGCAAGAGCGCTCGAGCAGATGCTACTACCAAGCACGACCTTCCGCTCTGAAGCGCCCAAAGCGCTTCGAGACGACGTGCCGACTGACGGGCGCGCGCTTGGTACTCCTTCGTGTTCGCAGGAGGATCGAGAATGAACGGATTCTCTTCGCGCTCTCGATAGAGATAGACCTTCTCATCGCCCACGTAGGCACCGAGCATGCGCGCGAACGTTTCGGCAGTCTCTTCGCCGGGAACCACCACGAGCGTAGGCTGCGGGCGCTCCGCAAAACGCGCTGCTACCAAGAACGGGCGCGCCGAAGAAGCGACACCGATCGTGGCATCGGAACCGGCATCCAGTTTGCCCCAGAAGTTCTCAAGTGCACCCGAGCGCTCGAGCGTCTGCGAAAGAAGATCGATCAGCATCTGTGTCCCTTTCTTGTGCCTGCGAAGGCAGCTAAACCAAACACGAAAAGCCGCTTTTCGCGGCAACAGTGAGGATAAGTCTACCAATTCACCCGCTCGTTCGCTTGCCAGCGCACCGCTCTTCACGCACTCACCACAGGCGCGCTACCATCGTGTAACCCTGCTACAATACGAGAACAGAGATACAAGCGAAGGGACAGCTATGGCACGAGAGAAGAAAGCGGATAAACTTGCTCGCGCACTCGAAGTCGAGCGCCGCATGGGCGAACACTATCCCGAGCCCGAATGCGCACTTCATTATCGGACACCCTTCGAACTCACGATCGCGGTCGCTCTTTCCGCACAGACCACCGACGTGAACGTGAATAAGGTAACCCCTACCCTGTTCGCCCGTTTCGGAACGCCCGAGGCCATGGCGCAAGCGAATGTGGAAGAGGTTGCCGATATCATCCATTCGCTCGGATTCTTCCGCAATAAAGCGAAGAATTGCGTTGCATGCGCTCAGATGATCATGAGCGATTTCGGTGGCGAAGTACCCCGTGACATGAAAAGCCTTCAAAAGCTTCCTGGCGTAGGCAGGAAGACGGCGAACATCGTACTGAACGAAGGGTTCGGCATCGTCGAAGGCATCGCGGTCGATACACACGTGTTCCGCATTGCGCACCGCTTGAAGTTCTCCAATGCTGACACTCCCTTGCAAACCGAACAAGATCTGCTCAAGCTCTATCCCCGCGAGTGCTGGGGGCCGATCAATCATCAATGGGTGTTGTTCGGACGCGAAACCTGCATCGCGCGCAAACCGAAATGCGCCGAATGCTTCTTGAACGACCTCTGCCCCTCCGCCTTCAAACAAGGCTGATGACAAACTACCCGGTCGTTCGTCATCTTTCATGCAGGTTTCCATTATTCTGCTTCGATGGAGCGGATCTCGAGTTCGCGCCCGCGAAGAAGTTCCGTGTCTTCACTGTGGCAGTAGGGACAGATGCGGCCATGCTCGACCGTTCCATAGGTCTTCCCGCAGGCGTTGCAAACGGTAACAGCGGGCACGGTGCACACTTCGAGCTCCGCACCCTCCGTGAGCTTGTTCTTGTTCGCCGCCCACGTCCAAGCATCCTCGAAGAAATCCGTAACGATGCCCGACACTTCGCCCAGATCGACCGTCACCTTCTGAATATGCGCAAGGTGCTGCTCTTTCGCCACATCCTCCAGCTGGTCGATCATGGCGAAGACGATACCTAATTCGTGCATGATCGCTCCCCTTTGCGCCTAATCCTTCTTGCCAGGAACGATGCGCTTGACGAGCATCTTCGCTGCATTAGGGAGGATCTTCTTGATCTTGTCTTCGCTCGGCACCATGGTCGAACATTCAGGATGCTCACGCGAAAGGCTGATCGCGTCGAATTCGCAGCGCGTCGTGCACAGGCCGCAACCGATGCATTTGTTCGGATCGACCACGCTCGCGCCACAGGAAAGGCAACGAGCAGTTTCCGTCCGAATCTGCTCTTCAGTGAATGCGGGATGCTCACCTGGAGTGATGCGCGTCTCTCCACTCGTAAAGGCACAACCTGGCACCTGACGACCCGCATGATCATACTTGCCAGGATTGAGCGCGATATTGCTCTTATCCAGCTCAACATAGTGAAGCTGATTGCGCCCAGTAGTGAGCGAACTTCCCTTCTGAACGAAACGATGCAAACTGGTTGCTGCCTCATGACCTGCCGCGATAGCATCGATCACGAAGCGCGGACCCGTGAAGGCATCACCGCCTACGAACACATCGTCTTGTGCGGTCTGATAGGTGAACCCATCTGCCACCGCTGTATTCCCACGACCGAGCTCGACCGCGCTCCCCTCGAGCAGACTGCCCCACTCGATGGATTGCCCGATAGCCAACACGACCTGCTTGCAATCGATCGTGCGGGTGTCGGCATCATCGTATTCAGGGGCAAAACGCCCTTCGCTATCGAAGACCCGCGTGCAACGGCGAAGCGTGATGGATTCAACTTGTCCGTTCGCATCGGCGTTGATCTTCGCCGGACCCCAGCCACAATCGAGCTTCACACCATCGGCAAGCGCTTCTTCTATCTCATCGGGGCTTGCAGGCATCTCCTCGCGCTGCTCGATGCTCACCATGGTAACGTTCTTCGCCCCACTTCGGAGCGCCATGCACGCGGCATCCACGGCCACGTTGCCGCCGCCCACGACCACGACCTCGTCAGCAACATCGCAGGCATTGCCCACTACATCGGCCTCGATAGTCTCACGCAAGAACGAGAGCGCTCCGCTCACGCCTTGTGCATCTTCGCCTTCAACACCGAGCGGTCGGTTCCCTTGCGCACCGATAGCCAGATAGAACGCCTTGAATCCCTCATCGCGCAAGCTATCGAGCGTGACATCCTTGCCCACATCAACACCGCAGCGGATCTCCACCCCCAGCTCACGTAAGATATCGATCTCAGCCTCGACCACATCGCGCGGAAGCTTATAAGCCGGAATACCATAGGCCATCATGCCACCAGGCTTTTCTTCGCGCTCGAATACGGTAGGCGCGTACCCCATAGTGGCAAGATAGTACGCACACGTAAGACCTGCCGGCCCCGCGCCCACGATAGCGATCTTCTCAGGGAATCCGCCGCGCGTGGTGGGAGGAATGACCTCCGGCACGTAGCGATACTCAGCCTCGAGATCCTTCTCGGCGATGAAGCGCTTCACATCATCGATCGCCACTGGCTCATCGATCGTGCCACGCGTGCACGCTGCCTCGCAGCGCTTGTTGCAGATGCGTCCGCATACCGCTGGGAAGGGATTCTTCTGCTTGATGAGCGCGAGCGCATCGCGATAACGCCCTTCAGCCGCCATGCGCAGATATCCCTGCACCGAAATATGCGCAGGACAGGCCACCTTACACGGAGCCGTGCCAGTCTCATGGCACTCGATGCGGCTCGTATTCTTGTAATCGGGGTCCCAATCTTTCTCGCTCCAGAAAAGCGTGGGTAACGGCTGTTGCGGATAAGAAACTGGGCCATCTTCGGTAAGGAGCTTCTGGCCGAGCTTCACCGCGCCTGCGGGGCACACTTCCACGCATCCCGCACATGCCACGCACTTTTCGCCGTCGACTTGCGCAACATAGGCAGACCTGCTCATGTTTGGCGTGTTGAACAGCTGCGACGTACGCAGTGCATAGCAGACGTTCACATCGCAATTGCAGATGGCGAAGATCTTATCGGATCCATCGATGTTGGTGATCTGGTGAACATAACCATTGCGCTCGGCAAGGATGAGGATATCCATGACCTCGTCGTAGGTTGCGTAATGGCCCTTGCCCGTCTCCACGCAGTAGTCGGCCATATCACCGAGACCGATGCACCAGTTCTGTGGATCGGATCCTGCATTACCACCACGCACGCGCTCGGCTGCACGACATGAGCATGCGCCCACGGAGAAGCGATCGTATTTCTTCAACCAGTGCGAGATGCGCTCGACATCAGCTGCCTCGTTCTCGTATTCGATCGCGCGCTCGACAGGGATAACATGCATGCCGATGCCTGCACCACCGGGCGGCACCATCTTTGTGACCTTCGTAAGCGGCAGAAACGCCATGCGCTCGAAGAACGTGCCGATCTCGGGGTGCTCTTCAAGCTGCTGTTGGTTCATGACGGTGAACTCCGCCGAACCGGGCACGAACATAGGAAGCAGATAGCGCTTCTCATGATTCGGATTCTTGCCATCGAGGTTCTCCCAGTTGTACTCGATGATCCCCTTGATGGAAAGATCGTCCAGGAGTTGCTGAAGCTTCTCGCTCTCAAGCCCACTCGCGCTTTTGAGCTGCTCGAACGTGAGCGGCTTGCGCACCTTCATGTGTGCAGTGAGCGCTGCCTCTTCTTCGGTCATCACGCTCGCAAGTCCCCAATAATCGGGGTCAGTCGGAGCTACCTTCACGCCAATGCGGTCGGTGATCTTCTGGCCTTCACGCAATACGCCTTCTTTAAGGGGCTCGTGCGCAGCAGGACCAGGATCGTTCGGCTCATCAGGCTTGTATGGAACGAACGTATCGTTTTCAGAATAGAGCTCTTCGGCGATGATGCGATGCGGTTCGCCTGCCGGATTCGTTTCAGGAATGATATTGCGAGCCTTCAGTTCTTCTTCGGAAAGACCGCGGCTCATGGCCGCCTTACGCTCTTTTACCGTCGAACCGCCATAGGGCTTCTTTATCTTCGTTATTTTTCCGTTTTCGGCCTTCTTCGCCATAGGATCCCCCTCGCGCTATAAAACTAAAAAGCGCTGCGCCCCCACGCATGCGCTTTTATATTCGCATTACAGCAGATTATACGTGATTGGCGCATTTTGTCCCGAAGAGCTGCGATTCTACCCAAAATGCGTACCATCAAAACGGAAGGTCTCCATATTTACCCAAGCCAAAAGAATACGCGCCATAAGAGGCGGAGCCTGTGGGGTGGTTGGACGACTCTGAGTCCACTTCCTTAATTCGTAATAGGCTGTTCGAAGGAGCGAAGTGCACGAGATAGCCTGCAAGATATTGCAGGCTATCGAGCAACGAAAGCGAGTCGACCCAACCACCCCTCAGGCGTAAGCCCCTTGTGGCAACGAGCGAGGAATCTCGTGTTAGATGCTATCGGCGCGCAACGCCTCGACCACGTTATCAGCCTTGCAGCGATGCATACCATACGCCACAGAAGCCGCCATCGCCACCGCAGTCATGCCGATCGCAAGCGCCACATACCCCCACGGAAGCGTGAAGGTGAGTCCCCCGAGCGATTCTCCGACCACAAGATAGAGCAGATAGGATATACCAGCCGATACGATCAGGCCAGGGATCAGCCCTGTGATGCCGAAGCTCATGCATTCGTTCATGATCATGCGCCTGAACTGCTTGTTCGACATGCCGATCGACTTCATCACCGCAAATTCCCGACGGCGCAAGATGAGCGAATTGGTAATGGTATTGAACACATTCGCCAGCGCGATCAGTGCCAAGATCACCGTGAAGAGCAAGCAGAACACGTTAACGATCGTTGCCATCATCTGAACCGATTCACGCTCTTCGATGTGATCGTTATACGACGAGAAGGCCAAGTCGTACGGGCATTCTTCGCTGAAGAATGCAGTGCTGCTCTTTGCGAGCTCCTCAGCCAATGCCGCATGATCCCCATCGCGCGAATCGAACTCGCCGGTAAATGTCGGACCAGCCAACCCGAATGCTTGACCCTGAGCAAGCGAGACCGGCATGATCAAGCACAGGTAATCGCCCACCTTGCCCAAAACTGCAGGAGGTTCTTCGGCGAGTGCCGCAATATCCAGGCCCGTCGAGGCATAGTCGACCTCATCGAGCGTGAGCATCTTTCCTTCTATATCATCATCTGCAGCAGAAGACGCAACTGCACCGATACTCCACTTCGCTGGCTCGTTATTGCTCGTCGCTCCTGGCTGTATCGTTATGTGCGCAGGATAACGATTCTGATAGACAGCGCTACTGAGCACTTGAGTTTCCCCTGTGCCTTGCAAAGCTTCCATCAATTGATAACGAGAACCATCGTTGCCATAGCAGCGAGAAACACCGATCGCTTGTGGATGTTCGGGATCATAATACTCAGATGGATCAAGACCTAAGCTGCGGGCGTACTCATCGAAGGAGGCATCATCGATATAGGCCATCAGAGCATAGAGCGCATAGTCGCCATCAGAAAGCTCTCCGCCCGTGTGCACATCTTCCGAACGATACATGCTTCCCGCAATGCTATGAGGAACGATAAGTGGTGCAGAATTGGTAAGCTTCCAACCTTGCCCTTCAGCATTCGAAGCTCCAGAAAGCTGATCATAAGCATCTGCGAAAACGCGTGCCTCTTTGGCAAACCGCTCGTTGGCATGCGCAAGCTGCTCGTTTGCGGTAGTCCGTTCGGATCCGTTTTCGCTCACTTGATCGAGCTGGGCAATGACCGCAACTTCACCTGCCGTAACATTGCCGCCCGAAACGGCACCGACAAGCGATCCAAGGAACGTATTCAACGAGCCTGCCGTCATCAAGAGCACGATCGCAAGCGCAAGCGACACTGCAGCGGTCTTCCCCTTCGTCGTGCCACGCTTACGATTGATCGCAGCGAGCTTTCCGCCAATGCCGAACAATCTGCCCGAAATACCCCTCGACTTCCACAGCCTCGCAGGGATGGTCGCAGCTGCCGCAAGGCGCCTACCGCGTTTGGATGCTTGCGATCCTCCCGATGATTTGAGCGAGTCGATGATGTTCGCCTTGCTCGCGCGCTTTGCGGGAATCCACACCGAAAGCAGCACGGTAACGAGCGTGAGCACGGTCGTTGCGAGAATGACCCACGGATCAACGGACAACCCGAATGCCACTTCATCCACATTACCCACCATCTTCGTGATAGCAGGACCAAGCGCAGCGAAGGTTATCGCGCATCCACCGATCCCCACCAGAAGGCCGAGCGGAATACCAACAACAGCAACGACGAGCGCTTCAAGGATGACCGCACGACGGAGTTGACGCTGCGCTGCTCCTACTGAAGAGAGCAAACCGAACTGGCTCTTTCGTTCCGCAACCGATATAGCGAAAGCGTTGAAGATGAGCGAGACACATGCCACTATGATCACGATAGAGAGAATGAGCACCAAACCGTAGAAGGTTGTCCAGATCGAGGTATCGCTACTTATTCCCATATAGCGCAAGAGCCCATTGTGAAGTTCGACCCGATCGTCAGGGAACAATGCTTCTGCCTTATCCTGCACTTCTTCGGTATTCTGCATGTCCGACAGCGTAAGATAGACCTCGGCGAACGCTGCAAGTGCAGGCGTTGAGCTCTCTGCCGTGATCGCTACTGGCCCAACACCGCTATACAGCGCATAGCCTAATCGATCATAGAAGCCTACCACGGTATAGGTTTTAGCCTGCTTGTTCTCGAGCGTTTCATCAAGACCAGTACCATCGACGTGCGCATCGAGATACCCCATGGATGAATTGAGCTGCGTGCCAGGGGTTATCGTATAGGTCTTTGCGACCGAAGGGTCATCTTCACCCGCATCGATCTCGCCGGATTCCACACTGCTGCTACCACCGGCATCCTGCGCAATACGCTCACCCACCTGGAAGGTGACCTTATCCCCGACGTTCACACCTTGTGAAGATTGCCAGCCATCGAAGAGCAGAATCTCGTTTTCGTTCTCAGGCAGCCTTCCTTCGCTCGTGTGAATGCCGAGCATATTTGCGATGTCGCCTTCATAGGCAAGGATCGGCAGATACGGTCCGAAACGCTGTTGCTGTTTCTGCGTCAGTTCAGCGAATCCCAAATCATAGAGCGTTGCGATATCGGTGACCGAGGGATCATCCTGTGCATGCTCCAGATCGCTTGCAAGGGCGCTCGTATCCTCCACCTGAACCTTCGCCATCCAGGTACCGCTCGTTGCCACCTCGCTTCTATACAGGAAATCTGTAAGCGAAGTAAAGCTCGTAAGGACTGCAGTGAGCAACGCTGCAGCAAGCGCAACGCCGATAATGGTCACGATCGTGCGCGCCTTGTTCGCGCGTAACGATTTCGTGGTGAAGCTGGTCATCACGTTCATCGTCGGATCCTCTCATCGCGGGCGATGCGACCGTCTTCGATGGCGATGATGCGATCGGCAGCGAGTGCGATCTCTTCATCGTGCGTGATCACGATCATCGTCTGACCGAATTCGCGATTCGAGTCGCGCAAAAGCTGCATGATCTCACAGCTGTTGTGCGTATCAAGATTGCCGGTCGGCTCATCAGCGAGCACGACCGACGGTGCATTCATGAGCGCACGGCCGATCGCCACACGCTGTTGTTGGCCACCAGAGAGCTGACGCGGCAGATGTCCTTCGCGACCATGGAGTGAAAGACGGGTCAAAAGCGACTCGAGCCGCTGCGTGTTCACCTTGCGCCCATCGAGCGCAACAGGCAGCGTCATATTCTCGACCACATTGAGAACAGGAACCAGATTATAGAACTGATACACGAGTCCCACTTCACGGCGACGGAAGACTGCAAGCTCTTCATCGCTGCGCGAATAGACATCGATGCCATTGAGCAGGACGCTGCCTGAAGTAGGGCGATCGACCCCGCCGATCAAATGCAGAAGCGTCGACTTGCCCGATCCAGACGATCCGATGATCGCGATAAATTCGCCCTCTTCCACGCTGAAGCTCACATCATCGAGCGCACGCGTGGCGGTTTCGCCCTCTCCATACACCTTCGTGAGATGCTCAACTTTCAAGATTTCCATGGTGGAATCCTTTCCTTTTTTATGAGTTAGCAAGAATAAGTATGGAGAGGCAAGCTGTCCTGCCTATAACGCGCGTATTACGGTTCTGTCATTCAACACTTCGTACGTTTCTTCGCGCCTACAGGCCCCGTTCATCCTGCTGTGCGCTTTCATCCTGCGATGTGCATTCATCCGGCCGTGCGCTTTCATGCCATCGCTACACCACAAGCTTCGGAAACGCGATCTGGAAGTGCGCTCCCCCTTCGGGGTTGTTCGCTACGCGCAGCGTGCCTTCCTGCGCCGAAACAAGCGCTTGCGCAAGCGAAAGCCCGATGCCAAAACCACTCGTTTCACTAGCATGTTCGTTGTCTTGCGCCCGACCGCGATAGAAGCGATCGAACACATGGGGCAGATCGATTGGGTCGATTCCCGATCCTGAATCCCTGATATCGATCGTTGTTGCCAGCACGTCCTCTTGAGCAGTGATCTTGATCGAACCTCCCGCAGGCGTATGCTCCATGCAGTTCTTCACGATGTTCTCGACCGCCTCTGCAGTCCAAAGAAGATCGCCCTCGAACGAAGAGTCCTGGTCAAGGTCCACCACCAGGCTCACATCGTGCAAGTCGAACGCAGGCTCGAGCGGTGCGATCGCGCGCCTGATGGTCTCCGCACATGACGAAGGCTTCGATTCGACACGCATCGATCCTGCATCGATCTTTGCGATCTTCAAGAGGGCGGTCACCAACCACGAAACACGCTCGATCATGGATTCGAGCTTGCGCACTGCCCGTTTGCGCTCGGTCTCGTTCTCTGCACGCTCGATAGAAGGGAGCATGAGCGTGATAGCCGTGAGCGGCGTCCTGATCTGGTGCGATATATCTGCAAGCGAGTTTGCGAGCGCATTGCGTTCAGCTTCGAGCTGCTCGGTCGTTCGCGCGAGGCGTGCAACCATCTTCTGCAATTCATTCGTGAGCACCGCAACGTCACCTTCGCTCGAAGTCGAGAAATCGATACGTCGACCATTGTGGAGCACTTCGTCGATCTCGCCAGCAAGACGCTTGATCTGCTGGTGTCGTGCTAATGAAACCACTATGAAGAATGCTGTGGCGGCCAGCCCGGTCAGCATCACCCAGAATTTGCTCTCTACTGGAGCGGCAAGCGCGAACACGACAACGATCGCCACGAGCGCTATGCACTGCCAGGTGAGTGTTCTCGACGAACCCATGCTACTCACCCACCTTGTAGCCAAGACCACGCACCGTGATGATGATCTCGGGCTCGCTCGGATCGGTCTCGATCTTCTCGCGCAAACGCTTCACATACACATTGAGCGCATTATCGGAAACATATTCGCCAGCGCTATCCCAAATGGCATCACGCAGCACCTCGCGCGTGACGAGCTTACCCTTATGCTGGAAGAAGAGTAGCAAGCGGTATTCGAGAGCAGAGAGAAAGAGTTCCTTGCCCGCCTTGGTCACAGCTCCTGATGCGGGATCGACACGAACGTCTCTCACCAGCAACGCGCTTTCAGCAGGATGCGCCCGTCGAAGTGCGCTACGGATGCGAGAAACGAGCTCGCGTGCCCGAAACGGTTTAGCGATGTAGTCGACCGCGCCCATATCGAGACCTGCCACCGTGGAATATTCGTCATCGGAAGCGGTAAGGAAGATCACGGGCGTTTCAGGGGCAGCTTCGCGTGCAGCCGCGCATACCGCGAACCCGTTACCCTGAGGAAGCGTTACATCGAGCAGTGCGATATCGAAGGTCGTGCGTGCTAATGCTTCGCACGCCGCATCCTGCGTCGCGCAAGCTTGAACGCTGAATCCTTCACTGTGAAGCAGATCGGTAAGCGCGCTTACGATCGAAGCATCATCTTCAACGAGCAAGATGTTCATGAGGTTCTCCGTTCTAGCGAAACATTCCTTACGCATAGCCCCTTCGGCCAAACGCCTGGGAAGGCACCGTCTTCCTATCCATCATACCCGCCCTCTTGCACGCGCAGCCTCGCAGCTTTGATTCACTTACACATTAGTAATGCAATTTGCAACCACTTCGCCTACTTGAACTTGATCGAGCAGGAAAATCCGCACCACCGATTCTAGTTTGCAATTCCGCAACTATAGGTTGCTCCCAAACTTAGATAAGAATGATTCCAAATTGTCGACTCGTTCACCGATCTAAAACAAAATGCCGATCATCCTTTTCCCTCTGAAAAATAGAGGCAGGATAGAAGCGACCACTCCTCACGTGAGATAAAAGACGAACGTAACCACCACTCTGCGAACACAGGTGTTTGTTCAAACTTGGCACGAAGGCGCACGATGACCACAGCTATCGAAAGCAAGCAAGATGCAACCAAGCAGTCTCAAAAAGAACAGCTTGAGACGTTTTCTTGCATGCTCGATATCGGCGAAGTCATGCTTGCTGCCGGTGCCGACGTAGACACCGTTGAAGACATCCTGGTCAAGATGGGCAAAGCCTATGGCGCTTACAAGATGGATGTATTGGTGATCACCGAGCTCATCATCGCCACCGCAACGATGCCAGGTCACAACGAACACACATTGAGCAGGCGCATCCTTAATGAAGGCAGTACGAACTTCGATCGACTCGAAGCCCTTACCGATCTTTGCAAGTCATACTGTCAAAGCCCGATCCCTGCAGACGATCTGCGCAAAAGCCTGCAGCGCATCAAAGGAAAGCCGTTCCCAAAGGTTTCGCTCTACTTGGGTGGCGCACTTGCAGCAGGCGGGTTCGCCATCTTCTTCGGAGGGTCGCTCGTCGACGGGCTCGTTTCCGCTTTCTTCGCGCTGGGCGTTTGCTTTTGCATCAAGCATTTTCAGAAGCTCACACCTAACGCAATGGTCTTCAACTTCCTCACGTCATTCATTTTCGGCATTCTTATCTGCCTAGCCTCGAAGCCCATTCCTGCGATCAATATCGACATGGTCATCATCGGCGTGATCATGCTCCTTATTCCTGGCGTAGCGATGACCAATGCAACACGCGACATGCTCTCAGGGGCAACGATATCGGGCGTCATGCGCTTCATCGAGAGCCTCTTTCTCGCTACCTCGCTCGTGCTGGGATTCATGGGCGCACTTTGGCTGGCTAGTCTTTGCGGGGTGATCTAGATGGAGTGGAGCGAATTTCTCTTCAAGATAGCCATCACCTTCATCGCTGCGCTTGGCTTCGCCCTGTTCTACAACGTGCGAAAATGCCATGTCCTCTACGCAACCATCGGCGGCGTTATCACCTGGATCATCTACTACATTCTTCACAGCATGGATGCAGGCTTGCTTCCCTCATGCTTGATCGCTTCGATGTTCGCAGCAATTTATGCTGAGGTCCTCGCGCATATCTACAAAACGCCTACTGCGGTATTCTTCCTGATTTCCGTGATCCCGCTCGTTCCTGGTCGTGGTCTCTACTACACCATGTTCTACGCGGTGAGCACGAATTGGGAGCAGTGTGGGGCCTTTGCCCTTTCAACCTTCGAAAGCGCTGCGGGCATTGCGCTTGGCATCTGTGCGATCGGAGCGGTCGTGCAAACGTGGATCGCATTCAAGAAACACGCCGAAAAGCTTGCGCGCAAGCAAGCGCAGAAGCTCAAACACCACAAGGCGAAAAAGGAATAAGAGCTATCACAAACGACCGTGCTTGCCGATCGGTCCTTGCACACCTGCGCGACGCTTTACTACAACTGCAGCACCTGCTGCCACTAATGCAATTACTACGAGCGCATATGGAATACAGTCGCCCATCTTTGCCAACAGCGATCCATCTCCATCATCATCCGGACCGTTCTGCCCATTTGAGCTATTAGGGTTGTTCGGATTATCAGGATCATCGGGGTTATCTGGGTTATCTGGCTCTTTGGGTTTGTCCTGCGAATTAGTGAACGCCGCCTCGAGCACTGCATCCTTCTGCATCTTACCCTCGATCGTGCCACCAATAGGCGAAACGAACAGACCATCCTGATCTGCGTCGGTTTCGACCACCTTATAGGTGTACCCCTCAGGAATGCCCATCACTACCAGGTCTTCATCATGATGCAGCGGAATCTCATCCCCGCTGCCGATGAAACCCACGCGGTCTTTGCCATAGAAATAGTAGCGCTGCGTGTTCGGCAGCTCGGTACCGTTCCGGTCGTAGATATGCAGGGTGAAATGGAAGAGACGGTTGTATTGATCAGCAGTGAGCGTGTTGCCTTCCACTTTCTTGCTGATAGAAAGATCGCCCGCCGCAGGAGCGCTTTCGTTGTTGTCGGTCACGATAACGGTATTGATCAGGCTGAACAGACTGGTGATATCCATATCGCCCAGATCGTCAGCGGCTGCATCCGAATGATCAGGATCGTTCGGATCGTCGTGTGCATGCAGGTTCTGCTGGACACGAGTGCGTAAATAGCCCGAATCGGTCACGAAGAACGGCTGGATATTCTTGCCGCCATCCTCGTCTGAAAGACCATAGTCCACGACCGCATTCTGCCCGTAATGCAGATTCATCGAACGCGGGACCTTCGCCGATCCTGTATCGCTCAGGTAGACGTCTTTCCAATCCTGCAGCCCGAAGCTTCCCGACGGCTGCGACTGCGCGAATGACGTGATGTCGCGCAGCGTGATATTGACATCGCCTTCTGAGGCATACTGCACCATCGTTTGCGTGAGCTTACCAACGCCAGCCGATACGCTCACATTATCATCAGGCGTGCCTGCATCGGCGTAGATCGAGTACACACCCACCTTCACCGGGATGACCGTGTCATTGATATCGCAGCCAGCAGGAGCACGCGTCTCCTTCAGATAATACGTTGCTGCCCCACCCTCAAAGGTCACGTTTGGCCAAGCCATATCTGCATATCCATCGCTAGTTTCAGTATGGCTCTGGCGCGGCTCGAAGACGAGCATGCCATCCGACCCATCAACGGTTGCCGTGTAGCCAGCTGCCAAGCGATTTCGGTCGTTTCGCGCATCATCCTCAGAATTGAAGAGTGCGAATTCAGCACCATTCTTCGCCACGCCATTCTGGTCGATCTTCGTCACACGAAGCTGACGCTGCTCATTCGGAACGTAAAGGACCGAACGGAAGTTGCGGATGAACTCGGAGATGTCGAGGGCTGTGAAGCCACGGTCTTGGAAGCTATCTGGATAGGGATCGATCTTTTGTATGAGCTCGTTGATACTATCTCCTGGCTCGCCGTTATCCGCATCCACTGCGCTCATAGCCACCCGCCCGAGCGCATCGTAGCGTTCGGTGGTGCTCATAGCGCGAACCTCATCTTCAGAAACACCGAGCACTCGTGCGAGCGCATCAGGCTCGATCAGCGCGTAATACATTCTCATGTCACCATCGGGGTTGGTGAGAATGTAGCGGTCGGCGCGTCCAGGAAGATTCTGCAGCGTGCCTTCCAAGCGGCTCGTCTCGTCGTTCCAATCAAGATGCCAGCCTTCGGTATGAGCGTTATCGAGGTGATGATCGGAACGATAATGTTCAGCGGACTGCATGAGCGCAGCGGTTAGCGCCGAAGTGCGATTGTCCTTGCGATACTGCGTGGTGTCAGCATTTAGATCGCCGATATGCACGGTCTGGAAGCCGACCAGATTGTCGCCATAGAGCGGAAACCACGCGCGAGAGCTGTTATAGCTCGGCTGCTTCAGCATCGGAACCGCCACCACTAAGCCATACTGTTGCGAATCGAGTGGCACGTTCGCCGAAGCTGCACCGCCCAGTTGGTCGTCGGGGATCTTGGTCACCGTCTCACCGTTTTCGCCGATCTGACCGTAGTAGACCGAACCGTTGTTGCCTGTAACGTAACTGTTGAAGCTTGCGTATGCGCCCGTTTGGTAACGATTATTCACGATGAGCATCGTGTTCTGCGGATTGAAACGCAAGAGCAGATCGGATGGGACCGACTTGTATCCTGCAGGAGCTTTCGTCTCGCGCAAGATATAGAGCAAACCTTCGCTGCCACCGTCATAACGGTCCGAGAAATTGAAGGGCTCTTCGTTGGCTGACCCCAACGTCTCCTTGCTCACGAACTTCGCTTCACCATTCTGGTCGGTTATCACATGTGTGAGCGGATCACCTTTGATGCTGACCTGGTCGAGTGTAACATCCTGTGCATTCTGCGTATTCGTACCATCGGGAACATTCACTTCATAGAGATCGAACTCGGCTCCTGCTAATGGACTGCCATTCTGGTCAACCTTCTTGATCTGTTGATAGAGTGCCGGCTGCAGGTTGAACTTGAGCGCCAGCGATGAATCATAATTGCCGCGCTCAAAATAGAACATTTTCAGTGTGTGCGAGGTACTGGAGGCAAAGGTGTCGCCATTCCAACGAACATCGTCTGCCTTCCCTGCCGCCTCGAACATCTCCTTGATAGTAGTGGTGCGAACAGGGTCAGCTTTGACACTATTGCCTTCAGCATCAACCCGAAATGCGGTACCCATATCAATTTGACCAGTTGCGAAGTTTATCGTGCCGTAAAGCTCCGAGTGAATGCCACCCAAATCGAGCACGAGCACATCGTCAACGAATATCCACAGATCATCGTCTCCAGTAAATTCGAACGTCATATCATTCGAACCCACCTTGCCATCGATCGGCTGGCGGAACGAAGTCTCCATTGACATGCCCAAATGGTGATTAATCAGCGGTTTTCCAGCACCAAGATTCGTATTCGCTGGAGCGTTACCGCTGTTGTCACGTGAACCATTCGTGGCGTAAATATCACTTACAAGTTTGCCATTTTCAACCTTGAAAACTTCTTCTCCTGTATTGAAGGGGAAGAAGTTACCAATACTGCCTACCCCATCAGTTCGAAGGCCAGCGGGTTCATCGTAAAGGATGAAACTGTTAGCAGGGATCTTGGAACCATCGCGACCTTCTACTTCAGTGGCAGTATATTGCGCGAAATTCTCACGCATGTTGTAGTAGTAATAACCCTGATCATCGATTTGAAAAAGACCTTTTACATCCTCATGCGTCTCAGTTCGACCAGGGGCAGCCGAAGCCTCAGCACTCGTATCAAAAAGATAGCCAAGCGAGCGATCATTGTTCCATTGATTTTGAACCCTGTCAGAAATATTCTTTCCACCAGCATTCGAAAAAAGGAGTGTGCCTGGTGTTGCCCAGCTTGCAAGAGGGAAGTCACTGTTACCGTAGCGCTTAGCCGTGCTATACAGTGGAGGATTCGAGTTATAGCCGCCAACTTCTGGCCAAGAGGTGAGCGACTGCGTCATCCAACCATCACCAGTACTCGTGGTCACATATTCCGTGCCACCGCCCTTAACCACCATGCTGCCGTCTGAAAGCATTGGATAACCATCATCACCCAATACTGGCGAAACAATATTCTGAAAGCCTGGCGTATATCCAGAGAAAACACCCATGCCGGAGCCAGAACCAGCATTCCAATAACCCATGTTGTTGTTCATACCATTACCAAAAGTAAGAGCATGATCCTTATTGATATTGTTTGCACCATTAAACCAATTGTCTGGATTCGTCGAGTTATATTGTTCGTCGTTCCCATTTGCATCTTTGAAGGAAGTGTAATCATAGAGATTGACCGTGGTGTTCGCTGGGTTGAGGCCCGTAAAACGATTATCAACCAACACTTGCATCTGTGCCGGATCGCTTGCGTTGATACTCGCAGTCGAAATTCCGCTCTCGTCTGTTACAGGAGGCTGAAGATCAGGCGAGGGTGCAATCATACCTTCACCAGGAATATATGTGTATCCATCCCGCCCATTGAATGCGTCTTCTCTATTGCTGTAATCATTCGTAGAATCATTGCTTGTTGATCCATCATCAGAACTGTCCGAACTATCTCCTTCTGCTGTCAGAGCGCTCTTAGGATCACCACTGCTGTTATTCTCTTTGTTCAGATTTGTATCCCCTGAAGCATTCGAGGAACCGAATGAGCTGTTGCCCTTTTCCAAATCAGCAGGCGTAACAGTAACTGAACCTTGATTCGGTTCGTCAGCAAAAGAGAGCGTGGGTATGCCTGCGGCAGGAAGAGATAGAGCTACCGCCATGATCGTGGCAATGAAACAGGTAAGGAATTTATTCGCTGCCTGCTTGGTGTGTTTGAGCTGTGAGTGCGTAAGCAGTCGTTTCATGGGTTTCCTTATTCGATTGTGAAATGCGAATCGCTGCACTGAGACAAGCGGGAACGCTTCCCCCTAATTAAGACAAGTTTAGTACTAGTTTTTGGCCTTGACTAGCCTTAATCCATATATGGCGACCTGGGAACATAGAATCTAACCATAAACACAAGAACCGCATGCTTATCATGCGGTTCTTGATCTCTTTTTGCCTAGCAAATAGGACTTGCTTTAGCGACTGTAATAAGGCTGCAATAACCCACCTAAATTAGGAAGCATCCTTACCAGCACGCTTCTTCGCGACCATGAGCGCGATAACTGAGATGAGTGCGATTACCACAAGCACGCCAAGCACCCAGGGCAAAACATTAGCAATGCTGAAACCCTCGGCATTCTCGGTACTGATGCCTGCCAAAGGGTTTCCTTCATCATCAATATCGATCAACTCTGCTGGCTCATCTGATCCAGCAGCCTGATTTTCAGCAGCATCGCCTTCTGCCCCATCTGCACCCTCATCGCCTGCACCTGCAGTTCCAGTAATTCCTTCAATAGTGCTGCCTTCAGGTGCTACCGAGTACACAAAGTTAAAGACATTAGCTTCAGTGTTGCCCGATAGCGTACCAGTGATATTCCAGGCGTTTGGCTGATAGCCCTCGATATACTGATAAGCTACTACTGGCTTATCACCGATGTTGCCCTTGAAGGTTTGACTAGGCGCAAGCTGATTGCCTGCCTCATCGACATAATTCACCGTATATTCGGTCTGATCCTTCTTTAAACCATAGGCAACTACGTACTGCGTATCCTCCTTCACAATGAATGAAGGAGCGTCAACAGAAGAGTCATCATGACCCACCTGACGCACACCCTTCACATAGTATCTGTCATCAGGGCAAACGATATCAAAATCTGAAACATCGATCGTAGCTTGGTCACCATAGTCATAGGTATCGACAGTGACTGCATCTTTACCATTGATAGAGCCATTACCCGCATACAGCGTTACCGTGTATTTATAAGATTCTGCCGCTTGCGCCTCATCAGCTATAGTAGCCTGCACCCCAAAACAAATCGCCAGTGCAAACAGCACAGCACAAACGCATCCGAAAGCTTTGATTGTAGAGCGCTTCGCGCCTTCGACCACCATACGCATCATTGAGCATCACGTCCTTTATGGAGCTTTCGCAAGGAAACGAGCGAGAAGGCAATACAAGCGACCGCTGCAATAATGCCGACCGCATAGATTGCGAGCATGAAAGGATCATTCGTTTTCGTGAGCGTACCGCCCTCAACCGCGGTTCCACTATCCTCAACCGCGAAGGCAACGTTCAATGTACCCAGCGTGTTCATGTAGGCATTGCCTTGAGTCTCGCCATCGAGCGACATCTCGATCTTCACATTGCCGGTCGCATCCGAATCGATCGTGCCCAAGAAGAACCACTTACCCGTTGCACCATCGATCTCTTTGAAGCCATTCGCTCCATCGCCGCCAACCGTGTCAGAACTATAGATGGTTCTGCCATCAAAGATGAGCTTATACGTGTAAGCGCCATTCGATGCACTCGAAGCTTCCTCTAACGTCTTGACCGCATCCGCAGTCATGTACCAGTCAGTCGCATCGGAATACTTGTTGTTCAGCGTCACCGACATGGTGAAGCTGTCGCCTGGCTGCAAATTTGCGAGCTTCTCATCGATAGCAGCCCGATCGTAATCTGAGACCATCTGTTTATCGGCATTGTAAGCGACCGACCAACCAACGCTTTCGGTCTGCGCTTCAGCACTACTCGCAAAGCCAAGCACGCACGCAAGCGCAAGAGCGCAGCCCGCAACAAAGGCCCCTAAGGGTTTGAGAGCATGTTGCATCTTAGTCATTAGTCCACCTCGTTAATGCCGAGCTTGTGCATATCAACGCCCCAAGCGCTCTTGATCGCATCGGCTGCATTATGCGTCTGCACCGAAGCAACTTCCACATCGATTGCGAACTTGTGATTGTCGTAATCATAGTAAGTAGTCACGTAGTAGACGCCATCCTCACGCTGCCCTTTATTGACCTTATCGACTTTAGCAGCGCCAAGGATATCAGGATTGATGCGAAGGGTTGTTGCAAAGGTAAGCGAATCGCCAACTGCCAATGGGTTCTTGCTGTAGAAGACTGTCTGCTCTTTGTTCATATCAGCCTTTGAGAGCGCTGTGCCTGTCGCAGTGACCCAGCCGTTATCAGACCAACCGAGTTCGATCAGCTTGGGCAGAAGATCGGTCGCTTTATTCCCATCTTCATCGACCCAGTAACGATTGACCGAAACACGCACATATTCGGGTTCTTCACCCGCGTTCTTAACCGCCAGATTCTCATCGTAGCGATAGCCCACTGCGAATTCTTTGTCTTTTGGAATCAAATCCGTGAGCAAAGTATCCTCACCCGAGCGCTCCTGCCCATTCTCGGTCAGCGCAACATCAAGACTGGTGAGCTGGATATTCGCTTCGTAGACGTTTGAGCGCTTATCAAGCGCTGCTTGCGCTGTACCCGCCATCGCGACCGCCAAGATGATCGCTGTTGCAAGCAAGGCAACAACGGGAGCCATGATCTTCTTCTTGCTTTTTTCTGCTTTCATTCAGGCTACCTCCTTACTTGCATCTTATTTCCAGGCATAGCCATAGGGCTTATTGTTGTCATCGTAAGCAACTGGGCTGGTCTGCCCCACGACAATGATGTCAAAATCGGGATAGCGATCATTCGTACTAGAATCTTTCTTCGCGATAACCCTGAGCTCATCGCTCATATTGTTCGGCTCATCAGGGGTGATGACACGTGTGTAGGTATAGAGCTTACCACCTGGAACTATTTCTACTTTCCAGTTATTGGAGATTTCCTGCGCAGCAACCGTCCACCCATCCATCGCATCAGAGACGAAGACACGCGCCATGATGTCAGAGCTACCCGTATTCTTGATCGAAACGACCTTATCGAGCAGGCTGCTATTCGGATCTTCATGCTTCTCGGTGACCTCTGCACTGTAATTCAGATCGACTTCTTGAGCACCTGATGCACGCTGGACATCAGTGAAGTACGCATAGGCAGGAGCTGCGAACGCTAATGCAAGGATCGCAATCAATCCTATGGTGATGATTCGTTTTCGTACCCTTGTCATATCGTCCCTCGCTTAGTCTGGTCGATGTTGCCTGAGCTTCATTGCTGTCCTGGCCTTGCTGTTGTCTTAACCACAACGCTATTTGATCCTAGTAGGCCCTTCTCAAATACTAATCGCGCTCTGTCCAGCCGAATCCCGCATCATCCTGATTGGTGTAATGGTTCACAAAGCCTTGATTGGGATAATCAGTACCTGTTCCTTCGTTCTGGAAGTTGAACGTGATAGATCTCTCTAGCTTATTGTTGTTGCCCACAGGCGTATCACGGCTACTAGTCCATTCTATAGTCTTTACCATATAAGAAGAGGAAGGCTCCACACATTTATAACCACAGCCTGGATACTCAATCTCGGTAACGACATACTGTCCTTCTGGAAGCCCTTTAAGCGTTGCCCGTCCTTCAGAATCAGTACCGCCGCCAACATCAACCTTGATGCCGATTGTCCGCTTTTTGTAGACCACATCATCACTCGATGCGGTATTGATATCGCAACCCAAGCGATAGCCAACCACCGTGAACTGAACCGTATACTGAGCAGCAACTGCCTTACCCTGCTCATCAAGCACGGTATAGAGCGGACCACTGATGAATTTCTTATCGATCACCAGATCACCATAATAGGTTGCAACATAATTACCCATAGCAGTGATGGCCGCCTTGATATTCTTCTTAGCCTGTTCTTTTTCATCGAGTTCTTCATCACTCTCTTCCGAAGCCACTGAAATACCCGTTGCGTTCGAAACAGCTGCCTGGCCTTCCCCTTCCAGAACCGCACCCAACTTCTCAGCAGGATTCAGCACATCAGAAGATACAGGCTTCTTGGCCGGAGCAGAGCTATCTGACTTATTGGAAGAGCCTTCAGCCTTACTCGAAGAATCGCTTGTGCCTGATTCGCCCTTCGGAGCATCAGCCTTTTCGGCTTTAGCGTCCGTTGAGGTGTCGACCGACACGATACTGATCGATCCACTTGCATCTTCGCTTGGCTCTGCCAGCGCAGGCATAGCTGAAAGGCCGATCGCCAATGCGACCGCAACCACACAGGCTAGCAAACGATATTTTATGTTTTGTTGAGCCTTTGCATTTTTCTGTCTTTCCATTGGAGCCATCCTCTTAACTGTGCTCTAACAACGAAATCAGTTGCTATCCTTCTGACCTGTACTTATAGTGAAATCATAGCGAAGTCATAGTAAACACTGATATTTTAACATTTTTCCAGGCTCTTTTCAATTGTATGAAAAGGCGCTATACGCTTCTGACTTTAGATCTTTAATCTCGCATTATCATGCTGTTCAGATTTCTTTCTCCCTGAACATCGATTACTTCATAAGCTCGGCGAATCGGCTATTTCGGGCTATAATTGACTGACTATATCTCTCGACCGAAACGGCAGGTCACTATCAATGGCTCAAATCATCGCTCCTTCACTTAGAGAACACCGCGAAAGCAAATCGAATAAGCTCGCCAAAGGATCACTGAGCGCACTGGTTGTCGTATTATTTGCAAGCTTCATCGTCCTTAGCATGATGGGTGGAGGCACGATTGCGTTCCTTTCGCTGATTGGCATCGCAATCTGCATAACCTGCCTATTCCGTCGCGAAGTGCACATCGATTGGTGGATCTTCATTCCGCTTGCGGTCTACCTGATCATGAACCTCATTTCGTCATGGACCACGCACGAGAATATCATGCGCGGCTATGGTTGCCTACACTTGATCTTCCTCACCCTTTACGCAGCATCCTGCAGCTTGAAGACGAATGAGGCGAATCTGCTGCGCTGCCTATGCGTCTTGTGGGCAGGTATTGCAGCGGTGGTGAGCGTTGTTGCGTTTACTTACCAGGCTTTCTTTGTGAGTCCAACCCGCCTGGAATTTGTGATCGGATCGCCAAACGGGCTTGGCATCTTCCTGGTCCTGAGCTGGTTCGCCTTGCAAAGTTGTCGCATGACTGAAGAACGCGGCAAGATCTTCACAATAGTTGAGCGCTTCGAGCCGTTTATCCTGGTCGCGCTCGCGATGACGCTCTCGATGGGAAGCGTTGCAGCTCTTGTCGTTGGATTGATCGTCTTGTTCGTGTCGCAAGGACGCAGCACAAGCTGGAAGCAATCCGCGCATTTCATGGTAGCTCTTGTAGGAAAAGTCGTACTTTGCCTGGCAATCGGCTTCTTGATGTATATGGCCGCCGAGCGCGCAGACGCGCCAATTCTCTGCGTAGCGATCTTGGCATATCTCGTTTTCATGGTGATACTTTGGAAGCGATTTGGGGAGTTCCTTGAGCGGAGTTTCAAAGTCGCCCTCACTATCTCGATTCTTGGCCTTCTCTGTATCCCCTTTGCCCTCTTCATGCGTCCAAGTGTGCTGTTCACGTTCAGCGAGCGCCTTGCTATGATGGCAAATGGTCTAGGATACCTATTCGTCGACCCAATTACGGGCGTTGGTGCAATGCAATGGAAAACGCTCAACCTACAAGATGCCGATCCGTTCTTCAACACAAATCATATTCACAACGTCTTCATTCATGTGGGAGTCGAATTCGGTCTTATCGCCATGATCTCGCTCATCGTTATTGCTGTTCGCGTATTCATAAAACGCTATCGTGAGGCACAGCATGGCGAAGATGCAGCATTTCTCTTTCATCTACTCACCGACACCGGTTTCTATTACGTTGGTATTGTTAGCACCTTCATTCTGACTGCTGGAGGATCGACCACGCCTACAAAGAAATTGTCTGCAATAGGGACAAAGCTCTTGTTCGGTACGCTCTGCTTGCTGCACTTTGCAATACTGTGGATATACCTCGGATCGTTCTAACGTGCGTTCGGGAACATCACGTGTCAAGCGCGGTACTCGATACACGACCGTATGAGCATACTATCCAGTAATCAGACTGTTCAGCTTTTTAGAAAAGAGACTCACCATGAGCAGTGACCGAATCAAAGACCAAGACGGAAAAGACAAAACCGCTACGACCAATCAGGCAATAAAGAGCAGCAAGGCTTCCCAGATTGCAATATGGCTACTGCTTGGCGGCGCTATTGTAATTGCAGCGCTGGTTTTTGCCTCTTGGTTCTTCGGCGGCGAAAGGATCCCTGACTATGTGGGGTATCCACTAGAGGGCGAACAAAAGGAAGCGGTGATCGAACAGAACAGCCCCCTCACTGATTATGTTTATCTGACCGCGAATGCCGATTTTCCGCGCAGCAAACCTATCTCCAAGATCACGATCCACCATATGGCAGGCAATTCAGGACTCAGGAGCGTCGGTGATCGCTTTGCTCGACGCGATGTGCAAGCCTCTGCAAATTATGGGATCGATTCTGAAGGCAATGTGGCACTTTTTGTCGAAGAAGCAAACAGAGCATGGACCAGCAAGAACCGTGATAATGATGAGGAATCTATCACTATCGAGGTAGCTAACGACGAGGTTGGCGGGAATTGGCACATAAGCGATGAAGCATTCGATAAGTTAGTCGAACTTTGTGTTGATATCTGCGAACGCAACGGCATCGAAGAGATCAACTATACTGGCGATACGACCGGCAATCTTACCTACCATGGCATGTTCGACAAGAGCACTGCCTGCCCAGGTCCTTATATGAAAAGCCGTATGGACGATCTCGCTAATGCGATCAACGCCGAGCTCAAACGTGGATAGCACCTACTCGACCAACATCTGGCGCATCTCAGGATATGGCAACACCGAAACGAAGGTACCCGATCTTGGAAAAGCGACGTTATTATCTTGATGTACTAAGGATCGTGGCAATCTGCGCGATCGTGCTGTTGCACGTTGCTGGTTCCTATTGGTATCAGCTTAGCGTTTACGCCTCGGAATGGCAGGCGATCAATCTCTACGATTGCATCACGCGTTGGGGCGTACCAGTATTCGTCATGATCAGTGGAGCACTCTTCCTTGACCCGGCACGCGAACAACCCATCAAAAAACTTTGGACCAGGAACATACCAAAGCTCGTTCGTCTGATCTTGTTTTGGGGTCTTCTCTATGCGCTCGTTTATGATCTGCCTAACATATGGACCGGAGAAAGCGTTGCTGGCTTCATCCATGACATGCTGTTCGGCACACCACATCTGTGGTTCTTATTCATGTTGTTAGGACTCTATATTGCTGTACCGATCCTACGTTGCATTACAGCAAATGAACAGGTTATGCGCTACTTCCTTGTCTTCGCCTTTGTGATGAATTTTGTGGTACCGCTTGCTACGGGAGCAGGAACTATCCCTGCGACACAAGAGTTCTTCAGCGCATTCATGATCCAACTGCCACTAGGCTATACCTTTTATTTTGTTCTTGGCTACTATCTTGCCTCGCATGATACTTCACGCACGATGCGCTGGACGATCTATGTCCTAGCAATCCTCACGCTCACAGTAGCGGTCTTGTGCAGCTCATGGGTGTCTCTTGAACAAGGATCCGCCAACGCTCTTGTAATCCGCAACCACTTCCCCTTCATGTTCGCTGCAGCCGCGGTATTTATTTTGGTAAAGCAATGCTTCACTCGACGCTGGGGCGATCTTGTGCAAACTTACGAAACTGAACCTGAAACAACTCTTGCCAATCTGCCCAAGGATCATACGCACCTCGAAACCATCCGTGAGCTCTCGGCATGCACCTTAGGGGTCTACGTCGTTCACATTTTCGTTTTACGTGCTTTGATTGCAATGGGCTTCAGTGCAGTAAGCTTTGACCCGATCATCGCCGCACCCGTTATGGCGCTTGTCACCATAGTGATTTCGTTCGGGATTGCATATGTCTTGAAGAAAATCCCGTTTTTCGGAAAGTATTTCGTTTAACAAGCAGAGAGCTTACGCCTCTTTGCGCGTAAGCGGATAGCCCTGGCGATCGAGCTCAGCCACCACGGTCTCCACCAAGAACGGCAATCGCTCATACACCTTTGGGGTGAGACCCTCTACCAACTCTGCGGGCGACATGTTCTCGATCTGCATGCCGTAGCAAATGCCATCGCATAAATAACCGAGCAGTTGCGCTGCATCGAAGAGATCGACGAGCTTGAGCTCGTGAAGCGATGCCATCGCATCTTGCGTGCGCGCGATGTCTTCAGGCTTATAGCGAAACACCGTGCCTGGTTCACTGTCCGTTCCATCGACCGCATCGACCGTGATGATGAAGTCATATTCGTCCACTTTGTTCAGCAGCTTCATGGTCATGCAGCCCAGGTCGTAAAGATCGACCTCTTCAGGAATCTCATAGTGCTCGACCAGTTCATCGTAGACTGCAGGGCCGATACCATCATCGAGCATCAGGCGATTCCCTACGCAAAAGACAGCGATCTTCATAGCGCTCCCCTTCTTGCCTTACGCCACTGGCATGCCAGGACGAATGACCAGGTTGTAGTAGGTGGCACCGAAGATCATCAGAGCGGCCAGGATGCCCATAGCGATCGCCCAAACGCGCTGGCGCTTGATATACCACTCTTTGGTGCGCCCGAGCGAGATGGCGCGCTCGCAGGCATACCCTTGCGAGACACGAGCGAACACGATAGTGACCGCCGCGAGCAGGATAGCAACGATGATCGAAAAGACCACCGAAAGCGGAGAGGGGTCCGTGAAGGATGCGTAGAAGAGGTTATCAGCGAAAAGCCACAGCGGGTAATACAGGATCGTGATCCAAATGCCGTTCGCCGGTCCCCAGATCGGCGGCATGAAGAGCGCGCCAAGGTTGATGGGAAGCAGACCCTTCATCAGCTCTTTGCGATACTTCTGTTCCTGTTCGTCACTCTTTTTCATGGCAGCCCTTCTTAAAGCCAGTTTTGACTTTCATTATACGAAGGGTCTCACGCGCTTTAAGGAGCACATAGTGCTAGTGGCTTCCTTCTTCGGGAAGCACCCCCTCATCACCCTCCCCTCGTCTCGTTACTGCAAAAAAAAAGAAAGGACCCGACGAATCGAGTCCTTTCTGATGACCGTATTTCGTTCAGTAAGCTGAACGGTTCGGTTCGCGCACAATGTGCGCAGCGCCAAGGCGCATGCGATTAGTGATCGCCTACGCTGTGGTCTTCGCCAACGATGCAGTGACGCTCGGGGTCGTAGACCAGACCGCCGTGCTCTTTGCCCGCCAGCATGTTCTTCGCGTTCGCCGTGCCTTCGATGAAGACCAGGTAGATGTGGATCATCGAGAAGCAGATGAAGACGAACATCATGAAGTAATGGATGATGCGCATTGACATCATGCCACCCACTGCTGCCGTACCTGCAGCGAAGAAGCTCCAGGAAGCGGTGGGGATCCAGAGGCAGAATCCGGTATAACCCATAACGAGGATCAGGACGCAAACAGCCAGATAAGAGAGCTTTTGCGGAACGCCCAGCTTAGCTGACAGCGGGTGATCCTTCTTGATGAACAGGTAATACTTGATCCAAGCACCGAGCTGATGCCTGTTGTCTGCCTGCGGAAGGTAGGTCTTGTAGTCGCGAACCATGTTACGCGTACCGCCCGTAGGAGCAGAGTGGAACATGAATGCGAAGATGATACGCAGGATGCAGTTGAGGACCAAGAGCATACCGCAGAAAACATGCACGCCACGCGCGACACCGGTAAGACCCGCCCAGAACGGGAAATGGATCAGAAAGCCGGTGAAGATAAGGAGCGCCATGCACACGAGGTTGACCCAGTGGGTAACCTTCATGGGCAGCGGATGTGCCTGCTTATAGTGTGCGAGATGTGCCATTTATCTCACCCCCCAAGGGCTGGTAACGGTTTCGAAGTGCTTGCCCGTAGCAGGCTCAGACACATGAACTGCGCAAGCAGTACAGGGGTCGAAGCTGTGGACGGTACGAAGCGCATTGATAGGTGCATCGACATTAGCGACCGGCGTACCGATAAGAGCCTGCTCCATCGGACCACGAACGCCCTCAGCATTGCGCGGAGCGATATTCCAAGTAGTAGGAATGATGATCTGGTAGCCAGTGATGCGACCATTGTCGACATGCTCGTCATGGTAAAGAGCGCCACGCGGTGCTTCCCACATGCCGCAACCGTAGCCCGTAAGGTGCTCAGGTGCGCGGAAGTACTCGCTGTCGCCACCCTTGAGTGCTTCGATGAGTTCGTCGACCCAATCGACCATAAGGTGAGCGATGTAGGAGCATTCAACCTGACGTGCAGCAACACGACCGAGCGTGGACTGGAGCTGCGGAAGCGTGAGGTTGAGGTCTGCCATGAGCTTGTCGAGGTTGTTGACGATGTAAGCATTCTTCTCGCCACCACGCAGATAAGCTGCGAGAACGCGGGAGAACGGACCTGCCTCCATGCATTCACCATTGTAGCTTGGGCCCTTAGACCAGGTGTAACGATCGTTGACCGTACCGATCATGTGACCGTTTTCCTCGTGCTCGGTACCGGCAACATAGTACTCGGTGTAGAGCGGATCAGTGACGCCTTCCTTCGGGTTGAGGTCGGAATCGCCCACATACCAGGAGTGACCAACATATTCCTTGATCAGCGAAGGATCAGGATCTTCGAGGCGAAGGCCATCGTTGGTGTAGACAACACCAGAAGGCATGTAGCGATCTGCCATCTCGAAGTTCTCGCGCTGGAAAACGCCCCAAGCAACGTAGCGACCGCAGCCACGACCGAAGCCGAGAGCCTCGGGGTAAGCGCTTGCGATGATCTTGGTGTCGGGGAGCATGGTGGAATCGACCCAGTCGCGAATCTCGCGCGTGATGGAATAGAGCTCGTCGAGCTTCTCTTCCGTAGGAACGAATGCCGTACCACCAGGAACGAGCGTCATGATATGAGGCATCTTGCCACCGATGAGACCGCAGATCTCAGATGCTTTAGCCTGCATGTTCAGAGCTTCGAGGTAGTGAGCCGTGCAGATGAGGTCTGCTTCAGGATCAAGCTTGTAAGCCTCAGGAGCCTGACCATCGAGGAACCAACCACCGCTGAAGATGGAGAGCTGACCGTTGTTCGCGAACTTGGTGAGCGTGCCCATCAGGGTCTTGAGGTCGGTGCTGCAAGAAGTGCCTGCAGCCTCCATGAGGTCGTAAGCCTTGCCCACGTTTGCGTTGAGCGCATTGAGTGGGTTGACATAGTCGAGTGCAGCGAGCGTGTAGAGCCACAGGATATGGCTGTGCAGGAACTGACCGCCCTCTACCAGGTTACGGATGATACGAGCCTGGTTCGGGATGACGATGCCATAAGCAGCTTCACCTGCGAGCGATGAAGCGTGAGTGTGTGAAACCGGGCAAACACCGCAGATACGCTGAACGATCTGAGCAGCATCCTCAGGAGTACGATCCTGAACGACGAGCTCCATGCCACGGAAACAACCACCTGAGACCCAAGCATCAGTTACAACGCCGTTGTCGACTTCCATTTCAACACGAAGGTGGCCTTCGATACGAGTAATAGGATCGATGATTGAACGAGTCATTATTAGTTGCCTCCCTTCGAATTGTCATCGAGGGTGTAGATGCCAATGGATTCATTCGGATGTTTCATATCCCACTCGCGTTCCTTCTCGAACGGAGCACCACCATCGGTACGACCAGCCTTCTTCATGCCGAAGCCATGGACAACGAGAGCAGCAGCAAGGATGCCCGTGATGGTCCAAGCGATAGCTTCAGGCTGGAACACAGCGCCGCCGATGCGCAGATCGCGGAAGCGTGCACGGAACGGCGTGTTGGTCTCGACCCAGTTCTCGCCTGGGTTGTTCGGGTTAGCTACGCAGCAGCCGATGCAAGGACCGCCGGACTCGACGCACCAGGAACGACGACGGTTCCAACGCACGATACCGCAGTTCGCCTTGGTCTGAGGACCACGGCAACCCATGGGATACAGGCAGTAGCCCATTGCCTCTTCAGGAGTGCCGAATGCATAAACAAATTCGCCATTCTCGAAGTGACCGCGACGCTGGCAGTTGTCATGGACGGTCTGATTGAAGATGACCTTCGGCTTGTTCTCGTTCGTGAGTTCAGGCAGCTGACCAACGAGCAGAACATCGACGAGGACCGACGTAGCCCATTCAGGGTTAGCCGGGCAACCGGGAACGTTAACGACCGGAGTGTCGATGCCGCGCTTCTTGAGATACTGCTGAACGCCGAGTGCGTTCGAAGGATTCGGATAGGCTGCCATCCAGCCACCATTTACTGCGCAGGATCCGAGGGCAACAACAGCGTTAGCGCTTTCAGCAGCGTGAGCCAAGATGTCGGTACCGACTTCGTTGGCGACGCGCAGAGCTTGGCCGTCCCATCCCTCCAAAACTGCACCTTCGTAAATGAGGATGTAGTTGCCTGCTTCGATCGTTTGCTCTTTAGCTTCTTCCATGGACCAGCCTGCAGCAGCAGAAAGGGTTTCGCAGTAGTTCAGCGAGATCATCTGCAAGACGATGTAAGCCGGATCAGGGGAATCACCTTGAGCGAAGGACTCAGTACAGCCGGTGCAGGATGCGCCCTCGATCCAGATGACTGGATAGAGCTTGCCTGCTTCAGCACCAATGACCGAGTTCTCGATCGCAGCCGCAATACGAGGAGCAGCGAGTTCGGTAAGACCTGCCGCAACCGCGAGAGAGCCGCAGAGTTTCATGAAGCTACGACGAGAAACGCCACGCGCTTCAAGCTTAGCCAAAAACTCCGGTGAGGTAGCCTCTGTTACCATGTGCACACCTCCTTAAGGGTGTCTTCTTCCAGTAAAACTTCTGGCAAGTATTGTAGGTTGACTACTAATTAAGGAATGACGCGCGGGCATGAAAAACGCTTGTTATTCTGGCAAGTGGTAAGAAAGTGTTACCGCCGTTGTCTCAAATAACACAATCCATAGAAAGAACGTAATCGACACAAACCCTTCAAAAGTTCTGCACCATTTTGCGGGCGAGCGGCACTTGCGTAATCGAACGACAGCGATTCGATTACAATAACTCAACAAGCTTTTGAAGTATTTATGAGCGAATGGAGAGCGAACACGCCATGGCTGAACCGATCAAGATCGCATTCTTAGGCCCCGCTGGCACCTACAGCGACGAAGCAACGCACACCTTCATGGACAAGCTCGGTTTTACCGACGTCGAGAAGATCGAGTGCGTATCTTTTACGGAAGTGTTCGACAATGTAGAGCGTGGGCGTTGCGATTACGGCGTTGTTGCCACTGAGAACTCCCTTGAAGGGCCCGTTACCGCATGTCTCGATAATTTCGCGACCCATAATAATGTGACGATCCTGGCTGAAACGGTGCTCGATATTCACCACAGCCTGGTGCTGCATCCCGATGCGAGCATCGATGAGGTCACTACGATCGTTTCGCACCCTCAGGGGCTCGGACAATGCAGGCGCTACATTGCTGAATATCTGCCTGGGCGCAACACGAGCTCAGCTTCATCCACAGCTTCTGGCGTGCGCAAGGTAATGGAAGATAAGACGCTCGCGAGCATCGCTAACAAATTCGCTGCTGATCTGTATGGCGCGAAGGTGTACGCGGAAAGCATCGAAGATCACTTCGGCAACCAGACCTCGTTCGCACTGATCGCGCGCACGGGCATGCCGGAAGTGTTTCCTGAGATGGACCGCAAGACCTCCATCCTGCTTTCCTTACAACAAGATAAGCAAGGATCGCTTCTGATGATCCTTTCGGAATTCGCATATGCCAACATCAACCTCACGAAGATCCAATCTCGTCCTACCAAACAAGGGTTGGGCGATTACATGTTCTTCATCGATTTCGAAGGATCCGACCAGGATGTCGACGTGCAGACGGCGCTCAATTGCCTGCGTCTGAAGCTGCGCGAAGTGAAGGTGCTCGGCTCCTACCCCATCATCTAAAACATCAACCCCGAAAGATGACAAACTACTCGGTCGTTCGTCATCTTTCGATTATGGATGGAGAGTGTTGGTGGTTTCGTTGAAGGTGAAGAAGCCTTCGGCAGAGAGATCAGTAACGAGGGTATCGAAGAGAGCTTGGTCGGTCTCCCCTCTTCCCTTTTCGTGTTCGAATTCATCGAGCGCACATTTGGCTTCTGCGGTTGAAATGCCCGGAGCGCCAAGCACGATGCGAACGAGTTCGGCGCGCTTTTGACGCTTGGACCCTTCGAAGGCGGACTGCTTGGAATGATGCTTCGAGCGCCGCGAAGGATTGGGCATGATCGATTTCAGGTATGCCCCGTAATCGAGCAACGCATAATACCATCCGCGCGGGTCCTCTTTGCTGCAAGTCTCCAGCACAAGCGGCTCGAGCGTCTTATCGCTCACCCCTTCTTCATGAGGAAAGAGCTCGTGCAAGAATACGGTGCGAACATTCGTCTCGAGATAGAGCGCTAGCTTCTGATAGGCGAACGCCATCACGCCGCCTGCCGTAGCAGGACCGATACCCGGCAGCTTCAAGAGCTCATCATAGGTTCGGGGCAGCTCCCCTTCGAATCGAAGCGCACACTCTTCAGCAGTTCGCTTGAGCGCCAGCGCACGTCGATTGTATCCAAGCCCTTGCCAATGTTCGAGCACTAACGAAGTGTCAGCTGAAGCAAGCGCATCGAGCGTAGGGAACGTCTTGAGGAATCGCGGCCAATACTTCTCCACGCGCGACACCTGCGTCTGTTGCAGCATGATCTCGGAAACGAGCACAGCATAGGCATCATCGATATAGCGCCAGGCAAGATCGCGATGATGCTTTCCCCCTTCGCTCCACACCTTGCGAACGAAAGCGTCGAGATCGGGGGTATCTTTTCTGGGAGCTTCCACGAGCAAAGCAGAGAACTAGTACTTCGATTCCAGGATGCGGCTCACCTCAGGATGGCTCGCGCCCTTCTCGAAGAGATCGGCAAGCGTGATCGAGGAAAAGAGTTGCGCCACGAGCACATCGGCAGCGCACCAAACCGCATTGAATTCGCATCCTGATGAACGATTGCAGTAATCACAATCGACCGAACAAGGCGACATGCCAATGGGTCCCTGCAGCGCCTCGATCACTTCCTGAAGGGTAACCTCATGCGGATCGCAATCGAGCGTAAGACCACCGCGCACACCGCGGATCGTCTTCAAAAAGCCCGCCTTCACCAGGTCGTGCTGGATGCTGCGTGCGAACGAATACGGCACGTCTTCCTTTTCCGCCACATCGGCGATCGAGATATAGGAATCCCCGCACTCGTAAGCCGAGCGCAAGATCCTACAAGCGTAATCGCAACGGCGGGTGATATCCATCAGTCTTCTTTCAGTAGATCGTCGATGTTATCCATTGAACGATGGAATCGCTTCATGATGGTCTCTTCGATGGCCTTATACTCTGGCGAATCAAGCTCATGGAAATTGGAAAGACGCATGTACACATCGTCGGTCCGCACTGCGCAGAAGCAATCCTTCGCCACACTGCGACGATAGGCATCTTCAACTGACTCGGTAACGACCGCATACAACTCGAAGCGAGACATACCCTTGGAGAACGGAACGAGCTTAGAAACATCAAGCCCGCGCATGGAAGGATGCTCCGCCTGCGCATGACGCCAGATATCCTTGCGCTCTTCATCGTTGGGATAGTCGAGTTCGACCAAGCGGTAGAGCCCGAGCATTGGGCCGAAGAACGTATCGAGCGCATCGAGATTCGACGCAGAAACGAGCACGGTCACTTCAGGGTTCTCGATCGCTTGCTGGATGAATGCCATCGCCTCGCGCGCGCCACGCGAAAGCTGCATCTGAAGAAAATCGGAAATATCGCCCGACCCGAAATCCATCCAAGGCAGATCCCACAGGTCAAGATCTTCCAAGATGAGCGCCGTAGGACCTTCGAAGCCGAAACGATTGAGCGAAGTCGAATCGGTGATCGCATCAGGTGAAGCCATGACGCAAAGCACTGACTGGCCTTGTATGTTCTGGTCCATGCGCATGCGAACAGCAGGAATGCCAAGCTCCCCCACTGTTGCCACCATGAAGTAGTTCGCATCTTCACGCGCGGCACCCGAGAAAACGAGCGTGCCAAGCTGCGGCATACGCGAAACACCATGACGGAAGTTGAGCATCTTCACAAATTCCTTGAACTGCGGATCGCGCATCCTGCCAACGCCAAGACGCTTCATCTCTTCGGTAGCACGCGAGAAGCCATGGATCGTAGAATAGTCGAAGCGTATCTCGGGCGCTTTTTTCTTCTTCTTTTTCTTGCCAGAAAGATCGATATGCGCGATCTTCGCACCCTTGAGGTTCGGCAGAGGGAACGCAGGCAGCTCGAGCGGCTCTTCGTCCGCTTCAGCTGTAGGGTTCGCTTCCTTCTGTTCGGGTTCGATCGGCTCAGCCTTCACCTCTTCAGCGCGATCGGATGTTTCCGCTGTTGGCGCAGCATCGCTCTCATCTGAAGCGCTATCTCTCTTGGAAGAGAGATCCAAGAACGAGAAGGGTGAAGGAACGTTGTCGTCTTCATAACGATAGAGCAGATCGGGCGGCAGATTGAACAGATCGTCGTTGATCATCTCAGCCATGTCTTCGATGGCTTCGCGCGAGAAGCCGAATTCTTCCAGGCGATCGAGCGCAACGTCTTGCAGCTGATCGGCCTTGCGCGAAAGCTCCTCGGCCGAAACGAAGGGCTTGAGCTTCTCGAAGATATATTCGGCAAGCGAGTGTTGGCGTGCATCGACGGCAAGATCCCATGCTGCACGCATGCCGTTCACGCTCTCTTCGCTCGGAACGATGTTCTCGAGGATAGATTGCTCGAAGGCTGCCAGGTACAAGTGGATACCGAGTATGCGATCGCCTGATTCGACCGCATACTGCGCGCGCGAAAGGTAGTCATGCGAATCGCTGAAACTATGATCATGAGATGGGATGTTACCGAAGTTGGAATCTTCGTTCATCTTCAATCACTTTCCTTATGAGCAAAGCGGCGAGGGACACTGCCGCATTCAAGCATTAAAAACACCAAATGATGGATACTCAATGCTACTAAACGGGTAACATTTATTCAATTCTCTCTACGATTATTACAAGAAACGAGCAAATCGAGCGCGTAAGGGGAAACCGTTGCCAAGCCATTTCCCGGCCGAAGCCAAACGTTTTCATCGAGCGCCGACTAGCGTCAATGAGCGCCGAACGCTGACCATCACCGATCGAACGTCGACTAACGCCAATCGAGCACCTGCCAGCCTTCCTTTTCGGCATGGTGCTGAAGAGTCGGTCCCGGCGTGACCGCGGCAGGGTGCTCAGAAGCAGCGAGCAACGGAGCATCTGAATAGTGATCGCCATAGACATAGGCGAGCTTCCAGCTATCCTTCCCATAGATCTGATCAGCGTGCTCTTTGATCTGGCGGAGTTTTTCAGCGCCTTCAACGGGCTTGCCCTTCACTTCGCGCGTATAGCAGCCGTGCTCATCGAGCTTCATGTCGGTGGCAACGTGATGATCGTAAGGAATATCACGCTTGGCACGCACGATGATGGGATCGAACGTGGCAGAGACGATCCAGATATCACGCCCAGCAGCGATGTGCTCGCGCATGACTTGAAGCGCCTTGGGGCGAATGCGCGGCACGATCCATTCATCGTAGAACTTGTACATCTCCGCATCAGCTTCTTCTTCGGGCATGCCATCGAACGACGAGAACACCAAACTGCGCACCCATGCCTCGTTTTGCGGAAGATGCAGTTTGTACGCGATACCCCAGGTAAGGATGCGCAGAAGAACCGAAGTGCGCACCTGCCCTTTCTTCAGGAGATAGCGAACGAGCAGCACGGGGGAATTACCACTGATACACGTGCCATCGAAATCGAACACCGCTATCTCACGCGGAGCATCAGGTGAAGGCACAGCTCGATCATGGTCGCGCTCGGCCTTCAGCTGCGCAGCATCATCTACTGCCGAAGAAGGCTTCTGCGCCTCAAGCTCTGCTTCAGAGATGACCAAGCGAGCATTTTCGGATGGCTTGCCCTTGATGAAGACAGCGACCCCTTCAGGCTTCGCTTCAATATGTTCTTCATTGTTCGCCATACGCGTTGTCTAATCGTCCTCATCGATGCAATCAACAAATTGCGAGTTGTGGAGTTCGGCATAGAAGCCGTTCTGCGCGAGCAGCTCCTCGTGCGTGCCCTTCTCCACGATATTCCCCTCGCGAATAACAAGAATTATATCTGCTTGCCTGATCGTACTCAAACGATGAGCGATAACGAAGCTCGTTCGTCCTTCGAGCGACTCGCGCATCGCTTTCTGCACGAGCACTTCGGTGTGCGTATCGATCGAAGAGGTTGCCTCGTCGAGCACGATGATCGAAGGATTCGAGAGCATCGCGCGCGCAATAGTGAGCAGCTGGCGTTGACCTTGCGAGAGGTTCGTTCCGTCTTCCTTGATGATCGTGTCATAGCCATCGGGCAGAAGCTCGATGAAATGATCGGCCTGCGCGAGCTTGGCGGCCAGGCGGATGTACTTCTCCTCCGGGTCTTTCGCCCCGTAGGCGATGTTCTCGCGGATCGTGCCCGAGAAGAGCCATGCATCTTGAAGCACCATGCCGAAGTTGCTGCGCACATCGCTACGCGTATCGAGCACGGTGTTCACACCATCGATCGTGATCGTGCCCGCATCGATATCGTAGAAGCGCATGAGCAGATTCACGAGCGTGGTCTTGCCCGCACCGGTCGGACCCACGATCGCGACCATCTGTCCTGGTTCGACCTCAAGCGAGAAATCCTTGATGACCGGCTTTTGCGCATCGTAGCCGAAACGCACGTGATCAAACTTGACCGCCCCCTTGCAAGGCTTTGCGATCTGCGTGATGGTGGAAGGATCGGGCTCGCTCATCTCTTCTGCGTCGAGCACCTCGAAGACGCGCTCGGATGCGGCGAGCGTTGCCTGGATGGTGTTGGCGATCGAAGCGATCTGCGTGATGGGCATCGTGAACTGACGCATATACTGCACGAACGCCTGGATCTCGCCGACCGTGGCGATCCCGCCGGTGATGTAGAGCACGGCACCGATGATGCAGACGAGCACGTAGCCCAAGTTGCCGATGAAGCCCATAACAGGGCGGATCACACCGGCGAGGAATTGCGCTTTCCATGCCTGCGCGAAGTATTCGCCATTGCGTGCGTTGAATTCATCGATGGCAGCATCTTCTCGCGTGAACGATTTCACTTCAGTATTGCCGCTGTACATCTCTTCGATGTGCGCGTTGAGCTTGCCGAGCGCTTTCTGCTGGCTCTTAAAGTAGCGCTGCGAACGCGTCGCGATACCCACCGTGGCCAGAAGCGAGAGCGGCAGCGTGGCGAACGCAACGAGCGCCAAGATCCACGAGATCGAGAACATGAAGATGACCACAGAAACGAGAGTGACCACTGCCGAGATGATCTGCACGAGCGTTTCTTGCAAAGTAGAAGAGATGAGGTCGACATCGTTGGTGACGCGCGAGAGGATCTCTCCCTTAGGGCGGCCATCGTAGTAGGAAAGCGGCACGCGATCGAGTTTCGCCTTCATATCGCGACGCAAGCCATAGATGACTTCCTGGGTCACCTTCGCCATGATGAATTGGCAGATGAACTGGCAGATCGAATAGGCCACGTAGAGCAGCACGAGCGTGAGAAGGATGCGGTTGAACGCGATGAAATCGAGCCCCCCGGTACCTGCCATCACGCGTTCGAAGGCGCTGAACACTTCGGTGGTCGCTTGACCGAGTACGAGCGGAGAGACCGTATTGCACAGCGTTCCCGCCACCGTGAAGACGAACACGATCACCAGAAGCGGGATGAACGGCTTCAAGCGCGCAACAAGGCGACGCAGAGTCTTCGAAGCGTTCTTCGGTTTTTCCTTGCGCCCTGCACCGTGAGGGCCGTGCGGTCCGTGTGGCGGCATGCTATTCACCTCCCCTATCGTCTGCGGTGCTCGAGTCTACCTGCGCCCCAGAGGAAAGTTCTTCTTCCGAGAGTTGAGAGAGTGCGAGCTCGCGATAGGCCGGACACGACAAGAAGAGCTCAGCATGCGTTCCGCACGCTTCGATGGCTCCTGTTTCGTTCAGCAGGATGATCTGATCGGCACCAAGCGCCACGTTCACTCGCTGGGTTACGGTGAGAACGCTCTGCCCCTCAAGGTGATCCTCGATTCCCGCGCGTACCCGCGCATCGGTCTTAAGGTCGAGTGCTGAGAAAGAATCGTCGAAGATGTAGAGATCGGCCTTGCGCAGAAGGCCACGCGCGATAGCGATGCGCTGACGCTGACCACCTGAAAGGTTGCCGCCGCCCTGCGCGATCTCGAAATCAAGGCCACCTGCCTCTTGTGTAATGAATTCGGTAGCTTGCGCGATGGAGAGCACCTGCCACAGCGCTTCATCACTTGCATCGGGATCGGCGAAGCGCAGGTTATCCGCCACCGTACCCGTGAACAGGAAGGACTTCTGTGGAGTGTAGGAAACGCGCGTGCGCAAGACAGAAAGCGGGATATCCATGATCGCAACGCCATCGAAATAGATCGTGCCTGCGCTTGCGTCGTACATACGCATGATGAGGTTGATCAGGCTCGATTTGCCCGAACCCGTCGGTCCGATAAGAGCGGTTATCGTATTGGGCGCGACCTCGAAGGTAAGATCGCTCAAGGCATCCTTCTTCGATTCGGGATAACGAAAGCTCACATGATCCATCTTGAGGATCGGGACACTGCGCTTCTGAGCGGGCTGCACCGTGGTTTCTTCGGGGATATCAGCTCCAAGTGTTCGCAGCGCACCATCTTCTGCGGTTTCTGGCAATGATGCCGGCACAACGACATCTTCAATAGTCGATTCGGTCGAGAGCACAGCATTGATGCGCTCGGTTGCCGCTAGCGTTCGTGGCAGGATGGCGAAGATCATCGAGATCATCATGAGCGACATGAGGATGAGCGTCACATATTGCACGAGCGCCATGATCTCGCCTGCGGTGAGCGTGCCAACATTTATCTGCCCCGCACCGAAATAATAGAGCGCCACGATGGTCAGGTTCACGATGAACATGAGCAGCGGCATGACCGCGCCCATCAGACGACCGACCTTGATGTAGGTATCCGCCAAGTCGCGATTGACCTTGCCGAAGCGCTTGCGCTCAAAATCTTCCTTGTTGTATGCGCGAATCGCCCGGACGCCCTGCAGCTCTTCGCGCATAACGCGGTTCACCGCATCGATGCGGCTCTGGAGCGAACGCAGGAGCGGCATGCCGATCTTCAAGAAGAGCGCCACGATGATGATAATGACCGGGATCGCCACGAAGATGAGCAGCGCCATTTCGGCGTTCGTGAGAAACGCCATGACCACCGCACCGATGAACATGACCGGGGTCATGACCGCCATGGTAATGAGCATCTGCAAGAATCGTTCGACCTGCTGAACATCGTTGGTGTTACGCGTGATGAGCGTGGAGGCGCCGAAGGTCTCGAATTCCGCTAGAGAATAGCTCTGCACCTGCGAGAAGATGGCAGCGCGCACATCGCGGCCGAACCCCATGGCTGCCCGCGCCGCGCAGAGCGCCGCGATGACCACGCATACTACCGAACCGATCGCCCAAGCCAACATCTCGAGACCGCGCACGATCACGTAATTCAAGTCTTTGTTGTAGATGCCCGTATCAACGATGCGCGCCATGATATCGGGCAGCTGAAGCTCGGCAACAACCTGCAAGAAGGTGAAGAGGATCGCAACTATAACAAGCCCACCAAACGGCTTCAAGTATTTCTTGAACAGCTTGAACAACGAATTTCTCCCTAGATTGCAAATCTGACCGTTGAAAGCTACATAGAAGGCAGCTACAAAATCATGCTCTCTAGGGTACACCAAAAGCCGCAGCTATATCGAGACGAAGAGCCAATGGGGGCTCTTGTCATAAGAGTGTCATTTCACATCTCGTTGCAGATGACAGAGGTGATGAACGCTGCTGCATTTTCCAAGCGCGTTCGGTACAATCCCAATAATGTAAGCGATATCCACACGCTACAAAAAAAGGGGTTACGATGTTCAGACCAATGCGCAGAAGCAAGCAGCAGCTTCCTCACGAAGAAGCGCTCGCCATCCTGCAAGAAGGGAGCACGGGCATCCTCGCTCTTTCCGGCGACGATGGCTATCCTTACCTTGTCCCGCTCAACTACCTCTATGTTGAAGCCGATGAGCCTGAAGCGCTCGGCAAGGTCTATTTCCATTCCGCAAAAGCAGGTCACAAGATCGATGCGATCGAGTGCGATCCCAGAGCAAGCTTCTGCGTGATCGCAGACGATACGGTGCTTCCCGACAAATACTCCACTGCCTACAAAAGCGTTATCGCGTTCGGTACGGTTCGCCTCATTGAAGGGAATCTGGCGCATAAGGCGCTTTTCGATCTAGGTGATAAGTACAACCCTCATCACGAAGACCGTACGCTCGAAGAGGTCAATTCCGCTGAAGATCGCTGTGCCATGATCGAATTCACGATCGAGCACCTTACGGGCAAGGAATCGCATTCCTATCGCAAGCAGCGCGAGCAGCGCGAGCAACAAGAATAGCCCGATGTGCAGTGCGCACATCGTTCAGCCATAGTAAGTACGATATCCGAAATCATCGTACGAAAAAGCCTGCGCAATGAGTGTGCTACTATGGCAGCATGTCTTCCTCTGAAAGAAATACTGCAACCCCTTTTCCCGATTTTATGCAACTTGCCATCGATGAAGCCCGTCAAGGCATTGCCGCAGGTGATGGCGGCCCATTTGGATCTGTCATCGTAAAGAATGGGGAGATCGTGGGGCGAGGCCACAATCGCGTGATCGCAAAGAACGACCCTACCTGCCATGGAGAGATGGAAGCCATTCGCGCTGCCTGCCGCAATCTTAATACCTATGACTTAACCGGTTGTGAGCTTTACACTACGGCTGAACCCTGTCCAATGTGCTTGGGCGCGATTCTATGGTCTAACATCTCTGCTGTCTACTACGGCTGCACACGCCAAGATAGTGCCGCTATTGGGTTTCGTGACGAAGCCTTCTATCGCCAACTAAACAACGGGGAAACACCAACGAAGGTTCAAGAGCTCGACCGTTCTGCATGCCTTGAGCTGTTCAGCGATTATGCCGCTAAAGAAGCTCAACGCTACTGATTTCAATGCACAGGACGGCATCTCGAAATAGTTTCGAGCCTTACATCGAGAAGGAGATACTATGGGCGCATTCGCAGATCGTGTCTTTGCAGTGGTGAAACAGATTCCGCGCGGCAAGGTGGCAACCTACGGGCAGATCGCGCGCATCATTGGCGCGCCTCGCGCCGCGCGCTATGTCGGCTACGCCTTACGTGCTAACCCCTCTCCTGGCACCGAACCTGGATCGATCCCTTGCCATCGCGTGGTGTTCAAGGATGGCCGTATGGCAACGGGCTTTGCATTCGGTGGTCCCGAAATCCAACAGCAGATGCTCAAAGAAGAAGGTGTGGAATTCGACGAAGAAGGCAAAGTGGTGATGGAAAACTTTCTTTGGAATGGCGTTCCCGCCGATGAATCAGGTTTGCCCATGGGGCCTCCTAGCGATTTCGACTGGGAAGCAGAACTTGCCGAGCACCCGCTTCACCACTGCGAAACCTGCAAGCACCCCCGCCCCGATTGCCAGAAGGGCATTTCAAATTAAAACAAAAAGCCTCGGAATAATTCCGAGGCTTGCATTCAGACTGGCGGGATGT
>OLPA01000130.1_pt1 | contig 61559 bp, 51 predicted proteins | sample 1672811 | NCBI WGS metagenome assembly OLPA01 (sample SAMEA3136726, study PRJEB25190) | human gut metagenome | biome: human gut; feature: human-associated habitat; material: faeces | place: Austria | collected 2013
ATTTTCCGGCCGGGACAAGCTGCCCCTGTACATGCCGGAGGGGCCGGAGCCGGTGCGGGCGCTGCTGGAGAGGGGGCCTTACGCGCCCAGGCCCATGGCGGATGGGGCGATCGGGTCAATTCATTTTGCCTATCTGCCGGCCCGGCACCCGGTGCCCGGGTTCTCGGTGAAGGCCCGGGGCGGGGGAAGAACGCTGCTGTATACGGGGGACACCAACTGGCACGAGGGCCTGGTCCCCTTCGCCCGAGGCTGCTCCCTGGTGCTGGCTGACGCGGCCCTGACCCGGGCCATGTGGAAGGAGCAAGCGCCCCACATGAGCGCCGCCCACTGCGCCCGGCTGGCCTTGGAGGCGGGGGCGGAGGCGCTGATCCTCACCCACCTGCGCCCCGACGTGGACCAGGCCCGGCTGCTGGCGGAGGCGCAGTCCGCCGCCGACGGACTGCTGGCGGAGGACCCGGCGCTGACACGCCACCCCGCCACGGCGGAACGGGTACGAAAGATGTTTCAGCAGAGTGAAAACAGTCTGAACTGAATCCGGGAGACCGGCCAGATGGCCGCTCTCCTGATTCTGTGAAATTTTTTCGTCCGTCCGGGTTGACAGCGCCTGTTTTTTGGCATACTATAAATGTGTTATCAAATGACAACCGCATAGAGTTCCGGTAGGGTATTCAGTTGTAAAACAACTTCTGGTCACAATGTCCAGAAGTTAAGCTGTGATTTCTCCGACATCGCGTACCTCATCCACCACATCATTCTTCTTAAAGCGGAGTCTGTTGCGGTTCTTGACGTATTTTTCAATGTCAAACTCATTCTTTTTGTCATAATCGGATAACAGCGGGTACTGCTTATGCTTCGTTATATCAAACTTGTCTGAGAAAAAAGGTCTCACGCCCCTAAGCTGCATGATACACTTGCTGCCATCCATGACTGCAATCTCGTCCTGGCTCATCAGTTCCTTTCCGGTCTTTTGGTAATTCAGACCGTAAGACTGACTCGTACCCCTTGTATCCGAGGTATTGTAAAGATCAATCGTTTCTTTCCCAAGGATTTCTGCCAGATCTTTCAGAGTATCTTTCTCTTTTCCTCCCAAAAACAGGGTTGTGTCGCAGTTTCCTTCAATGGTCGATGCGTTGTCCTTATACAGAGCCTTTAGCTGTGACTTTGACTGCAAAATAATAGAAGCTGATATTTCCCGGCTACGGATAGTAGCAATCAGCTTCTCAAACTGTGGAATCTGCCCGATGTTCGCAAACTCGTCCAGTAAGCACCGGACGTGGATCGGCAGTCTCCCGTTATATACATCATCTGCCTTGTCACAAAGCAGATTGAATAACTGCGAATACATGATACTTACAATAAAATTGAATGTCGCATCGGTATCGGAGATAATGACAAACAATGCCGTCTTTTTCTCCCCCAGTGTATCAAGTTCCAGTTCATCATAAGAAGTCAGATCACGCAGTTCCTTGATGTCAAATGGTGCCAACCTTGCACCACAGCTAATCAGAATGGATTTTGCTGTCTTTCCTGCGGCAAGTTTATACTTCTTATACTGCCTTACCGCAAAGTGGTTCGGGTTCTTCTGCTCCAACTCCTCAAACAGCAGGTCAACCGCATTTTTGAAGTCCTCATCATCTTCCCTTGCTTCACTGGCATCCACCAGATCAATCAGCATGGAAAAATTCTGTTCTTCCTCCGGTGCTTCGTACCAGATATATGCAATCAGTGCCGTGTAATAGAGCTTTTCAGCTTTCACCCAGAAATCCTCAGAGGCTTGCTGTCCTTCCCCTTTGGTATTTACAATGATTGTGTTTACGAGTTTCAGAATGTCCTTTTCGCTCCGGATGTAAGCGAAAGGGTTGTAATGCATTGATTTTGCAAAGTTAATGGTATTAAGCACCTTAATCCGGTAATCATTCTTAGACAGCATCCTGCCGCATTCGACCAGCACAGTACCCTTCGGGTCCGTCACAACATAGGAACTGTGCATCTGCATAAGGTTCGGCTTCACAAAAAAGCGTGTCTTACCGGAACCTGATCCACCGATCACAAGAATGTTCTTATTTCTTGCATACTTCGGCTGCTTTGGTCTGCCAGACATCATAAGACGCTCCGTTGCCGTTAAAAGCACGTTGTTTTCAAATACCGGATCGACATAAGGCTCTATGTCTTTGGCAGTTCCCCACCTTGCCGAACCGTATTCTACTCCCTGACGGAATTTCTTTGCATTTTTCGCTTTATAATATACTACCATACGAAATCCTATCCCGCATCCCACACCAACCAGTAAATCCCTCGGCATAAAACTGGGAAACGGTTTTACAAACGCACCTCCCATCCCATTGATCGTGTCCAACACCTTCTGTAACGTGTTATCTCCTGCCTGCTGTCCATACAGCCATGAAACCTTATTAAAGACATATCCAAATATCACATAGGGAGCACATTTGAGGGCAAGCTGTTTCCCATTTACCCCTCTGCACTTTTCTTTGACAGTTTTCGGGATTGATTGCAAATCCTTTACAATCCCGTCAATGACCTTGCTTATAGACTCTGTCCCCTGTCTTTGTTTTTCTCTCTGCTCCGCTCCCTGTTATTGTTCTGTGCAATCATCTTCTGAAGTCCTTTCAGTTTCTGCCGTAATGACGGACGCTGTTGCTTTTTCTCATTAACTTTTACAAATTCCTTGAACGCCTGTGCAATCACATCGGCATCCTTACCCTTAAAAAATACAAGGTATTTTGGCGGCTCCGTGGTCTTATCCCGCTTCACAGCGAAATCTACATTGTACTTTCTTGCTACACGCTCAAAAGCCTTAATATTATCATCCGTGACCTCTATGGACTTTGCCCCCGCTCCCTGACCGACCAGCTTTTTCACCGGTATTTTCCCGTGGGAAGGCTCTTTATGCTTCTGATGCTCCAGATACATCTTCATCGCCCTCTGGAGAACACTTGCGGTCAGTTTGGATGTCTTGATTGCAAGGGCAATCGTTTTTTGTGTTGTTTCCTCCTGCACAGTGTACCTCCTTCCTGATCTCCACTCTTTTTATCAGGGCGGAACCAACAGCCTGTGGAGCTGTATTTTCATTCCCATATTTACAAGTCCTCTCCTTCCTCATGTTCCCTGTCCCACCAGTTCAGTTCTTCCTCATAAAAATCATCCAAAGCAGACCTGAGTTCTTCTTCCTGCTTTTTTGCCTTTATGACATCCCTCACTGCCTTTACGACAACTGCCCCTACTGCAACCGCAATCAATAACTTCTTTCCATTTTTTCTACTCATTTTTCTTCCTTTCCACTTCTGGACGTTGTGACCAGAAGTTGTTGCAATAAAAAAAGACAGATACAAAATCCTTCGACTTCATATCTGCCTTAACGCTGTAAACTTTCATGTATAAAATTATAATATCTGTTCCTCGTACTCTTAGTACAATTTTGCACCTGCCGGAATAGCATCATCCAGCATAATCAAGTTAAGTTTTTCTTCTCCATCAACTGTATGGACTGCTGACAAAAGCATACCGCAGGAATCAATTCCCATCATGCTTCTCGGTGGCAAATTCGTGATTGCCAGTAATGTTTTTCCAACAAGTTCCTCCGGCTCGTAATAAGCATGGATTCCTGAAAGAATAATTCTATCTGTTCCAGTTCCATCATCCAAGACAAAATGCAACAGCTTTTTACTCTTTTTTACGGCACTGCACTCTTTTACTTTTACAACACGGAAATCTGATTTGCTGAATGTATCAAAATCAACCTGTTCTTCAAATAACGGCTCTATTTCCACCTTTGGCTCTACAACCTCTGCACTCTGTTCTTCTACGTTCATATTCTCATCGCACATATTCTTTTCCTCCAAAATAAATGATGTTCGGCACTTATTATATCAGAAATAAGCTGCTTTGAGAAGCAATTCCAATCTTGAAAATCGTGTATAATTTAGCTCCTACCAGTTTATTTTCTTCCCATACATCATCCAGCAACAGACAATGTGCCAATACCTCTACATCCTCCATGTCCATAAGCCGATTAACCACCTCATCCCCTTTGTCCGGTACTTTGGCTGAACATACAGCAAAATCCCGCCTAGCTTCCCTGCAATACTTATATAACCCCAAAATATACTTGTTTGACATGATAAATCCAAACGCTTCATTCTTCTGATATGTCATCTTGTGTGTATCCCATTCTTCCTCCGGCAAGGAAAAGTAGCACCTCGCCGTCTCAACATAGCAGTCTCCCTGATAAGTCGGCTGTAACTTTTTCTCCTGCCGCAGCATCTGATGATAGATTTTCTCCCTGTCAAAAACACTTCTTGCTCTTGTAAAATCCGGTGTTTTTCCTCTCATGAATGTATATACATTATTGATTATGGTCTTGCCCGCCAATGTCTTATATTCCCCCACTCTATGGAGATACTGCAATACCTCTGTCAATTTCTCTTTTGATGCGATCTCCTGATAACAGTCTGCATCCAGTTCCATCCGTTCAAATTGAAGCGGTGTACTGCCTTTCTTAATTTCCCGCTCCATAATTCGTTTCGTATCACGCATTGATTCCATTTTATTTCCTTTCCACTTCTGGACGTTGTGACCAGAAGTTATAAAGAGGGCATATACAAAATCTACACTCTCATATCTGCCCTGCATTTCCGCAAATGAACTATCTCCTTGCATATTCCAGTATAATATTTATTATTTCTTTGATGATCGCAGCTATTTTTATGGCAAGGACAACCACACCAATGACTCCGCCTATAATGGCATCCAGTGCAAGCACACCTATACTTCCGGCAATCCCAAAGTTGCGTGGTATCAACAGCATGAGCATCTTCCGTATCCCAAATGGAAACCCACTCATAATCCAAAATTGTAACCAGTTCACCCCATTTCCATCTACGCAAATCCAATAGCACATATTCATCCACACTGCTATCACAAGCAATGGCAGTATCACCTTAAACAATACCCTTCTCATGCCATCCTCCCCCGTACATATCATGCTGCACTTCCTGCTGATAAAAATGATTTATCGTAGTGGGTGCATTATAAAGTGCCGTAATCATATATGACTTGATATTTGTGATTTTAGTGGTGGTATTCTGCATACAGCCAATCACATATTCCAAATGGCTGCTTTCCAGTTTCAAAAACCTTGATTTCACAAGCTCATACGGATATTCTTCTCCTGCTACTCTGATTGTTGGACGCTTCACGCAGACTACCTCACAGATTACCTGGAACAGTTCATCGTAAAGCTCTCTCTTTCCATAACCATCATACTGCATATGGTGATCGTAACTGATATTTTCTTTGATTAGCTCTATGTATGTCTGGACATCATCCATCACATCCATCGTATCCTTTTTCCCTGAATCAGATTGAATGATAGGATTGATATAACTCTCCTCAGTATAGTTTAAATCAGTCTGATTATAGTTAGTATAATTAGGGTTCGATTCTCCGACTTCTTGAGGTTCGATTTCCGGACTTCCAGAGGTCTGATTTTCCGACTTCCTGAAGTCCGATTTTCCGACTTCTTGAAGTTCGATTTTCGGACTTCTTGAAGTTCGATTCTCCGACTTCTTGAGGTCTGATTTTCCGACTTCTGTGATTTTATCAGTGTTTCCAGACTTTTTTTCATCTACATTTTCTGCCAGTGAAGCAAAGTTCTTCACATATATGATGTCCGGTTTGCCCAATCCTCTACGCACTTTCTCTACCAGACCAATTCCCTTAACAGAATCCAGCTCTGCAAGAACCTTAACCGCCTTTTCCTTTCCACACCCCAAATCTTCCATAATACTGTCTATGGTGTATATGATATATGCCCGGTTATCCTCATCGAACCATTCATTTTTCATAGATAAGGACATACGATCAAGCATCAGACCATATAAAAGTTTTGCATCACTGGATAATTTCTTAAATCTTTCATCCTTGATCAGTAGGCGAGGAACACGATAGAATGAGAACTGTTCTGCTTCTATCCCGTAATAATAATCCAGTTGTAATATTCCACTCATTCCCGGCTCCTCCTTTCTACTGCGTATTCTTCCAATTCTCCAATAACTGATAAATAATGTTCTCTATTTCTTCCCTACTGTATGTCACAGGGAAATAACTGTTAATGCGTTCTGTTTTTATGACAACCTTCCGCTCCACGGTTTTCTCTTTTTCCAACATCATGCGAACCATCGGAAAGGTAAGTTCCCCTTTTTTGTCACTTTCCTTGAGCATGGCACTCTGCTGAGTTGTGATAACAACATTTGTTTCCTGTATTGCAACCAAAACCCACTGCTGTGCATCCTCTGATAAAAATGATAAGTCAACCGCCTGCATGATACCGATTTTCTTTGCATCCACCATATCGAGCAGCGAATCCGACAGGCGTGAAATCCATATATATCTCTGAACCGTCTTTACACTCTCTCCTGCCGCTTCTCCCAGTTCTCCGAGTGTAAGTCCGCCTTCCTTACTTCCCTGATGCTTCATTGCATCGTATTTCATTCTGTATGCCTTTGCTTTCTCACTCGGAAGAATATCCTCCCTCTGAATATTGGAATCTACCATGATAATCGTAGCTTCATCATCCGTATAATCACGGATGAACATCGGCATTGTAGCAAGTCCGACAAGCTCGCAGGCGTGTCTCCGGCGGTGTCCGGCAATAATCTCATAACCGCCATCTTTCATCGGTCTGGCGATGCCTGGCATCAACACTCCATGCTCCCTGACGCTTTCCACCGTTTCCTGCATCTTTTCATCATCCAGTACCTTAAACGGGTGTCCTTTAAACTCATGCAGTTCTGACAATGCGATTTCCTGTACCTGCTCTGTTCCTGTCTGTGGCTGCTCCGTTCCAAATAAATCATCAAAACTGCTCAGCTTTACCTTTGCGGCACTCCCTTTCTTATTCATCTGCAAGCACCTCCTCTGTCAATGACTGGTAGGCACTTGCCACTTTTCCATTCGGATCGTGCTGATAAATGCTCACACCTTCCGCAGAAATCTCAGCAGCTCTTACCGACATCGGGATACTTTCTTTGAATATCTTCACACGGCTTCCATAGTTCTCGGTCAGCAAGGTACTGATGTCCTTTGCATAATTGGTACGGTTATCAACCATTGTCAGCAGAATACCCTCTATCTCCAGTTTCGGGTTGATCTGACGCTTTACCTTTCCAATCGTCTTAATAAGCTGTTCCAGACCTTTTACCGGCAGATATGCCGCCTGTACCGGAATCAAGATACTGTCCGCACAGGCAAAAGCATTTATGGTAATCATGCCGAGGGATGGCATACAGTCAATCAGAATGTAATCGTAGCGGTCTTTCTGCTGTTCTATGTAAGTACGAAGTACCGTTTCCCTGCTCATTACATTTACAAGAGAGGTTTCCAAGCCGGAAAGCTCAATATTTCCCGGCATGAAGTCAACCCCTTCCTCATGCTTTAAAATGCCATATTCAGGGCTTTCTTCTTCATCGTTGATGATATTTGACATAATGGTGGCAAGCGTAATTTCCAGTCTGTCCGGCTCCTGTACCCCAAGACTTGCCGTAAGACTGCCCTGTGCATCTGCATCTATCAGCAAAACTTTCTTCCCCTGTTTTGTCAGTCCGATTCCTAAATTGCTTGTTGTGGTGGTCTTTCCAACTCCACCCTTCTGATTTGCTATTGCGATAACTTTACACATGATAAAATCCTCCTTATTCTCTACTATTGATTTTTCACATTACTTTTCTGTACTTCCGCATAAGCTCTGTAATATTTGTTTGTTCCTTTGTTGCTATAAAGCTCTGATATTTCTAATACTTCAATTTTGGGATGACGCTGTAAAATTTTCTGAAACCACACAATGTCATTCTTTGTTCCCATCAATCTGACTTTTAACATTAGTCTGCTCCTCCAAATAAGGCATACAGTTCCCGGTTATAAGTCGCATACTCCGGATAGCGGATCTGTATCGCCTGCCAAAAGAAAGGTGCATAGGCACAGCAGAACAATTCCTCCACTGTATACTGCCTGCACTCGTTTACCTGTTCCTCTGTTTTTGTGTAATCATCTACACTCGGTGTGCCGTTGCAATACAGGTTAAATGCCATTCGCACCACCTTCATACTGCCACTGGTCTGCCAGCCTTCATGCAGACACTCAGTTTTTACACATCCCGTCTTAAAATCATAGATGCTATCAACATTTCTTCTCGTATCATCACTGATACCAAGGCAATAGCAAAGTGCCTTGTGGTACACATCCTGATAGCGTACCTCTTTTAATTTTTCATAGTAGAATTTTTCATGTGCTTCGCTGATAAATATAATTTCCTGTTTCTTTGTGTTTTCTGCTCCTAACGCTGTACTGTTCATACTGACTTCCTCCATTTTCCTATTCTATTTTGTTGACCATAACAAAAAAGGACATCTCTCTAAAATTTCTTTTAGAAAAATGTCCTAATAGTACAAAATATGAACTTGAACTGACTCGACTTTAATTTAAAATCGTTTGTTTTAACCCTTTAAAACGGGTTAATTTGTCGTACTCCTGTCGTACCATACAGCTTAAAAGTCCGCAAACCCTTGATTTTACTGGTCTTTTTTATCCAATGACTTCATTGTCGGGAACAGTAATACGTCCCTGATTGCCTGGCTATCTGTCAGAAGCATTACAAGACGGTCGATTCCGTATCCGATTCCACCTGTTGGCGGCATACCGATTTCAAGTGCGTTGAGGAAGTCCTCATCAGTGTGCTCTGCCTCATCATCGCCTGCTGCTGCGTTGGCATCCTGTGCTGCGAAACGCTCACGCTGGTCGATTGGGTCGTTGAGCTCTGAGTATGCGTTACACATCTCCCATGTATTACAGAACAGCTCGAAACGCTCTACCTTTGTAGGATCGCTTGGCTTCTTCTTTGTGAGAGGTGATATCTCAATTGGGTGATCCATGATGAATGTTGGCTGGATAAGCTCTTTCTCGCAGTACTCCTCGAAGAAGAGGTTTACGATGTCACCCTTCTTGTGACGCTCCTCATACTCGATATGATGCTCGTCTGCAAGCTTCTTTGCGGCTGCATCATCAGGTACCTGGTCGAAGTCTACGCCTGCGTATTTCTTGATTGCATCTATCATTGTCATTCTTGCGAATGGCTTTCCAAGGTCGATTTCCACGCCGTTGTATGAGATTTTTGTCGAACCGCATACCTTCTCAGCGAGGTAACGGAACATTGACTCTGTCAGCTCCATCATGCCCTCGTAGTCTGTGTATGCCTGATAAAGCTCCATAAGTGTGAACTCAGGGTTGTGACGTGTATCTACACCCTCGTTACGGAAAACTCGTCCGATCTCGTATACTCGCTCAAGTCCTCCGACGATGAGTCTCTTTAAGTAAAGCTCAAGGGAAATACGAAGCTTTACATCCTCGTTCAATGCGTTGTAGTGTGTCTCAAATGGTCTTGCTGCGGCACCACCTGCGTTTGAAACAAGCATAGGTGTCTCAACCTCCATGAAATCACGGCCTGCAAGGAAGTTACGGATTTCCTTGAGTATCTGTGAGCGCTTGATAAATACCTCTTTGCTCTCCTGATTCATGATAAGGTCTACATATCTCTGACGGTATCTGGTGTCTGTGTCTGTCAGTCCATGGAACTTCTCCGGGAGTATCTGGAGTGATTTTGAAAGGAGTGTTATCTCCTCTGCATGGATTGAGATCTCACCTGTTTTTGTTCTGAAAGCAAATCCCTTTACACCATAGATATCACCGATGTCTGATTTCTTGAAGTCTGCGTATGAGTCTTCTCCGATATTGTCCCTTGCCACATATACCTGGATATTGCCCTTTAAGTCCTGAATATTGCAGAAAGAAGCCTTACCCATGACACGCTTGAACATCATACGTCCTGCGATGCTTACCTCGATTGGCTTTGCATCCATGATTTCTCTTCTCTCGTTGTAATCGTTGTTGATTACCTCTCTCTTTGCAGCGTCATCCAAGCCCTCAACATCCGGAGCCTTTCTGTCACCGAGAATCTCAGCCTCATGAGCATTGTAAAGCTCCTTTACATCACTGCTGTGATGAGTGACATTGTACTTTGTAATCTGGAAGGGATCCTTTCCTGCTTCCTGTAAATTCTGTAATTTTTCACGGCGGACCTTAAGGAGCTGGTTTACGTCCTGCTGCTGTCCACCCTTGTTATTATTCTGATTTGCCATTTTTTACCTCTTTTAGTTCTCTTCTGCTCTCTGGATCTCGAGTACCTTGTATGTGAGCTCTCCTACCTGAGTCTCAACAGTTACAGTATCTCCGACTTTCTTTCCAAGAAGAGCTTTACCTACAGGTGACTCGTTTGAAATCTTGCCCTTTAAGCTGTTTGCCTCTGTTGAACCAACAATTTTGTACTCAAGCTCCTCATCAAACTCACAATCTAAGATGCGGATCTTACATCCGATAGAAATCTTGTCAAGGTCAACCTCCTCCTCAACAACAACCTCTGCATTTTTGAGGATTTTCTCGATTTCCTCAATACGAGCCTCGATATCGCGCTGCTCATCCTTAGCTGCATCATACTCAGCATTCTCAGATAAATCACCCTGCTCACGAGCCTCCTTGATCTTCTGGGAAACCTCTTTACGCTTAACAACCTTTAACTGCTCAAGCTCATCCTCGAGCTTCTTAAGACCTGCATATGTCAGAATATTTTTCTTGTTATCCATGATTCTTACCCTTCTATCTTCTTTTTTTATTTTTGATATTTATTGTACTCATTTAGTATATTAACTTCCCACACCAAGGTCTTCAATACCGGAAAGTATACAGTATGTTCCGAAGACAAAATATATACTGTATGCTATGCCGGTAACTTCGATAAACTGAATGTGGGAAGTTTCACATACTAAATTTAAAGCCTATTTTAACGCGTGTATTATAATTGAAAATCCCCACGCTGTCAAGGATTTGACCGATTTCAATTTTTAAGCTTTTCCTTATACAAAAGCTCCTCAAGCTGTTCTAAGCTCTCTACCGTATTCACCGCCGCGCGCAGCCTTGATGAATGCGGATATCCTGCCGTATACCACGCTGTGTGCTTTCTCATCTCGTGTATTCCCGTGTACTCGCCCTTGAACTCTATCATCATGCGTGCATGGCGCAGTATCATCCGGCGTACTTCCTCAAAGGATGGCTTTTCCTGATGCTTGCCGGTCTCAAAGTAATGCAGTATCTGTGAGAAAATCCACGGATTGCCCTGCGCTCCCCTGGCTATCATAAAGCCGTCGCAGCCTGTCTGCTCCTGCATTCTTATGACATCCTCTGCGCAAAGCAGGTCTCCGTTTCCTATGACCGGTATTGAGACAGCCTCTTTTACCTGCCTTATGATGTCCCAGTCGGCTTTACCGGAGTAGTACTGCTCTCTGGTCCTGCCATGCACTGCGACTGCGCTTGCGCCGCTTTCTTCAGCCACATGTGCCAGCTCTACTGCGTTGACATGCTCATCATCGAAGCCCTTTCGTATTTTTACGGTGACCGGCTTATCTATCGCTTTTACTATACTCTCTATAATCTGACCTGCAAGAATCGGATTTTTCATGAGTGCTGAGCCCTCACCGTTGTTTACGATTTTGGGCACCGGACAGCCCATGTTGATATCCAGTATGTCAAACGGTCTTTCCTCTATCTGCTTTGCTATCTGAGCCATTATCTGCGGGTCTGAGCCAAACATCTGGAGTGAAACAGGCTTTTCTCTTTCATCTATTGAAAGTAGCGACTCTGTATTTTTGTTTTTGTACAAAATTGCCTTGGCGCTGACCATTTCCATACATAAAAGGCCGGCTCCCTGCTCCTTGCACAATAAGCGAAATGGCAGGTCTGTCACGCCTGCCATAGGTCCCAGTATCAGGTTGTTTGGGAGTGTCACACTTCCTATCTGAAGCTTTCGTATCTGATGAATATCCATACTATTACTTCACTCCCTTGCGGTTCTGCTTGCGATACACGAGGTTTATGCCCTTTAATGTCAGATCCGGATCGTATACATCCACGTTTTCTGTCTCATTGGATATTATTCTGCCGAGTCCGCCGGTCACTACAACCTTTGCATCGTACATGCCTGTTTCTTCCTTTACCTTGTTGATGATATACTCTGTCTGTCCTATCTGTCCATACACAAGTCCCGCCTGCATGCTTGTGATAGTGTCCTTTCCGAGGATATTATCAGGCTTTTTAATCTCTATCTCAGGAAGCTTTGCCGCATCCTCCCAGAGTGCCTTGGCTGAGATACGTATGCCCGGTGCTGTGATTCCTCCCATGAAGGTACCGTTTTCATCGACCATATCGTAGGTGGTTGCTGTGCCAAAATCTATGACCAAAACAGGTCCTCCATATAATTCATATGCAGCTACGGCGTCTACTATACGGTCTGCGCCAATTTGCTGCGGATTTGGTGTGGCGATACGGATGCCTGTTTTGATGCCCGCCTCCACGATTATCGGCCTGATATTGAAGTATTTTATAAGGCCATTCTGCAGTGAATGCATGATATTCGGTACGACGGAGCAGATGATTGCATCATGTATGTCGTCCATGCCTACCTGATTTCTTTCAAGCAGAGTGCTCAGAAGCATGCCGTATTCATCCGATGTACGTGGCATTTTGGTTGTAATTCTAAAGCTTGCTTTTATCCTGTCACCATCAAACACGCCGCATGTTATGTTTGTATTTCCTACGTCCAGTGCTAAGATCATCTGTTATTCCTCCTCGAGTCCTTCCCCCAAAAATACTATGCGATAATACGTCTCTATCGACTCGAGCAGTTCTCTTCGCTCGTTGCGGTACTGCTTTATCTTTAGCACGCTTCCTATCTCGTCATAGAAAAAGTCATTTTCCTTGCAGGATGTTCTAAAATCGAGGTTTCCGTCCTCATCAAACACCAGCTCCAGTATGCCTCCCACATCCTCTGTATACAGGACGCACATGATTTTGAGCTCGTCCCTTATAGTCTGTGGAAGTCCGTTAAAATTCTCGTTCAGATAATATTTTTTCTGATATGCGTTTGACACGCAAAGTACTACCTCTTTAGACATATCCGTATATTCCTCTCACTGATACTTCTCCGCTTGAAACCAGCTTGCGCGATTCCCATGTGTCCACGATCAGCTCGCCCTTAGGCGTGATGCCCATCGCTTTTCCGTCAAACGGCTCCTTCGGATCCAGTACCCTTACTGATTTGTTCCTGTTGACCAACAGCTCATCATACTCCCTGACGAGGGCTGAAAGGTCCTGCGTCTTTAAAAATGTGTCATAATACTGCTCAAAGTATGACATGGTCTCTGCGATTATCTGCGCACGGTGAAATCTTTTGCCCCCTGCTTCTATCATGAGTGAGCTCGCCATCTGACTGATTTCCTCCGGAAAGCTCTCATTGTGCACGTTAATACCGATACCTACAACAATATGGTTGATATAGTCAAACTGCGCATTCATCTCTGTGAGTATGCCGCACACCTTTTTGCCGTTTACCACAATGTCGTTTGGCCACTTTATCATGGCTTCCTCGCCGGTTACGCTTGTTATTGCCTTTGCGACAGCAAGCGCTGCCACAAGCGTGAGCATGGATGCATTGTTTGGATTGATATCAGGCTTTATCATAAGTGTCATGAAAATACCTGTGCCGGACGGCGATACCCAGCTGCGGCCGCGGCGCCCCTTGCCTGACTCCTGCTTGTCCGCTACAACTAAGGTGCCGCTCGGATAGCCTTTTTCGGCAAGCTCCTGAGCCTTGATGTTGGTGGAGTCTATTGTATCAAAATACAGCACTTCCTTTGCCACCCAGTCTGTGTGCATGAGGCTTTTTATCTCCGCCTCTGTCATCAGATCCGGCGCTGCCATGAGCTTGTAGCCCTTATTCTGTTGTGCCTCTATCTCATATCCGGCTTCCTTTAGCTGGTTTATGGCCTTCCACACGGCTGTGCGCGATACTCCGAACCGGTTGCATAGCTCCTGCCCTGAAATATAGCCGTCAGCGCTGCGTAGAAGCCTAAGTATTTCTTCCTTCATACTTTATTCCTTAGCTTTCCGTCAATCTTTTGTTGCGGTCATTGCTTGCCGTACTAGTCAGCAAGTGTTGCACGCATGATAGCCTTGATTGAGTGCATACGGTTCTCTGCCTCATCAAATACCACTGAGCGCTCTGACTCAAATACCTCGTCTGTCACCTCAAGCTCGCTCAGTCCAAACTTCTCATAGACCTGCTTGCCGATAGTGGTCTTTAAATCATGGAATGCAGGCAGACAGTGCATAAAGATTGCGCTATCCTTTGCATTTTCAAATGCTTTTGCATTTACCTGATATGGCTTTAAGTCGTTAATTCGCTCTGCCCATACATCTTCCGGCTCGCCCATTGATACCCACACATCTGTGTAGATGACATCTGCGTCCTTTGTGCCCTCTGCCACATCCTCTGTGAGTGTGATTGATGCGCCGGTTGTTTCTGCAACGTCCTTACAGTATTTTACAAGCTCATCATTTGGGAAATATTTCTTGTTTGTGCATGCCACGAAGTCCATGCCAAGCTTTGCACATGTGACCATGAGTGAATTGCCCATGTTGTATCTTGCATCGCCCATGTATACAAATTTCACGCCCTTGAGTCTGCCGAGGTGCTCACGGATTGTAAGCATATCTGCTATCATCTGTGTCGGGTGGAACTCATTTGTCAGGCCGTTCCATACCGGTACGCCTGCGTATTTAGCCAGCTCCTCCACGATTTCCTGTCCGTATCCACGGTACTCGATTCCGTCAAACATTCTGCCGAGCACGCGCGCTGTATCGGCGATGCTCTCCTTTTTACCTATCTGTGAACCGCTCGGGTCAAGGTATGTGACATGCATTCCAAGGTCATGTGCCGCTACCTCAAAAGAGCAGCGAGTTCTGGTACTGGTCTTTTCAAAAATCAGCGCTATATTCTTGCCTGTGAGTTCATCATGTCTGATGCCTTTTTTCTTCTTTTCCTTCAGCTCCTGTGAGAGGTCAATCAGATAAGTAATCTCTTCCGGAGTGTAATCCATAAGTTTTAAAAAGTTTCGTCCCTTTAACTGCATTGCTCTTGCCTCCTGGGTTTTATTTGCATCGTTTATAGATGCAGGTTGCTATAATTTATATCTGTAGGTTGCTATAATGATGTCATTTTACTCTATTTTGTGGTATGTTGCAAGAGGTTTGAAGCATTGACGCTCTGACTGTAAAACCACGCCGTACAAATAATTAAAGAGGCTGCAAACCAACAAGCTTTGTTGATTTGCAGCCTCTTTGTTATTTCTTTATATCGGCTGTATATTATCTGAACTTCATATTTCCGATTGATATTCCTGAGCCATGGTCATTGAAGGATGTACATCCTCCTGTGTTGTCCACTCCGGACATTGCCTCCTGTGCTGCACTGTAGCATGAAGAAGAAATGCGTCCGCTAAGCTTTCTTGCGAGCTTTCCTGATGATGCCGGTCCAAACTGGCCTTTCTGGTAAATAACACCTGAGATGCTGTTTGGATATGAGCCGCTCTTTACTCTGTTGATGACTGCCGCTCCTACTGCAAGCTGACATTCATAGCTCTCTCCGCCTGCCTCGCACTCGATAATTGCAGCAAGAAGTGTCAGGTCATCTGCTCCTGCACTTACCGCCTCGCCCTGTGTGGTCTCTGTTTTCTTTGATTCCTTTGCTGCTTTTGCAGCTTCTTTTGCTGCCTTTTCTTCTGCGGCCTTTCTCTCAGCCTCTTTCTGTGCAGCTATCTGAGCCTGTTCCTCTTCAATTGTGATACCCACTCTTGTGTTGAGGGAACGTGTCGCATAATCTGCTGCGATATATCCTGTCTGTGAATCGCTGACTACTGCAATCCAGCCGTCCGGTGCCTGCGCTGCGCGGTCCACCTGATAGGTCTTGCCCTGGTCAGCTACATCTAAGGCCTTGCTGTTTGTATCTGCTGTCTCTCTCACACGAAGTCCATCTGTATTTACTGTGGCGATTTCTCCGCATGTGTCGTAAGCATAGCTTAGTGCGTCAGTTCCGGTCACACAGTAAGATACATTGACATATCCGTCTACATTTCCTGACTTGATATGAGCCCATGTGCCATCGTTTTCTACGATGTCTGCCACACTTCCTTTATATAGTTTTCCAACAATATCTGACTGTTCATCGGCCTGTGCTCTTACGTTGAGTGATTCTTCAACTTTTGGCATAAGCTTTGTCTGCCATTCCTGCTGCTCCTGTGTGAGCTGTGGCTGTACCTCCTGCTGTGCATCCTGTGCTGCTGCCACCATCTCAACATTTTCTTTTTCTACTGTAACAGCATTCTCTGCTGTGAGACCCTTCTCATAATCAAAAAGAGTCGCTGCCACGCCAGCATAACTATTATAACCAGTATGCTCTAAACCAGTGTTTGCTAGCACCTTATCCTCTGCTTTGACCTCAGAGCGTCCGCTGTTAGTAACCGCGGTAACCGTCAGCATGGCGCACAGTCCACAGACCGTAATGCTATCGATTACTTTTTTGTTTAGCTTCATATAATCCTCCATATGGTGTAGTATATGTTGTTTTTGTTACGTTTATTACACCTATGTTGCATTTGTTACAACTTTGTTACAGTCGGTATAATATCACAGTAATAGCATTTTGTCAAATTTCATGGAAAAATCTCCTGCAGCACCGATGAAATCACCCCATTCTGATGTGCCTTATGCTCTATCTCCAGCTTGTCGCTTTCGCTTCTCGACAGCTCGTCTATGTAGTCACTCACCTGTTTTTCTATTTTATAAATTTCGTTGCTCAAAAGTCTTATCCTGTGTGAGAGTGCGAACAAGGTCACAATGACTGTCAGCATGAAAAGTGCAAGCATTATCGCAAGTATGCCTCCTGCCACGATGTCCATATTGTCCATTGATAATTCCATATTAATGTGTCCTCCCTACTATTCTTTTTCCGATACATCATTCAAAATTTAACTTAACCTATAACGCAGGATGATGTACTATTGATTATTATAACCAATTCACTTGAACTTAACAGTTCCTATCGGTCGCAAGTTTCGACATTTGTTTGGTATTGCAGGGCAAACTTTCACCGTTAACTTGGTATTGACTTTTATTGTGTTGAGTATAATATAAATATGAGACAAACAGGAATGCAAGAAAGGATACATATATATGAAGAAAATAGTTATGACAGGCGGCGGTACTGCAGGTCATGTCACTCCAAATATAGCTCTTATGCCGGCACTTAAGGAGGCCGGATACGATATCGAATACATTGGCTCAGTAAACGGAATGGAGAAGGGGCTGATCGAAGCCCAAAAGATTCCTTACCACGGCATTTCATCAGGAAAGCTGCGCCGATACTTTGACTGGAAGAACTTTACAGACCCGTTCCGCGTGTTAAAGGGCTACGGTCAGGCTGTAAGCCTCATGAAAAAACTCAAGCCTGATGTAGTATTTTCTAAGGGTGGCTTCGTTTCCGTACCTGTCGTGCTTGCCGCAAAGCACTGCCATGTGCCTGCCATCATCCACGAGTCGGACATCACCCCGGGACTTGCCAATAAAATCGCCATAAAGGGTGCCAAAAAGGTCTGCTGCAATTTCCCTGAGACCATGAAATATCTGCCTGCAGACAAGGCTGTGCTCACCGGATCACCTATCAGACGCGAGCTTTTTAGCGGCGTTGCCGAAAATGCCATAAAGCTTTGTAATTTTCCTGACCACAATAAGCCTGTCATCCTCATCATCGGAGGAAGCCTCGGCTCTAAAAAGGTTAATGAAGCTGTCCGTGAGATTCTTCCTGAGCTGCTAAAGGATTTCTATGTGATTCACCTCTGCGGAAAGGGCAATCTGGACAACAAGCTTGCCGGAATCACAGGCTACGCACAGTTTGAGTACGCCAATGCTGAACTCACCGACATGTTTGCTCTGGCTGACATGGCTATTTCAAGAGCCGGAGCCAACTCCATCTGCGAGCTGCTTGCTCTGCACAAGCCAAACATCCTGATTCCTCTTTCTGCTGCTGCCAGCCGCGGAGACCAGGTATTAAATGCAAAATCCTTCAAAAAGCAGGGCTTTTCATATGTCATCGAGGAGGAGGAGCTCACAAAGGATTCTCTGCTTAGCGCAGTAAAAGAGGTATACGGCAACAGGGATAAATATAAGGATGCCATGGCAAAAAGCGGTCAGATGGATTCCATCGCCACTATCATTGATTTGATTAACTCTCAGGTGAAGAAGTCGTCATAGGGTCAATTTTTAGTGCCATTGCATATTATAAAATATTATAAAAAAGAAAAGCCCGGATATGAACTACATTTGCATATCCGGGCTTTTTGTTTTTTAATAATGTGTAACTATTAACAGCTATTACATGCTCATCTCGTCGCAGATTTTCTTCATCTCGTCATCAGTGAACTCCTTGTGATTCCACTCTATGACATTTTTGTTGTCATCTGACTCATATCTTGGAATCAGGTGCATATGGAAATGGAATACTGTCTGACCGGCCACCTCGCCATTGTTCTGTACCAGGTTGTAGCCTTCACAGCCAAGCACATCTTTCTCGTGTGTCATAATCTTCTTTGCAAGCTTTGCTGCCTTGGCAAGTGTCTCATCCTCAATCTCAAAAATATTTGCATAATGCTGCTTTGGAAGGATAAGTGCATGTCCCTTTGCAGCAGGACTTGCATCGAGTATTACCTTGAAATCATCATCCTCGTAGATTGAATTGGTCGGGATATCCCCATTTGCCAGTTTACAGAAAATACAGTTGTCATCTTTCATCTTTGTCACCTCATATATATAATTATTTTGTAACTGTTAAGAATCAAAAAGCCCATTAAAACGGAAATATCTGATCAAGCATGCGCAGTGTCTTGAAATTGCCTTTTGCTGTCATTTCTCCGGTCATAAATGCTCTCTGGAAGGTCATGTGACCATCTATTATAGACTCCATGATACTCTTCGAAAATTTGGCGTATACATCCACTATATCCTCTTCGCCATAGTGTATATCCAGCTTATCCTCATCCACCTTTATATATAATGGATTTTTAATACCCTCTATATTAAATGAATAGCAGGCTTTGAATTCACGAAGCGGAATAAAATGTGCTTCAAGCTCCTTTATATATGGCATGTCATCTGTAGATGTCTGCTGCCCGAGCATGTCCTTGAACATGGTTGCAAGCTCCTCGATATCCTCCTTCTGCTGCTTTACATATGTATCATCAGACACATACTTCGACAGCTGCTCGCTCTCCTGTGGGGTGAGATTGAGCTGCTGTGTCCTGAGTACACTTTGCTTCACTGCCTGATTGCTTGTAGGCAGGCTCTTAATCTTCTGGGATATCGTGCGATACAGATTCTCCGCGCGTTTTTCTATTATGAGATTATACTCCTTATTGAGCTGAAACGTAGTAATATCCTCTACATATCCGCATAACCCTGAGCACGGCAGACCGCCAAGTATCTCCCATGCATTGCATAGTGTGGTCTCTGCCTCGCGCTCTCCATATGTGGTAGACATAACAATAGGCTGCATATATGTATTGCTTATCTTTTCCTTATCACCGTATAGCCAGCATGCATCAAGGAACTGCTGCATATATCCACCTATACCAAGCCACTCAACCGTCGTTGCGAGAATGATTCCATCTACATCCTTAAAGGTCTGTGGCAATGTAGCTATTTCATTCTTGTGCTCATAGATATTGTATCTCTCCACCTTTACGCGGAGCTCCTTTAGCACATTTTCTATCCTGCTTATCACATACAGTGTCGGGTCGTCCAGTAAACCTCTTCCACCATAATAAATATTTATCTTCATGTAGCTTCTCCTACCATTAATTTTTAGTTGATATTATATTTATTATATCTCTTTTTGCGATATAAAACAATTGAAATAACAAATCCGCCTACGAGCCCGCCTCCATGAGCCCAATTGTCCACTCCCTGCGTTGAAACTCCGTAGTATATCATCAGTATAACCATAAATACAGCCTGCTTCCTGCTGACGCCCTCATAAAAGCCTCTGTTTGCTATAACTATCCACACAAGTGCTCCTACCAGACCAAATATCGCCCCGGAAGCACCTGCCGATACCGCATAATCATTATTATAAAGCATAACGATGTATGACAATACACTTCCACACATGCCTGACACAAGAAATGTGATCAGAAGCTTCACATGCCCCATGGCTTTCTCGACTATCTGACCGACAGCACCTAAAACCACCATATTGTTAAGTATATGCATCAATCCAAAATGCATAAACATCGAAGTGAACAGCCTCCAGTACTGGCCATCCTTTATATACTCAGGGTACATGGCTCCGTGGGCAGCCATATACTGTGCATCAAGTGTGCTGCCTGATATACTCATCAGCACAAAAACTATTATATTTACCACTATTATGCCAATTGTCATATATGGTTTATCATAAAATCTTTTTATATTCTGCAAATCTGTGGGGTCTCCTTAATTTTCCTGTTAAATACTTTTTTCTTATTATAAATTTTAAGGAGCTTATTTGCAACAATTATACAAACCGGTACTTAACATCGGCAAATCTGATGATATCATTTGACTTGAGCTGCTTCTTCTGCTTGTACGCAAGCACCTCATTATTCACAAAGGTTCCATTTGTGGAGTTTAAATCCTCCAGATAAAATTCCTGGTTTTCCCTATTTATAACTGCATGAAAATGACTTATTGTATCCTTGCCTATTACTGCATCGGCCTCATCGCCCTGACCAATACGCGTACAATCTTTGTCTATTATTATATTACTGCGGTTTTCCATGCCCTCATACAAAAGCATGCCCTGTGGGTGCTCCCTGTAATCGCTCAGACATACTGTGGGGTGTATCTGACGCGGTACTGGCTCCGGTGCAGCCTCTGAGCTTGGGTGTATAAGCATGGTATCCTCTAACTTTTCACGATTTTCTTTTCGTTTTTCTTTTTTAAACCATTTTCTGTTTATGTCCGGTTTTTTAGGCTTTTCTATCACTGACGCCTGCCTCTTTCGCTCCGGCAGCCTGATATCCAGCTGCTCCAGCAGATACACCCGAAGCTTATCGTACAGTGTAGGCTTTATCTGCTCCTTAGGCTCCTCTACTCTGACCTGTGGCTGTGAAATCGGAGCAATAACCTCCTCCACCGGCTTTTCTGCCACCTTTTTCTGTCGCTCCTCGATTATGGCATTTCTAATATCAGCGATACTGTAATTTCCATTTATTGTTTTCTCATATATGCCATATGCTATATGTATCGCTTCAGCATCACTGTGGTCAAGCTTTGTGAGCATATACTCCATCAAATGCGAGAATGTATTGCAAATGGTTTTCATCTGTGCCGGGTATGCTGTAAAATATATTTCCTCATCCTGATTTACCCCTTTTATGTGTATTAGCTGAGGATCAAGCACCAGAGATTCTGTGCTAACAAGATGATTCTCCAAAAGCTCCATCTTGTTACAGATACTCACCACAAGCTTTTCAAGAAACTCAAGCTTTATATCATTATACTGGCAGCGCATTTCCAAAGACTGGACTCCGGATATATCATACCAGTACTGCCCTTCATTATTCACATAACACTTCTCCATCTTCAGAAAGCCCGGAATATTGTTTTTCAACAATATCTTTTCATCTAACGGCTTCACCTCGTCACAACGCAGCTTCATAAAGCTGCCTGTCATCTTTCTTTCATATACTATTTCATTAGAATTCATTTACAACCTCTTTCAAAACCTGATAATTATAGAAATCATCCACCAGCCACATATCAGTAGCATACTCATAAGAGCTGTCTGCTTTCATTTCGTTATACAACACAAGTCCCATCTTCATCGCTATCGCAAGCATAACAATAAATATAGGTATAATAATCGCTCCTTCTACTGTATAACTGCCTTTTAGTCCGTAAGATAAATCTACATTTAATTTATTTTCAGTCACATAAACACCTCCGTCAGTCCATATCCAAGCAGTAGGAATGGTGTAAATGCAATCTGCTTCTTTCTTCCAGCCCTGCCTGATGCAATTAAAATAACTGAGATTGTTCCCGCTATTGTCAGTCCCATCACCATAGTGCTGCACACTATGTCAGCAGTCACAAACAATCCCATAAGCGTCACAACAGCTGCATCTCCATAGCCTATCTGCTCTCCTGTAAGAAATGCAGCTGCCATAAGCACTATACCGGGAATCAGGGCAACAGCCACTGATATAATTGACTGCTTCGCATAAAAAGAGCTTGCAATACCTACAATCCCCATTACTACCAATACAACTACCGGTATCTTTTTGGTTGAAAAGTCAATTATACTGATTATTCCAAGTAAAATGATAAGCTGTATCATGTTCCTTCTCCTTTACATTTACTGCACAGATTTTTGCCATTTACCTCCGATTTGTGCACCTTGTGTACTGTCCGCTTAAGCTTACTACATCCAAGCTTTCCGTGATAGCTCGTGCCATAATCTGTTATAAATACCGTTGAACCTTCTGTTTTTTTATCCGCGGTACAGTAACATGCGTGGTATTTCCTACCATCTTTGTTTCTGCTTGCCCCCACCTGTGACCATTTGATGCTCTTTATGCTCAGATCCAGGTAATTGCATTGCTCGGACAGGTGATAAACACTGCCATAGTCAGTGTAAAATACATATGGGTCCGTCTTTTCACCGGGATTTTTGCCTGTCCATTTTCTGCTGTTGCTATAATCCTCTATCCATATTCCATCTACCGTAAAAAAGCTCACCGGAAGCTTAACCTTGTACTTTGCCTTAAGTGCAACATCATCACCATCCATCTTTGACCCAAGCAGTGACACTCCATACTTTCCACCACTCACGTATGTATCAATGTGCTTCGAGTCAGATATTTGGCTCCTGAATAGTACCTCTGCAGTGGCCACTGATACAACTGACGAATCGTTTGCACAGCTCGCTAAAGCACTCATCCTGGATGAATAATACAGAGCAGCCTTCACCTGCGACTCCACCTGAACCACCCTGAAGAAAAAAAGTATAAATACAAAAAAGCCTGCTACAAGCGGAAATATTACCGCAGCCTCAAGTGTATATGACGCTTTCAGGCAGGTGCATGAGGGCATCTTTTGAGAACTATCATCGCCTGGGAGTTTGGCCTTTCTATAAAGTTTTTTTATGTGGAACTTTACTTTATTAACAAAAGACACCTTCATACACCTGCCTTTCTTATTTCGTCATCGTCCATAATAGGAATACTTTGCCTTATTTTTAATGGTATACTCGTTATCTGCCCCATCTAAAAGATTCACAAAGCATAAAAATAAGCCATGATATTTGTACCTTACATCTGCACTAAGCTCACAGATTGCATTGTCCATCCTAAAGCTTTCATGCGCACCAGTCATACGCACTGTAGCCTCCTGCACATCCATCGAGCGATACGCTAAATTTTTCATACTCTTTGTAAAAAGCAGCATACCCAGATATGATTTGTAGCCTATTCCTTCATTTGAGCTTTTTGCCTTCACCTGCCCTGTGAGCATGCTTGTCATGCCATACAGACTCGATGTCCATGACGTATCACTTTTTATCAATGGAATCTTATCCCCATCCAAAAGTGCCCTTAAATCCAGCACACTTTCACAGAATGCCCAGGCCGCCAGAATTCCCTTTTCCACCCCTTCAATTACCTCCGGTGTCAGAGTAATTCCACCGATAATTGCAGCAAGAGCCATCGCCTGTGCCTGCTTTGATGCGCTTCCTGCCAGGTATGCCATATTGGCAGCCGCACGCAGAGCCAGTATTTCTGCTATAACGATCTTCAGATTATCCTTATCACTCGCTCTGCCTCCTATGATGTACTCCACCTCATAGTTAAGGGCATGATTGGGATTTGTATCAGTGTAACAGCTCATATATGTCAGAATATACTGCTGCATAAGTACTTTCGCATACCAGTCATCACTACTTTCAGACCAGCCCCCTGTTCCTTTATGCAGACTTCGCCCGGACACTCTGGCTGATGTATCAATACTGTTTCCTGACACCGTGCTCTCATCAACCACCTGCGATAATATGCCTGATGCCTTTACTTTCTGCACCTTTACCAGCGGATTTTCTATTGGATTACCGCCTTCTGTGCTTTCTGCCTTACTTTCTGACGTCTGCTTAGCTTTCGAAACCGATGAAGGAGCACTGTAAGCTCTTGGCGGTGACGACCTCGATATGCTTTTGCCTCCGCCTTCATAAGCTGCATTATCCTTTAAGGCATTTAACGCACTATCTATTTTACTGTCATCATACTCACCTGCAGACTTGTTTTCATTCAATGAACTATACTGACTGTAAAGATTTTTGACTGTTTCATAACCAATGTTTTTCTTCATATAAGAAACAACCGCATTTGTATACACATCACCACCATCATCCGTCATGAGCACATATTTCATGGATTCGAGCTCATCCATTGACAACCTTAGCATACTGGTGCCGTTTACAATAGTACCCCCGGCAAAAGCTCCTGAATCGCTTATCTTAAAATTGTCAGTCGTAAGCTGCTTCATATACGACTTCACATTTTCGATATCCACATTGCCCATTGCGTCACTTCCGGCGTCATACGCTAACAGATGGTATTCATCCCACAATGGTCTGCAATACTGTGCAAAAACTGACTCTGCTACAGCTTCTGAATTCATGCATGCTATATTGGTAAGTGTCAGATTCCTGCCGGCTTCCAGTACAGTAAACAGAAACTGTGACACCAGCATGAGAAGCATTGTGGCAAATATTGTTATACTGCCTCTCACACTTTACCAGCCTCTCTTGAGATTGTCTGAAAGATATTGTTTACAAGTGTCGTAAGCTGCTTCTTAAAAATCAGCACCAGACCGATTAATACGACAATTATCAGTATCATTTCCACTACTCCTGCGCCATCCTCATCTAATAAAAAATTCTTAAATCCTAACATAATTTTTCCTTTCTATATCTTAAAATCAATGATTGCGGGTGCTATTACTATTGCTATGACTATAGCCATCATAATCATCATCGGCATAAGCATTTTGGTGCCGGCCTCTTCACCCAGCTTTAAGGCTAAAAGCCTCCTCTCATCAAATGCATCCTCCGATTCCTTCTCGAGCATTTCACATACACCCTTACTTCCTTTGTGAATACTCTGTAAAATAATGCGTACAAGCTTCTGATAGCATGGCAGCTTTACTCTTTCCGCAAAACCTGCGTATGCTTTTCTGCCTGTCACGCCATCTGAGATTTCTCTCTCCGTCACAAGCATTTCCTCGTAAGCGGGCATAATATTCTTATCATTATTTTTCCGCTCATCAAGATAACGGGTGGTAATCCTATTCCATGCCTGCTCCACAGTCATTCCTGAACCCATCAAAACAGCCATTTTGCTGACTATCTCCGGATATTCGAGCTGCAGTTGTATATTTCTCTCCTTCTGCGCCGTCTTCTTTTTTTCCTTTTTCTCAAGCACCAGAAGAACTATAACAACAACTTCAAGCATGGCTATTTTAGCTGCCGTATTGCTTTTTTCCTGCGACCAGCTAAGCTTTACCCCATCTACTTCATCCGGCAGTGTGAGCTTTTTAGTCCCTGTCTTTGACATCTCACTGTCAATATGTCTGTTGATACCCTTTATGAGGCGCTCGCCCGCGTCCAGTTCATCCGGAAATACCACAAATGAGAAATCATACAGCTGTCTGTGTTCGCCACAGGAAAGCTCAACACTTGCACTAATCAGCTTTCCCTGTTCATCATCAGCCTCCTCAAATGCATCCTGGTTCACATCTCCATTAATATCAACCACATCATAGTCACTCAGTGTCCACTCTGCCTCCACAGCTCCCGATGCATATGCATCCTTCATAATCACATGCCCTCTGACCTGTTCCACACTCTGGTTCTCTTCACAAAAGCTGTCGTCTATCTCTTTTTTTGCCTGTGTAAACAGCTCATTCGCCTGTTTATCCGAAGGCTGCTCCTCCCTAACCTTCAGCTGATAGCTGTAATCCGCATCGAGTCCATCCGCATTTAGCACCAGGTCATATACTGTATCTCCATCACCTGTATCATTGCGTATAAGTGTATTATCAGTTATAGCATTTGACGACATGTCCATGATAAAAGCAAAAACTAAAACTATAACAAATAATGCTGCTATTCTAAGCCTCTTTCCTCCCGTCATATGCCTATTCCTACCCGTAAAAATTTCTTTGCCAGTTTAATCGCCCCTGCATAGGCTAAAAGACAGGTACTCATAAAGATTACCCCGATCAGGTTTCCATATAGTGCAGACATATAATCTCTTGAAGACAGCTTTAAAAATGCCAAAAGAAATATCGGAATATAGTTCATAGTCTTTTGCTCAAGTCTTTTGGCAGAAACCGCAACCTCTATCTGTCGGTTGGTATCATACTTTGTCCACATCCTGTAAGTGGTAGACTCTATGATATCCACAAATCTGCCGCCGCTTCTCTTTGCAAATGAGAAAATATCAGAAAAATTGACTATATCCTCCAGACCGCTTCTATGAGCAAATTCTGACAGCACCGCCTCAAATGTCTGATTCATCTTTATCTGCCTGTTCATCTCCTGTATCTCAGACAGCATAAGCGAATCATTCCCATACATGAGCTCCATCTCTTTTTCAGCCTCCTGCCATGCATTCTCCACAGAGTATCCGGCCAGCATATTCGAGCTCAATACCTTAAGTACATTCATAAACTCTTCATTTAGTTTTTCCTTTTGTTTTCTGACACCCTCCTGCCTGCACAGCTTTGCACAATACGCAAACACCGCCGGAAAAGCAATAACAACAATAGGACTGTCATAAAACAAATATGCGATAATCACTGTGGCAGCCATACTTTTTATGAAAACAATCCCCCAATCCTTTGTGGACATAGAATATCTGCTGTAATCCATATAATCAAACCCTTCATAACTGTTCAGTAACATATATTCCTATACTGACAGCTACAGCCTTTCTTACTTTAAATGCCACATAACAGCCTATACACTAAGCCCTGCTGCCATAAGCTTGTCGGTGTGACAAAGTGTCCCTTCTTTCTTTAAAAAGCCCTGTATCCTCCCACTGTCCAAAACAGCGGTTTCCTCAAAACGGTACAGCGTATGCAGCACAATTTCATCATCCATAAATCCATCCACCTCTGATATCTCAAGGACTCTCCTGCTTTTATCCCTCAGCCTGCCAAGCTGGACAATAATATCTATTCCGGATGCTATCTGCTGCCGTATCGCATTGAGTGGGAAATCCTGACCTTGAAGCACCATAGTCTCAATTCTTGAAATGATATCATGTGGTGAATTGGCATGGCCGGTGGACAACGAGCCGTCATGTCCTGTATTCATAGCCTGAAGCATATCAAGCGCCTCTACACCTCTGCACTCGCCCACTATTATCCTGTCCGGTCTCATACGAAGAGCCGTCCTGATAAGATCTCTTATTGTAATTGGAGTAACCCCATCGGTATTTGCATTTCTTGTCTCAAGCCTTACTATATTTTTAGCTCCCAGAAGCTGCAGCTCCGCAGAGTCTTCAATTGTAATAATTCTCTCATCATCAGGAATATATTGTGACAGAGCATTCAGGAAGGTCGTTTTTCCGGAGCCTGTACCACCGGAAATAAATATATTGTATTTGGCCTGCGTCAGTATCTGTAGAAGCCTTGCCACCTCCGGCGAAAGAGCTTCTATCTCAACAAGCCTATCCATGCTCATAGGATGCTCCGGAAACTTTCTGATTGATACAGCCGAGCCGCCTATAGATATGGGGTTTAGCACTATATTTACCCTGGAGCCGTCACTAAGCCTGGTATCAACTATCGGTGATGCCTGATTTACAACCCTGTTATGGCGTCCTACAATCTGCTGTATCACATCCTCCAGCTTCTCTTCCGATGAAAAATGACCCTTGAACCTTTGGATTCTTCCGGCTTTTTCATAGAATATATCATTGGGACCGTTTACCATAATTTCAGTCACATCCCTGTCATCCACCAGCTCCTGCAGCACATCAAGCTTACGCAGAGAGTTGAATATGGTGCGCTCAAGCTCAGCTCTATCCTTTATAGTCATTGGTCTGTCGCGCGCCTCTCTTGAAACCACGCTTCCGATTAAATCACATATTTCCTCATCACTCAGCTCTCTGGACAAATCCATTTCAGAAAGTATAATATCTCTTATTCTCTGTCCAAAATCATCCAGCACACGAAATACCCCGAGTCATGTTTCTTATGACATCTCCAAACTCATTCCACTTCCACAGCTCTACAAGCTTATCACATGTAGATACCGGTGTCGTGATGACCGGAGGCTCAATCAGCTTAATCCTCTCAACTACATTGCTTAAGCCTCTTTCAATCAGTTCCTCTGTAAACTCGTACTCTCTCCACTGACTGATTCCGCCTTTTTTCTGTACCAGATAGATATCACTGCATCTGTCAAGAATATCAAAAAAGCCCTTAAATCTTGTTCCCATATTGAGAACTATGCAGTCATAGTGCATTTCCTTGCCAAGCATCTGAAGCAGATTGTTGCATATTACCGTATTTATTTCACACAGACACTCTGTATTTTCAATCGGATATACATAATCCAGCTTATGCTTTCTTCCGATACAGCTGTTTATCCTGTTGGTCGAGTATCGTCCGGATTCGGCCATCACCAATAGCTCGTCCAGATTATGCTCCACACTCTGCTCAAGCATCCGCGATAATCCACTATTCTCCTGAAAATCCATAAGCAGTACCTTTTCATTCTCACTCAAAATAGAAGACAAAGTCATCGCAAAAGGCATCTGATACTGATTATCAGCAAGTGAATACACGCTTATAAGCCTCGTCTGACCTATCAAAGATCCCTCACTCGTCAGGTCTCTCACCTCACCGCCCACATGCTTTAAAATCTCTTCCACTATGCGGTTTACTTCCTGATATTTTTCCACAAAGTATATACCCTCCTCACTCTCAATAGGTGTTTCCTCAACAATCTGTATCAGTGGGATATACTTGTTATTCCACTGGTCAAGCTCACTTGAAAGCATGATATCTATCTCACCCTCTAAGTGTTCCAGCTGCTCTTTCATGGTATACATATGTATCTCCAGCTGATCCTTATAATGATTCATGAAATAGCATGTCAGTCTGTCACCATATTCTGAATCCTCAATATAAATTCCTAGTCTGATTTTTTTCATCTATAGTACTTTAACCCTCCTTCCATCACCTCATGCCGTAAAACCAGATATCTGCCATGGCTGTTCCCAAAAGCACGTATACCGCGAAACTAACAGCTTTCCCCTGTCCGCGGTACCGCATAAATCTGCCACACAGTATACCGTTTAAGTATAAAAATCCATCCCTCATACGTACAAAGAGCTCCTTTTTAAGCACCATACTTATGAGACCATATCCCGCTGCCGCCACAAAAGCGGCTGCCATGCACAAGGCGGTAAATCTTAAATTTGTAAATGCACATACTACTGAAAATAACTTGATATCCCCGGCTCCTAAAATGCCTGAAAGATATAAGAAATATAAAATGACAACCGGAAAAACTATATCTGGAAGAAACCAGATGATGCTCGCTACCTTGCCCCCCACTAAGCGAAATAGAAACGCACAACCAAGTCCCGTCAGAATCAGCCGGTTACTGATTCTATAATTTTTGAAATCCCCAATTGCTGCTACTGTAAGCAGTATATACAGCATGAGGTGTGATATTAATTTCACAATCACTGTATTTTCATCACCTCTCCTTTCGTGAGACGAATTATAACAACGCAATCCCGATTTTGTCTATAGCTTTTTTTAAAATAAATACTTTTTGTTAGTTATCCACAAAATGCAGCTAAACCCAACACATTAATCCACAGTCAAAACCTTGATTTTACTGGTTTTTCACATGTCAAAAGCACTTTTTACAAAATCTGTGAATAGAAGAAACTCTTTTGCTTATACTTGTATTAAGACTTATTTTGTTGGAGGAATTCATGAAATTATTTAAAGAAACGCCTGTAAATGACGGTTACAAAACCTTACAGGATGACATCAAGAAAACAACAGATGAACTTCAAATTGTATACACTAACCTGGAAAATGTGGTTGAGCCCGATTTAATTGACTACTACATCTATCAGGCCAAGGCTGTTTCCATGCGGTATAAATTTCTATTAAACTGTGCCAAGCGACTTAATGAGGTTTAATGAGGCTTAATGAACTAAAAAAGAGGCCTCCTACGCAAGGAAGCCCCTGTTATCATCATTTATAAAGCTCTCTGTGAGCCTGCCCCTTCCATAGGTCATGCCCGCATAGACCTTCTGCGCATTGTCCATAAGCGGAGCCGATTTGTCATCGGCAGCTGCTGTTTCAAAGCTGTTTCTGAGCTTTTTCATAATGACATCGGCCTCATCCACCACCGACACATCAAGTGAGTAAAGCACTGTGGAAAAAAGCCTCTTGCAGTATGAGTACAGTGGATAAAGCTGTCCTGCGAGAGGATACTTAAAGTCAAGTGCCCCCATCAGCTCATCAAGTGCCGCCTGTACATCCGACACTCCCTTTCTCAAGGCTTCCCTGTCCTCTGACACGAGGGCATTTTTTACATCATTTGAAAAACCAAAATATATATCATACATAACAAGCACGAGTCCGCCATTGTTGCACGCACAAAGTCTTCTGGTGAGCTCCTGCTTCAATTCATTTTTCATTGCTTATTACCTCGACAATAGTGAAAGTACCTGCTGTGGCAGGTCATTTGCCTGAGACAGCACTGAGATTCCGGCCTGGTCGAGAATATTCTGTGCTGCGTATTCCGTCATCTCGGTTGCCATGTCGGTATCCATGATATTGGAATATGCACCGGTCATGTTCTCAGAAGTCTCAGAAAGACTGCTCTCAGCAGATTCCAGACGGTTTTGGAAGGCTCCTATCCTTGACCGCACACCTGAGACATACTCTATCGCCTCATCAAGTGTGGACATTGCCTTGTCTGCACCACCCTTTACAGTCACATCTACCGTATCCAGATAAAGAGTCTGCGATGACACCTCCGGTATCCTGATTTTCATCTCCTGACCCTCGTTTGCACCAATCTGCACAGCCATATTTCCGATATCTGAAATATCTATCTGCAGATTGCTGCTTCCCGCTGTCATATCCATATCACTGCTCAGTAGAAAATCCATTGAAAATCCACTGTTTCCAACCACATATACATGGTTACCGTCGGCTCTTATTGTCTTGTCCGACAGATTTTCTCCGCCTGTAACCACGGCATCCTTACCGTTACTTTTGAGCTGCATATTTCCACTTCCATCGTCAGCATTCTCATAGCCTGCACCTGCCAGAGCCTTAAGCGATGAAGAAAGAGATATATTTACTGTGCTGTCGCTGCCATACTCATTTGATAAAAAGCTGATGCTATCACCATTCACCTGCATAGTAGTACCAGCTGTGGTCGCTGCCTTCTGCAACGCCTGGATATACTCATCCTGAGTCATATCTGCATTCACAGCCACACTCACACCGTTTATGGAAATCGTTCCCTCTGCGTCTGGCTTTGTGGCAGACGCAAGACTTCCTGTTGCCTGTGTTGCGAGCGAATTTACTGTGAGCTCATATTTATCTGACGCCACATTGTCTGAGAAATTGATTCTGGTAATATAGCTGTTCACCTGAGTCATATTGCCATTTGCATCCTTCTGCCTTACATAGACACGTGTATCACTCGAACCATCGAGCAGTGACTTTGTATTGTACTCCGTATCGCCCGATATACGGTCCACCTCCTTGGTGAGCTCATCTATCTCTGACTGCAAAGCCTTTTTATCATTCTCAGAATATGTATCTGAAGCGCCCTGAACCGCAAGCTCCCTGATTCTCTGGAGCATGCTGCTTACCTCACCAAGTGCTCCGTCTGCTATTTTCATGACATTCTGCGCATCTGACGAATTTGATGTTGCCTGGTCAAGCGCTTTTATCTGCGCCTTCATCTTGTTGGAGATAGCCATTCCTGCCGGATTGTCCTCAGCTGAATTTATCTTGTAGCCGCTTGAAAGCCTTTTCATAGACTTTGATAATCTGTTTTCTGTACCGAGGAGCTGCTTATTTGCCCTGACAGCACTCATATTCCTGTTTATTTTCATGTGTTTTCCTTTCCTGATAATTTCTCAGGCATCCTTGCTGTAGTATTAACATTCCGTTGTCTAATAAGTATATCGAACTACTCAAAAAAAATCTTTATAGTATAATTTGCAATTAAATGCAAATCGTATTATAATAGGCACATTAAAAGACTAATAGGAGGAAACAATAATGGCTAGAGTTACTAAGGACACTATGATTGGTGATCTTCTTCAGATTGACCAGAACGTGGCACCATTACTTTTAAATATCGGCATGCACTGTCTCGGATGCCCATCATCACAGATGGAGACAATCGAAGAGGCTGCTATGGTTCACGGACTAGACCCGGATGATCTTGTCGTTGAAATCAACACATTCATCGATCACGACCTCGGTTAATTTACGAAAAGACGGCTTGCTTATGCAGGCCGTCTTTTATTTGCAATCAATATTCTGTTAAAGTGCTGCCAGCGTCTGGATGGCAGCTTCTTCAATAATCACATTACCATGCTCCTTGAAAAATGCTTCATTGGCAGGCACATAGTTCTTCTGATATGCGTACTCTGAAATGATATTGCACACCTTGTTGAATTCCTTCGGAGTATGCTCACTCTTGTGGGCCACAAGATAGTACTTATTGCTTGAAGCGTCGCGGTATAAGTCATTTCTGCCGCTGTAAAAGCCGTCAAGCACATGCGAAATCCTGCGCACATCATCAAATTTATCAAAAACAAACAGCTTGACTACGTCAGCCTCAGCCTGTTCTTCTGTAATATCATCAGTGCTCTGCTCACTGTCAGCTGTCTTCTCATTTTCCTTCTTGATACGCTCAAACAGCTCCAAAATATCAGCAGCTCCCTTTATCACCGGAGGCTGTCCTGCATTTCCTAAGTCCGTAAAGTCGTCATCTGCCTCTGAAAACTTTGAAAATCTGGTGTCAAGCTCATCCGGATATTCAACCTTTGTGATGATAAGCACTATAGACTCTGATGGCAGTGGAATTGCCTCCACCATGAGTGGAATATCATTTGTTTCAAAGCCAAACTCATAATTGGCCTGCTCTACCATATCTTTAAAAAGGCTTTTTGCCTTCGCTGATCCATATGCCAGTTCGCTTATTTTTATATGTCTGTCCTCAAGATCCTCTCTGGTAAGAGTACAGCGGATCTGATTATCATTTACCTTCTCAATTTTCATATTTTTCACATCCTTTTCCGAAAATATCCGTGTAAATCGTAAAACTATTATAATAAACACCGGTCATATTGTAAAGCGCGAGGCCTATTAAAAAAAAATAAAAAAAGTGTTGCAATTATTTTACAGGTATGTTATAAGTTATCCATGAGATGTGCGCTCGACCCAAAAGGAGCGTATGAAAAATACAAATCATTCTTTGTTTGACAAATATGAGATGATTAAAGATCTCGGAACCGGCAGCTCCGGTAGCGTTACGCTTGTCAGACACATATCTATGGATCAGGAGAGAGCTCTAAAGAAAGTTCCTAAAGCTTCTGCTTTCGCCGAATCCGCATTATCAGAAGCAAGACTACTCAAGTCTCTTGAGCATCCGTCTATACCACGTATATTTGACTTCGAAGAGGACGATGCTTTTTACTATATCGTCGAGGAATATATCGACGGCGAGACATTAGATTCATTTTTGCTTCATCAGCAGTTAATTTCCCCAGGTTTATTTTTTAATATTTGTGAACAATTATGCAATGTTTTTATCTATCTGCATACACAGATATCTACTCCCATTATTTACAGGGACCTTAAACCGGAGCATATTATAGTATGCCACAATAAGCTTAAGCTTATCGATTTTGGCGTATCGGCATATGTTATCCAGGATGGAAATAACTTCAATCACTATGGGAATATAGAATTCTCTGCCCCCGAATGCTTTACCGAGGATACAATTACACCGGCGGCAGACATTTACAGCTTAGGTCAGCTTCTGCAGTATATACTGACCTTTACCCCAGACAGCTTTTCCCATAAGTTTCAGCATATTATCCAAAAAGCAACAACATCTGATGCATCACTGCGTTACGTGACTGTCGCAGAGCTATATCAGGAAATACAGGAAATTCAAAAATTAACCGGTCAGCCACATCTCATACACAAAATAGCAGTTTTAGGCAGTCACAGAGGCTGCGGCTCCACCCACGTGGCCGTTTCACTCACCTGCGAACTCAATATCCTTGGATATCATGGTATCTACATAGACTCAGCAAAAAGCGTACTTTGCCATGGTAATCACGACGTACTGCAGATTTTTAAGCAGAAAAACGGATATTATTATTACAAAAGCTTTCAGGGCATACCCGACTACAGTGACGGTATACAGTTTAATATTCCAAAGGATGCTATACAGATATACGACCTTGGCACTGATGTGTGCAACGAGAAAATATATGACATGGATCTCGTATTATATGTATGTAACGGCAGCTTTTGGCATCTGAATGATATCTACAGGAATCATTCTATTCTCAAAAAAATGACAGCTTCCCTGAGTGTTATATGTAATATGTGCAGCAGACAGGATGCCTCCGCGATTGCGGCACTACTTAATTGCAGTGTTTATCACTTTCCTTATGACAGCAATATGTTTAAGAGCTCAGTTAAAAAGGAAACGCTGATTCAAAAGCTGTTAGAACTAAAGGAAGGAGCATCACTATCAGACACTTTAAAAGGATATTTAAGAAAGTCCATTCTGCACCACAGTTAGTTGGGGTCTGTGGCAGCGTTCACAATGTAGGCACAACACATATAAGCCTTGCTCTTTGTAATTATATGAGCAATAAATGCATGTATAGAACCGCCTATGTTGAGCTGAATGGTACACACGAAATTCTTTCACTGTCAAAGACAGCAGACGAAAAGGTTTTTACTTATAAGAATGTAGATTTCTTTCCTCACGCAGTCATGTCCACACTAACTGAGATTTTAAACATGAGATACGAGCGTGTGATTATTGATTTCGGCATACTTAATCCAAACACCTTAAAGGAATTTATGAGGTGTGACGTAAGAATCGCTGTGTGTACAATAAGTAAATGGAACCGGGGCGCTTTGAACAGAATTATCGAGCTATTCAATTCAAACAAAATAACTGATTCAGAAAGCGTAAAAATATTGTTTAATCTCGTGGAAAAGAAAAAGACAATTAACCATAAACATTTTAAGTATCCGGTGGTAGGCTTTCCTTACTTAGAGGACCCGTTCCTCATCAATACCAGCCTGTTTGGCACTCTGGATAAGATATCAGAAAGGAATTAATATCACGATGCAAAATGACATCTTTAACCAGCTGTTTATCAATTTTATGTCCGAAGCCTTCGGAGGGCTTATACTTTTAATGCCACAGAGCGCTTCATGACATAGGGCCATTTGTTACTTATCAGTTTTTACTCATAATCATTATATATAGACGGAGGTATTTTTATAGAAGAATAAACTATATTTATATATTGGAATTTTTACAGATATTTTATCAAATTAAACGAAACTAAAAATCAGCAATTAAATTGGGTGTGGAAAGCTCCGGAAATATCAATTTCTATAAACTATCAATAATTAATGATTAATATCATTTTTTCTCAATTATACAAGAAATCGATGTCAGCATATTTTTGGTCCTTTACCCCGTTTAAATGCAAAAAGACAACCAAAAGACATATTTTAAAAAGAAAAGGTATGTGCGCGGGAGAAGCTTTTGCTCCTTCCGCGCCAAAATGTATAAACAAATTTCTTAATTTATTACAAATTTATTTCATATTATTTGAATATGCTTTTTCACAATGGTATAATTAGCTTAAGCAATTTCGACACTAAATAATAGGAAAGGATTTTTACACATGAAAAAGAAATTATTGCCTGCACTTATAGTAACCGGACTTATTATCCTCGTTGTAATAATAATGGGTATAACTGCTCTTGTCAATAAATACACCCCTACGAAAAAGACAGAGGATCTTAAAGAGTATTTCAATATCTCTTCTGATGATGAGGCTGCTCTCATTGTAGATAATGAGCTATCCGATTACAAGGCTAAAATAATAGATAAAAAAATATACGTTGATTACAAATTTGTTCACGACTCATTAAATTCCAGATTTTACTGGGATGCAAATGAGAATGTGCTTCTTTACACAACCGCATCTGATATCATCTCAGCGGCGGCTGACAGCAATAGCTACAGTGTCACCAAGCAGACCAATGATTTTGGCTATCCGATCGTGAAAGCCACCTCTGACTCTGCGCTTATCGCTTTAGACTATGTAAAACAGTACTCCAATATCACCTTTAAGTCATATGATGACCCGGCACGCATCGTCATCACAAGCAAATGGGATGAAATAGACAGTGCCACTGTAAACAAGTCTACCCAGGTCCGCGTGAAGGGCGGCATAAAGAGCCCTATTCTAAAAGAGGTGAAAAAGGATGACAAGATTACTATTCTTGATTCTGGTGACAAATGGGATAAGATTGCCACTGAGGATGGTGTTATTGGATATATAAAGAGCAAGGCTCTGTCCGAGAGCAAAAAAACTAAGCTTACGAATCCTGACTATGAGGAAGAGACCTTTACGCATATCAAGAAGGATAAGGATATCTGTCTTGCCTGGAATCAGGTAACAAGCCAGTCAGCAAACAGTAAAGTGCCCCAGGTAATTTCATCAACCAAGGGCATAAATGTAATGTCACCAACTTGGTTTTATTTAAATGACAACAACGGTAATCTGGCAGATATAGCAAGCAAGGATTATGTCAGCTACTGCCATTCCCAGGGCATCGAGGTATGGGGACTGTTCAGCAACTTTGAAAATACTGATGTAGATGCAGCATATGTGCTCACACATACATCCACGAGAACTACCCTGATCAATCAGATTATGTCGGCTGCATTTAACTATGAGCTTGATGGTGTAAATATTGACTTTGAAAATATCACAGAAGCAGCATATGGAGACTCTTACATCGAGTTTATCAGAGAGCTCGCCATAAAGTGTCACAATAACGGTATATCACTTTCAGTTGATGTCACAGTACCTGCCAGCTTCAACAAGTTCTTCAATCGCTCTGATATGGCAAACTTTGCCGATTATATTGTGATTATGGGATACGATGAACACTATAAGGGCTCTGATGCCGGCTCAGTTTCTTCCATTCCTTGGGTAACTGAGGGTGTTGAATCCACTCTGAAGGAGGTTCCCGCTGACCAGATTATTCTCGGCATGCCTTTTTATACCAGAATATGGGAGCTCACTCCAAAGGAGGACGATGATGCCGTAACCGATACCGAGGATCAGTCAAAGTACACTGTTGCCTCACAGGTATATAGTATGGACGCAGCTGCAGCACAGCTTGCCACAAACAATGCCACTGCTGCTCTTGATGAGGAATCCGGTCAGAACTACGCTGAGTGGTCTGTATCCAACAAGCTGTACAAGGTATGGCTCGAGGACAATACATCTTTAGAGAACAGGCTCAAGCTCGTCGACAACAATAAGCTCGCCGGTGCAGCATTCTGGAAGCTTGGCTTTGAAAATTCATCTGTCTGGGATACTGTTATCAAATATCTGAACTGATTGCTTAAGGCTTACTGAAAGAGGCCGTACCTTTACAGCTACAGTCTAACTCAGTACCTTTTATAGGTTATAAATGATATCAGCCAATCATATAATATACAAACACACCCGATGCCTTCTATGAGCATCGGGTTTTTTATAGGTATCTTATATGAAAAAATATATGTACATTATTAAGAAAAACAAATACTGTCTTATTTTAGCTCTCTTTATTCTGTCCTTCTACCTCGGAAGAGGTGTCTGCGCTCTTGCAAAAAACACCGGCAAAAACACTAATTCAACTGTTATTGTAATAGACCCGGGCCATGGTGGAAGTGATCCCGGTAAGATTTCCACCTCCGGCGTCATGGAAAAGGATGTCAATCTGAGTATTTCAATGGATCTTAAACAGCTGTTTGAAAACAGAGGCTTTACTGTTGTCATGACCAGAACCACCGACTGCGACCTCGCCCCGGATAATTCCAAGCATCCAAAGACAGATGATCTGACAAAGAGAACTGCCCTGATGTCTAAAAGCAATGTAGCTGTCAGCATCAGTATCCATCAAAACAGCTTTGAGGACAGTTCAAGCTGCGGTCCACAGGTATTCTATTATGAAGCCTCTGATGCAGGAAAAGAGCTCGCATCCTCTGTTCTTGGAGCTTTAAACACTTCTCTTTGTGTCGCAAAGCCACGAAGCATTAAGCCCAATAAAGAATACTTTATACTTAAAAAATCCACATCCCCGACCGTAATCGTAGAATGTGGATTCTTGAGTAATCCTGCTGAGACACTTCTTCTTACTGACAAAAACTATCAGGATGACCTGGCACATGCAATATATATCGGTGTTACAGACTATCTTGCGCAATCACCCTCTGGACATTTACAATAAACTGCTCTGCGATGTGATATAGTCTGGTTGTCTGGACACTTTCGCTGCCATCAAGCTGCTTTTTAGTCTCATTATCTGACTCAGTATTCGATTTCATATCTGACATCTTAGACTCTTTTACAGATATATCATGCTCCAGTGCCACATCTATGCGCACACGCTGTTCACCATCACTTATTCCTGCCTCAAACATAGTGATATTGTCTTCAAACAGCTTTTTAGTCTGCTCATCGTCTGTGACTATCATAGCAGATACTGAGTTTTCCTTTGCCTCAAAATATGCAGCTACCCTGCCGCATTTTTTATCCTCAAGGAATATGTCAACCAGTCCCTTTTTATCTTCACCTCTTACTATGCGAAGCTTCATACCTGTGACCCCGTCTGCAGTCTCTATTGGTACAATATAATTTTCCTGTCTCGACATATTTGAAGCGATTCTTAGCTGACTGCATAATAGCTTCATCTGTCTGAGGTCTATTGAACCTGTGTGCCTATCCTCTATAATCATCGAATCCATAACATGCTCAGCTGTATCAGCCAGCGTTTCCTGCGCCTGCGCAAGCTCCTTTGGATTTTTAACCGACTCAGAAAATCGTCTGAGAGTCTCATCCAAAAGAGCCCTTGCCGTAGCACTGTCTCCACGCTCCCAGAGATTTCTTACTGCCTCTGACGGATTTTTCATTAGCCTTGACGCAGCCATGAGGTTTACCGCGGTTGTTTTTACATCATATTTCTCTAGAAAAGCATATACGTTCTCAGGCGCCGAAACTGCCTGATTGAACTGTCTTAGCTGCTCCGTGGCATATTGCTCTGACAGTGCGTTATCCTCGTTGGCCTCATATACAGCCTGCCTTAGCTGCTCCGGAGTCATCTCAAGCCAGCTGTCATCCTGCACAAACTCCATTTTCTCAGGTGAAAGTGTATCAAGCACATCCCTTAGGCAGTTTGTATGATATGCGCTTTCTATCTGTGAGTCAATTTTAATGCCCCTGCTTACACTGTCCACTCCAGCAAAGGTATCGTCCACCTTATAGTCCATGGCACTCTTTCCTCGTACCCGGACCGCTGTAAGCAGATTTTTCATTGTAATATCTGCTCCCTGATTAACAAGTGAGCCTATCACAGCACCATCTGACTGCTCCACCTGTGAAATAAGCCTGTATATGCCTATATATGAGTCTCTTTCCTCCTCCGAGATTTCATTTTTCTTTTCAAGCTTCCAGAGAAACTCGCTGAATTTCTCATCCCTTTCATCAGGATTTTCTGATTTTATCTGTCTGGCAATGTCGCTTATTTCTCTCATGCTCATATCAAGCGGTGATATGCCTCTTTTTATCATCTCAATCGTCACCGCCGGTGTCATATCGCTGAATGCTCTCTGCACCTGCTCATCTACAGACTTTATCTGCTTTATATTGTCCTCTGTAATCTCGGTACTGTTGTACGCAAGTATCCGCACAGCCCTGCGATTGCTTTCAGATGTATCTATCTGAAGCTCTTTAAGTATATCATCCACATTCTGAAATGCTTTTGATATACTGTCTCCCATATCTGCCCGCGGTGATGTCATAAGAGTCTCATATCCTGAGGCTGCTGCTTCTAATGACTGCTTCATTGCTTTGCCTGCTGTATACAGCTCATACACAGTGTCATCAGCAGATTCCAAGGTCAGTACATACGCCGGCTGCTGCTTCATCTGATTGAAAATATCACAGACATTATTGTACATACGTACTCTATCATCAGATGCCTCTACACTGCTCTCACCAAACAGCGCTCCGTAGTATTTATTTTCCTGCTGCTTAAGCAGCTCCACTACACGTTCAATAGGCTCTGTGTCTATTGAAACTCCTTTTTTTATGAGTGAAAGGTTGGCTTCTGCTGTCATGGAAAGTCTCGCTTCCTCAAGCTTTCTTTGAGCTGTCACAAGCCTTGCTTCCCGGCTGTCTGTAATCTGATTATCCGCAGCTTTATTCGCTGAGGCTTGCGATGCTGCACTATCCTTGTCCCTTGCAGCTATAAGTTTTGACAGATTCTCTATCGTGACAGGTATGTTATCTGACTCTAATGTGACAATGTCATCTGCAGTTGCCTCACCTAATACATCACAGGCTTTCTTTGCCATGTCAAATGTCAGACCATCTTGTGACATAGTGGCATCTGCAGCCTTTTTTCCCATTGCCAGTGCTTCTGTCACTGCCCTTGCATAAAAATCACTGCTCACATTTTCTTCTGCTGCGTTGATGCAGTCTACCTGATTCGCAAGCAGCACATTGTCAGGTGTAACGGCTATATCTTCATCTATCAGCCATCTGCACTGATTCAGATTCTCATCACTACTGTCTATATGAGCTTCCTCTAATATCTGTTTAAGCTGTGGCTTAAGCTCCTCAAACAGCTCATCTGATATCTCCGTCATTTTGGTTTTCTGCCTGTAATCTTGTACCTGACTGCTGCTGTACGTAGCCTTGTATACATTGGAAACCGTAGGATTCATGTTATTTCTGACCAGATATGCCTTTGTCTCATTGGATATATTTGTAAGGCTCTTTGCCCGGTCTATGGCATCTGTACCTGCCTTTATATTGTCATCTGTAGCAGGAATATCATATGCTTTCATCTGATTGACAAGCATGGCCGCTTCAGTCTGGCTTCCCGTGATGTCTGTAAGCTGCTCCCTGCTCAGATCATCTCCATATATGGATATATCTACACCAGCCTTTGCCAGCACTGCTTTTATCTTGTCGGTCTCAGTGACAATGACATCGTAGCCGTCATCCTTTGCAGCTTTGTAATCATCACTCGTGGTGGTGCTTGCAGTGACAATCATATCATTTCGCCTGTTTTCTGAGGTCTGATTCATGTCATTTAGCAGATTTTCTGCCATATCTGTGTCATCGTTGTTCCCGGCTTCATTTTTAGCCTGTGGTCTTGCATATATCGTATCCGACATATCAACAGAGTTTGACGAACCGACAACAGCCGCCTTTTTTGACATATTGTCACTGCTGTCTGTCTTTATGTAGTCTGACACACGCATACCCGCTGTCATGTCATTTATGGTTTTTGTGTCCGTATTTTTCGTATCTGTACTTTTATTAATCAAATTCTCTATCTGCATATTTCCTGCTCCGTGCCCTGCATATATACCATCTCTGCAGCCTTTATTTATGGATATTTATACTTCGTACTTTTGTGGTTCTGAATAGTTATCTTTTTACTATATATCGACATATAATACGCAAAAATAAAGACCGCGCCTTAAATTGGCGCGGTCCTTTACCCTGCTATTTACCTGTATATTAGTATTTAAATATAGCAACTCCGTAAGGCGCAAGTGGATAAGCAAATGAAAATGGTCTGCCGTCACACTCCGATTTGACTGCCTTATAGTCCAGCTTCTTATATGACTGTTTTGCTGCCTTGCCTCTGCCCTTTTTAGCCTTCTTTACAGGCTCTTGTACCGTTTTGCCTGTAAACTTAGGATCCTCACTATCTAAAACAAGCTGATATGTCTTGTGCTTTGGCACTCCGACTCTGTAATCAGGTCTCTCTACCGGTGTGAAATTGATGACAAAGAGCATATTATTCTTGCCATCCTTACTCTTTCTGATAAAGCTGAAGATGCTTCTGTCTGCATCGTTTGCATTTATCCATTCAAAGCCTTCCCAGCTTGAATCCAGCTCATACAGACAGCGGTTTCTCCTATAGAGATGAAGCAGCTCCTTTACCCAGTTCTGGATCTTTTTATGCTCCGGATTCTCAAGCAGATACCAGTCGAGTTCTCTTTCCTCACTCCACTCCTGCTTCTGTGCAAACTCCTGTCCCATGAAAAGAAGCTTCTTTCCACAGTGTCCCATCATAAATGCATATCCTGCCATGAGGTTCTTGAATTTATCCTCTTCTAAGCCCGGCATTTTGTTGAGCATAGAACACTTCAGATGTACCACCTCATCATGTGACAGTACCAGAATATATTTCTCACTCTCATTATAGCTCATCGCAAATGTCATCTTGTTGTGGTTATTTTTTCGGAAATATGGATCCAGCTTCATGTAATCAAGGAAGTCATGCATCCATCCCATGTTCCATTTGTAGCTGAAATTCAGTCCGTCATCCTCTACCTTGCCTGTTACTTTTGGCCATGCGGTAGACTCCTCGGCTATCATGACTGTTCCATGATTTCTTCCAAGTATGAGTGTATTGATATGTTTGAAAAATTCCACTGCCTCAAGATTCTTATTGCCACCGAACTGGTTTGGAACCCACTGTCCATCGCTCTTTCCGTAATCGAGATAAAGCATTGACGCAACTGCATCCACACGGAGTCCGTCTACGTGGTAATTTTCTATCCACATTAATGCACTTCCGATAAGGAAGTTCTTTACTTCATTCTTACCGTAGTCAAATATCTTTGTGCCCCAGTCGGGATGCTCTCCCTTTCTTGGGTCTGCATACTCATATGTGGCTGTTCCGTCGAAATTGGCAAGTCCATGCGCATCCTTTGGGAAATGTGCAGGTACCCAGTCGAGGATTACTCCGATATTATTTTTATGGCACTGATCAACAAAGTATGCAAAATCCTCAGGCTCTCCATACCTCGATGTAGGTGCATAGTAGCCTGTCACCTGATATCCCCATGAGCCATCAAACGGATACTCTGAAATACCCATAAGCTCAATATGTGTATATCCCATAGTTTTTACATAGGATATGAGTGATTTTGCAAGCTCCCTGTATGTATAAAAACCCTCATCATCCCTGCCCGGATGTCTCATCCATGAGCCCGGATGGCACTCATATATAGCCATAGGTGAAGAATATACATCAGCATCTGACTTTGCTGCTCTCTTATCCATCCACTCTTTGTCAGTCCATGTGAAGTGCTCAATATCTGTGATGATTGACGCTGTTCCCGGACGAAGCTCTGCGTAGTTTGCGTATGGATCCGCCTTGTACAGCTTATCACCCTGTTCAGTGACTATAATAAACTTATACATCTGACCCTTTTGCGCTCCCGGTACAAAAAGCTCATACACTCCCATGGTTTCCGGCTCTACACGCTTCATCTCATGACTGGTCTCATTCCAGTCGTTAAACTCACCAAACACGTACACTTCCCTCGCATGTGGCGCCCAGACGTCAAAACACACTCCTTTTTTTCCTTTGCGCTCAGCTAAGTGAGCACCCATCTTCTTATAGATGTCATAGTGTGTTGCCTGACCAAACAGGTAACAATCCATTGCTGTAAAATTACACATATATATACCCCCATAAGTATTTATTTTTCCCTGAAATGATCCTCTTTGAGTACAATTCGGTCATCATCTGTATATCGCTTGGCTGTCAGAATACTTATAGCCTTCTTCAGTCCGCTGTGAGCCTCCCTGTCTATGGCCTCGTCAATTATATCCTTGACCTCTGTCAGAGTGGTAGCCTGGTCTATCCTCTCAATATTGCTGATTCTGTTATGCAATGCCAGAATAGCCATCTCATCTATCTTGTACCCAAGCTCTGCAGAGTACGATTTGGCAAACAATACGAGTTCATCATTTGTAAAAATAGGGACCGATATCTTTTCCGTGAACTTGGATGCAAAGCCCTCATCCATTGAGAGAGCCTTCTTTATACCCTTTGATGTATCCTCAAGTATATAGAGTGTTCCTGTAATATCATGCTCCATCAAAAATGATAGCTGGGCAGCTATGCTGCGGTCGATATCACCGGCTCTTTCTATGATGAGACAGCCTCCTGTTATCTTTCTGACTACCTGCTGCACATCCTTTTTATTGAGTGCGGCAGCGTCAATCTTGCCCATCTTTCCTGTAAGCTGTTCACCATCTTTTTGTAATACCTTTATAAAGCTTGTAGCAAGCATTGTCTTTCCGCAACCCTGCTCTCCCTGTATAATGAGGTTGCCTGTGGATGCGTTTTCTTTCCTGTTGAAATGATCAAGCACTGCATTATATGCCTTGCAGATCTGATCCTCCATACCCTTTACCGGTATGAAATATGAAAATATAGCTTTCTGTTCGCTTGTAAGCTCTTTTATATGTTTTGTTTCTTTCAATTTCGAGTCATCTTCTTCGCTGTCTAAATCCTCCGGCAATGAAATATCCGGCATTTTTCTTGTCTTAGCCATATCCAGCTTCTTCTCCAGTCCCGGATTCTTTGCTGTCATCTTGGCTATTTCCTGCTCGATAAATGATGTCACATGATCAAAATCTCTCTTCTCAGAAACGTTTTCTTTCTCCTGTGAAGCCTCATCATCTGATGTATCATCATCGACATTTAACATATCATCTGTTATTTCAGGCATCATGGTAGTCGGCTGCATGAGTATCTCGTCTTTCTCAGACTCCTCTGCCACAATTATATCCTCCGGCTCTCCAACCGGTTCCTTGGCTTCATCTGCAGCATCTTCAGGTGCTTCCCGTGACTCCTGTACTTCGTCTATAGCCTCTTTTGGTGCTTCCTGCGGCTCCGGTGCTTCGTCTATAGTATCTTCCGGTGCTTCCTGCGGCTCCTGTACTTCATCCACAGTCTCCTCTGCATAAAGCTCCTGCATATCCGGTTTCTGCTCTTCTTCAGGCTCCTTCACTGCAGCTTTCTGCCCTATAATATCAACCGGCACCTTCAAATACTCCTCCTCAAGAAGTTCCTTCGGAGTGACACCTGCATCCAACTTTGGAATGACATCATTTAGTCTCTCCATGATGTCTCCTGCCTCCTGAAGAGCTCTTGCCTTAGCTGACTCAAGCTTCTGCTGCTCAGCCTCTTTAAGTGCAATTTCAGCCGCATGTCTGGTCTTTTCCCATTCTTCAAGCACATCCTGTATAGACATCTGTCCTGTAATCTGATGCTCAAGCTGAGTCTTTTCACTCATGACCATAGACATCTGTCCGTCAGCGTCTTCTCCCAAAAGCTCCTTGAAATTCAACTTAAGTGAACCATCTATCTCTTCATCTGTAGCGATATGCTCTGTCTCTTCCGGCTGCTTTACATACTCTTCCTGCTCCTTTTCGAGCTTGAGATAAGGAATATCCTCAACTATCTTTTTGATGGTATCCATCGTATCAGCAACTTCATTCTTGCCCTTGGCCTCCATGATCTGCTGCATACCCTTGGCAATCTCCTGCTGTAAATTTACAGTATTGAACTTCTCCTGATTTACAGTAATCTGCGGAATAGTTACGTCATCATGCACTATCTCTCCGCCCTTTACCATCTCCATGGCACCTATCTCAGTGACCTCAGCCTCATCCTTTATCTTAGCCGGCTTTTCCTTCTCTGCCTTGAATCGTCTATACTTTTCCTCCTGAGCCTTGGTAAGTGGCTGATAAAGCATCTTAAGCTCCAGCGCACGCTCCACATATGGTCCGTCTCCGAACCACAGAATGAGCTCATCGCAGGCATCTATACACTTATCGGCTTTTCCGGCTTTGTGGTATAGATATGCAAGCTCATATGCCCACTCCTCAGTGTATTCTTCATCCTTGTACTCTTCAAGAATAGTGATAAGCTCATCAAATGAAGCTCCCTGCCCCTTTTTGATGGCATATCTTAATACATACTTCATATCATCATGAGGCGCTATCTCAACAAACTCATCATAATACTCTGTAGCAGCATCATAATCACCCATCTTGATGGCGACCTCAGCCAGTCTGTATATAATCATCCTGCCGATTGGTGAACGGTCATAGGCCATTAAAAGTATGTCCCTTGCATCCTGGTATCTTTCGGCCTTCTCGTAGATTTCGCCGATTTTAACGAGTGTATTTACATTTTTAATTTTGTTCCAATTTATGCTATCTGCAATCTCTGCTGCGCTCATATAGCCCTCCTCGGCGCTTAGGGCTTTTATCTGATCCAGCTTGAGATTGTATTCGTATTTATCCACTTATTTCACCTACTCGTATTTAAGCTTATTATTTTTTGTATCTACGCCTGTTGTCTTTGTATAATCCCTTGTGTCCTCAGGAAGCTTCTTTTTCCTGAGAGCATAATTAACAACTCTTCTCACAATATAGTATATCACAGCAAAGGTCGGAACACCAAGTAACATTCCAAGAAAACCAAACATTCCTCCGCCGATTAGTATGGCAAACATAACCCAGAAGGTCGAAAGACCGGTAGATGAGCCAAGTATCTTAGGCCCTATTATATTGCCATCCACCTGCTGCAGCACGACAATAAATATCAGAAGATAAAGTGCATGCCACGGACTCTGAATTACCACTATGAGTAACGATGGAATTGCACCGATAAACGGTCCGAATACCGGAATCACATTTGTGACACCGATAATCACTGCAACAAGCACCGATGATGGAATCCTTAAAATCAGACATCCGAAATATGCAATCACACCTATAATCAATGAATCTATAATCTTACCGCTTATGAAGCCTCCAAAAATCTGATTTGTCTTTCTGAGCGTCTCAATGATGATATTGCCTGTCTTTGGCTTGCAGACAGCATATATTATCTTTTTGCTCTGCCCTGCGAGAGTCTCCTGAATACTCATCACATAGACCATCACGATTATTCCGATAATAAAATTAAATAAGCCTCTGACTACCGAAATCACACCGGTTGTAATCTGTGCAACATATTTCTGTGCCTCAGGAATCAGCTTTTCTGTGGCATAATTCTCAATGTAGTCGGTTGCATTCTGTAAACCTGTGCTCGCAAGCTCAGCAATTTTGCTGTCCCCGAAATTGCCGTTCTTTATCATGTTGATGAATGCCGCAACATCATTTGGCAGTGTCTTCATAAGTCCCGATATACTTGCTATGACAGAAGGCACAATAGCCGCAATGAGGAGCGAAATAATCGCTACAAGAATAATAACCGAGCCTGTGATTGCAAGAGCTCTTGAAACCTTTCGCAGCTTGCTTTCGCTTTTCATCTTTTGGGAAAGGAGCTTTTTAAAGCATCTTTCCAGCCACAGCATGACAGGATTCATCAGGTATGCAAGCACAAGTCCCATTATAATAGGCATTGCTGCCGCAAGCAGCTTGCTCCATATGACTGCAAAGCCCTCAAATCTGTACAGTGCAAAGAAAAACAGTATACTGACTGCAAACGTGACAAATACCATGACACCTATTCTGATCAAATGTGGCCATTCCTCACGCCCCGGGTGCGAATTCTGCTTCGCACCCTTATCTGCATTTATCTCAATGTTTGATTTTTTACCAGCTTTTCCGGTTTCTTCCATCGGATTAAACTCTCCTTATTTACGATTATAGTTGATGAGACAACCCTTTAATATTATCTCTCTTTCATCATCTGTGAGCTCACCCATCTTCAGTGTAAATGGCTTTAATTCACCATCCTTGACAACATATGCCTCAAACTCCGTCTTTGCATCCTCGATTTCCTTCTTGATTCCCGGAAGGAAGATATAGTCGAGGTTGTGGAACGGAAGCTCTCCCTCATCGATGATGAATGGAAGCATTCCCCAGTTGATAAGGTTTGAACGGTATCTCTTTGTGGCATACTCGTTTGCGATATTTGCCCAGCCTCCGAGTACCTTCTGGCAGCTGGCAGCCTGCTCTCTTGCTGAGCCGTCACCCGGCTTAACAGCAAAAATTGTGCTTCCGAAGCCCATATTCTCATGGCTTGCCTCTGGGAATTTTTTCTTTACTACTCCCATGATTTCAGCAACCTCTGGAACAGCCTTTCCTGCGCACTCACCACTCTCTATAGCCTTCTGGGCCTTCTGGATTTCCTTTGCTCTGCCTACATACTCAGGATCCTTTCTTGAAAGTGCGAACTCTGCAAGTCCAAGAGGGTTTGAACGATATGATGATGTCTCTCCTGAAGGAATGAGCTCATCTGTTGTAGTAACAGGATCATGAATCTCTGAAACCACCTTAAGGAGCATATTCTCAGGAAGCGCGCTCATTGCCGGCCAGTCCTTGATGTTTGGTCCAAACTGGATTTCAACTGAAGGATCTGCCACTCCATGGCTGTCAAATACACGGTTCTCATATATAGTCTTGTCAAAGAAATATTTTGGCTTTGTGAAGTTGACATCAATATCCGCTGCTGATGTAAGGAAGCCCTTGTTTGCTGCTGTTGCAGCGATTGAACGTGCATCCATGAGTGCCACTGAGCTGATCTGTCCGTTCTGTACCTTAGAACCCTCTCTGTTAGGGAAGTTTCTTGTTGAATGACGGATAGAGAATGCGTTGTTGGCAGGTGTATCTCCTGCACCAAAGCAAGGTCCGCAGAAAGCAGTCTTTACGATTGCACCTGTCTCAAGAAGCTTTGCTACAGCTCCGTTTTTCACAAGCTCCATGTATATTGGAGTAGATGCCGGGTAAACACTTAGTGTAAACTCGTCTGCTCCGATTGAATGTCCGTTTAATATGTCAGCCGCATCGCAGATATTCTCAAATCCACCGCCTGCACAGCCTGCGATGATTCCCTGGTCAACATACAGTTTTCCGTCTCTTACCTTACTCTTTAAATCAAGCTTCACCTTGCCGTCAAAGCTTACCTCAGCTCTCTTCTCACAGTCATCGAGAATATCCATGAGGTTTGCATTGAGCTCATCGATAGTATAGGTATTGCTTGGGTGGAATGGCATAGCTATCATTGGGCGGATCTGGCTTAAATCAATCTCAATAAATCTGTCGTAATAAGCCACCTCACCCGGATTAAGCTCCTTGTGGTCCTCAGCCCTACCGTGAATCTCAAAGAATTCCTTAACCTGGTCATCTGTTCTCCAGATAGAAGAAAGACATGTAGTCTCTGTTGTCATAACATCGACACCTATACGGAAGTCAACGCTCAGATTAGACACACCCGGTCCTACAAACTCCATAACTTTGTTCTTTACGAAGCCATTTCCGAATACCTCTCCGATAATTGCAAGTGCGACATCCTGTGGTCCAACGCCCTTGATTGGCTCTCCTGTTAAATAAATACCTACTACCTCAGGCATATCAATATCATATGTCTGTTCAAGAAGCTGCTTAACAAGCTCAGGTCCACCCTCGCCGACTGCCATAGTACCAAGTGCACCATAGCGTGTATGTGAATCAGAACCAAGTATCATTTTTCCGCCGCCGGCAAGCATCTCTCGTGCAAACTGATGGATAACTGCCTGATGAGGTGGTACATAGATTCCGCCGTACTTCTTGGCACATGTGAGACCAAACATGTGGTCATCCTCATTGATTGTTCCACCAACTGCACAAAGGCTGTTGTGACAGTTTGTAAGTACATACGGGATAGGGAATTTCTCAAGTCCTGAAGCTCGTGCTGTCTGGATGATACCTACAAATGTGATATCATGCGATGTAAGCTTATCAAACTTAATCTGAAGCTTGTCCATATTGCCGGATGTATTGTGCTCCTTTAAAATACCGTAAGCTATTGTCTCCTGCTTAGCTGTCTGTTTGTCGATGTCCATGCCGGTCTTGCTTTTGACAGCTGCCTGAGCCTCTGGTCCATCAATTATTACTTCCTTACCGTTTAAAAGGTAAGCACCATTTTCATATAATTTCACTTATTCTACCTCCGTATGTGTATTTCAAAATTCTTTTATTTACTATTATATAATATTATAGGTAATTGTGGCAATAAATAAATCACCATCTACCTTAATTTCGAATTTTCCTCCCATCAAATGGGTCAGATTCTTTGCAATCGAAAGTCCAAGTCCACTTCCTTCAGTGGTTCTCGACCTCTCTCCCCTCACAAAACGCTCTGTCAGGTCCACATTTCCGTCGCTTACTATGTCAAGCTCGTTCTTTGACACATTCTTTATTGTAAAAACTGCCTTTGTATCTGCCTTTTCAAGCTCTACATACACTCTGGTATTTTCCAGTGCATATTTTGCGGCATTAGTATACAGATTTTCAATAGAGCGGTAAAGCTGACGCCCATCCGCATAGATAAATATCTGTTCTGATGGAATTTTTGTAACTATTGTCAGATTTCTCGACTCAAAGCGCTCATTGAATTCACCTCCGGTCTGGTATAAAAGCTCAACCAGATCAAGCTTTTGCATATTGAGCTTCACATTTCCTGAGGTAATCTTTGATGTCTCTACCAAATCCTCTGTAAGCTGCTTTAAGCGCTGTGACTTTTCCTCCAGCACATGTATATAGTATTTGGCATTTTCATTTTCCAGATTTTCCCTCTTAAGCAGGTCAACATAGTTGACTATTGAAGTCAGAGGTGTCTTTATATCATGTGATACATTTGTTATTAGGTCTGCCTTTAATTTTTCATTCTTAAGACTCTCATTCACCGAGCTCATAAGACCCTGGCGTATATGGTTGACAGCCTCCGCCACCTTTTTCTGCTGCCCATGAAACTCATTGACATTGAGTGTAGTGTCAAGCGCTCCTTCCGAGATAGCTTCAAGTGCCTCCTGTATGCGCATTATCTCTTTGGTTTTTTGTGTGTGAATATCCTTTTTCTCAATAACTCTTTTCAAAAGCTCATAGCCCTTGTACATCAGGCTGTGTGTGCAAAGTATATTGCCTTTTATCTTCCTTACAATGCTCTGGTATAAAATAATAAAAGCCAGATCAAACAAAAAAGTAAATGTGCCGGCCGTCATAATGAGTGATGCATAGTCAAAATGCTGGTTTTTTACGCCTGAAATCACTTTTCCCATAAATACCATGAGCAGTGTAAATATCACTAGCATCACATCAGAGTATACCTTGTCAATCGGTAAATAGTATATTTTGTAATCATCCTCTGATTTTCTGCCTGCCACGTTTGCCATATATGCCAGGCTCACAAAGCTGCCTACCAGGCCCGCAAGCGATATTAGTGTATATATATCAATATTTTCATGCGCATCGTGCCTGAATGCATAGCCTGTGGCAAACACTCCTGTCACCATAAGTATCATGCATAGCTGATGTAAGACTATGACCGCTGCTTTTTTTCCTATCGTATACTGCTTCATTTGTTGTCCTCTATCTTATAGCCTACTCCCCAGACCACCTTCAGATAGCGTGGCTCCTTAGGATTTATCTCTATTTTTTCCCTGATATGTCTGATGTGCACAGCAACTGTATTGTCGGCGCCTATCGCCTCCTCGTTCCATATGCTCTCATATATTTCGTTTATTGAGTAGACCTTTCCCTTGTTTTTAAGGAGTAAAAGCAGGATATTGTATTCAATCGGTGTGAGCTTTACCTCCTCACCATCCACAGTCACCTTTTTTAAATCATCATTTACCAAAAGACCTCCGGCTTCATAAACCTTGTCTCCGGCTGCATCATTGCTTGACAGAGTGGTATATCTGCGAAGCTGTGACTTTACCCTTGCCACAAGCTCAAGCGGATTAAAAGGCTTTGTAACATAATCATCAGCCCCCACATTGAGGCCTAAAATCTTGTCAGCATCCTCTGTCTTTGCCGAGAGAATAATTATCGGCACCCTGCTTTCCTTTCGTATCTGCAAAGTGGCTCTTATTCCATCGAGCTTTGGCATCATGACATCTATTATCATGAGGTCTATTTTTTTATTCTTCATAATCTCAACTGCCTGTATGCCGTCATATGCCTTCTCCACGTCGTAGCCCTCCTGCATCAGGTAAATCTCAATTGCCTCAACTATTTCCTTGTCGTCATCACAAACTAATATTGTCATATTATCCTCCTTCTATGAATTTTGAACAGAAACCTTCTCCTGCCGTTAGTCAGCTATATTTTATCAGATTATCCCCTTTGTTTTTCTTAAAATCTGCTTAATATTACCCACTTTAAATATAAGCCAAAAAGCAGCCGTTCTGTTTTGAACTGCTGCTTTATATTACATAGGTGTGTTTCATTTTCCTTTATTTCCGGTGATGCTCTGCCACATTCTGTGGATACCGTCTGTGAGTTCCTTCCCCTCCTTTGTGTTGATAACAGGTTGATTGCCGGCTTTTCTGCTTATTGCCTTATAATCCTCATCAACAGACGATTTTGAGCCGGCAGCCTTGGCTTCATCCTTATCATTGCTATGATTTAATCCGGCATCAGGTGTATCGTCTGCAAGCTTCACTTCACCCACTACACCATCTCCCAGGTCCTCGCCCTCAGCAAGTCCCAGTTTTCTGATATAATCCATATTTACCTTGATTTCAGTCTGTCTGTTTGCATAGATAGACTTCTCTTCATTGTCAATAGTACGCTCCTCTACAGGCTTACCTGCATTTTTCTGACGTTCTATCTCCTTATTTCTATCATCGATAATCTTAAGATACTTCTCCGTATCGGACAAATCCTGAAGCTGTCCCTTGAGCTCATACTGGTTAGTTTTAACTATCTTCTCCTGCTCTGCAATCCTATCCTTCATATTCTTGCACAGCTTTTCAAGTGACTCGTTGGTATCATTGATGATATCACGCACTCTTGAAAGCGCCTCATCCGTATAGATAACCGATGCTGCATACACATCCTCAGCCTTTCTGCTTGCATCCCAGACTATCTGATCCCCCTTCTTTCTGAACTCTCTCTCTGCGTGATTGCGACTCTGCTCAGTAAGCTCATACTCATCCTGCATTGCATATATACACTTATTCAGCTCAGCAAGTAAATCTATCATTTGCTGCTTGTTTATGATCACCCTGCTCGGCTCCGGCTTATACGGCTCCGCCTTTGAGAGCATGATATGAATTTCTCTTAGTACCTTTTCTGTTTTATCGTTCGCATTCATTTTCTATTTCCTCGGATTTAAATTAACATTATAACTATTCAGGGTGGTTATGAATACTCACCACTTACCCATATTTTATATGAAAATCCGCTTCTCGTAAATAGCCAAATGAATAATAGTAGTTACTATAATTAAATCAATCCCGCTGCCGCATTTCTCAGTTCATCTGCCGCATGCTTTATCTCGGCAGCCTGCTCTTCGCTCACATTTCCGGGCTTTGTCCTTGAAATAAGCTTCTTCACATATGAAAGTGACGATTTCACACTCTTTTTCTGTGCGCTGTCCATAGCCTTTCTTTTTTCCTTGTCAGCCATGACATTTTCCACCTGTCGCACAAGCGTATCAGCCTCACTTCTTGCATCAATATAAGCCTTTCTCTGTCCGTCTGTTGCCTCATACTCCTGTGCCTCGCGGATTGCCTGCTCAATCTCAGAATCAGACAAATTTGAGCTTGCGGTAATCGTAATCTCCTGATGCTTTCCTGTGCCCAGGTCCTTTGCAGAAACCTGCACAATGCCGTTTGCATCTATATCAAACGTCACCTCTATCTGCGGCACACCTGCCGGAGCCGGCTTGATGCCCTTTAGCCTGAAGTTTCCAATCAGCTTATTGTCCCTTGCAAACTGCCTCTCACCCTGCAGTACCTTTATATCCACAGAGGTCTGGAAGCTTCCTGCAGTTGTAAAAATCTGGCTGTATCTCGTAGGAATAGTCGTATTTCTGTCAATAATTTTGGTTGAGACACCACCGACCGTCTCAATTCCTAGTGAAAGCGGTGTGACATCCATCAGTATAATCTCTGCCGCACTGCTGCCTGCGACAATTGCTCCACCAAGCTTACCACCCTGTACTGCTGCACCGAGTGCCACGCACTCGTCAGGATTTAGGTTGTGTGAAGGCTCTTTTCCTGTAATTCTTCTGACCTCCTCAACAACAGCCGGCACACGTGTCGAGCCTCCTACCAACAGCACCATTCCAAGCTCTGCTGCAGAAATCCCCGCATCTGAAAGTGCCTGATTGACAGGAATAGCAGTTCTCTCCACCAGATCCTTTGTTATCTCATTAAACTCAGCCCTTGTGAGGTTCATCTCCATGTGGACCGGCTGTCCCTTTACAGTGGTGATAAATGGCAGATTGATAGTGGTTGAGGATGAGGATGAAAGCACCTTTTTTGCCTTCTCAGCCTCCTCCCTGACACGCTGCATAGCAGTATTATCCTTTCTCAGATCCACATTCTGCTGTCTGTAAAACTCTGTGACAAGATAATTCGTGATTCTCTCATCAAAATCATCTCCACCCAGATGATTATCACCGGCTGTGGCAAGCACCTCTATCAGATTGTCCCCTATTTCGATAACAGACACATCGAAGGTTCCTCCTCCGAGGTCGTAGACAAGAATTTTCTGCTGCTGTCCGTGGTCCAGTCCGTATGCGAGTGCCGCAGATGTTGGCTCATTTATGATTCGAAGCACATTAAGCCCCGCAATCCTTCCTGCATCCTTAGTTGCCTGCCTCTGCGCATCCGAAAAATATGCGGGAACTGTGATTACAGCGTCTGTCACTGCCTCACCGATATAGTCCTCTGCATCTTTTTTCAGCTTTCTGAGAATCATAGAAGAAATCTCAGGAGCTGAATACAGCTTTCCGTCCACTTTTGCCCTGAAATCGCTTCCCATCTGTCTCTTTATTGAGAAAAATGTCCTGTCCACATTGACTGCTGCCTGCCTCTTTGCAGCCTCGCCAACCAGTCGCTCTCCATTTTTTGTAAAAGCCACTACAGACGGAGTTGTTCTCTGACCCTCGCTGTTAGTTATGACTACCGGCTGATTGTTCTCCAATACTGCCACACAGCTGTTTGTTGTTCCTAAATCTATACCTATAACCTTGCCCATTTTATGCCTCACTGTTTTTTATTTAAGTCTCATAAATAATTGATTTTTTTGACTTACTATTTCATCCTAATACTACTTTAAGCTTGGAAAATTCACTCGTCAAGGCATGAGGCTGTTATTTCAGAGAATGTTTATACTTTTAATTTTTAATACACAACATAACAACAAAGGCACCGCCGAAGCAGTGCCTTTGTTGATTAGTTTATAGGTTGGATTAAATGATAATTGAGGATTGCTTATTCACTTACTTTCTTTTTGAGTAATCCGAGTAATCCACATGCAATGAAAGATCCGATTACTAATGCAACAAGATACATTAACGGATTTCCGATTGTAGGAACTACGAAGATTCCTCCGTGAGGTGCCATGAGTGTACATCCAAATGCCATTGAAAGCCCACCTGCCACTGCTGAACCGACTACACATGCCGGAAGGACATGAAGCGGATCAGATGCTGCGAATGGGATTGCACCCTCTGTGATAAATGATAATCCCATGATAAAGTTTGTAGGTCCTGCCTTTCTCTCCTCTGCTGTAAACTTGTTCTTGAAGAAGATTGTTGCAAAAGCGATTGCTATTGGTGGAACCATACCGCCAATCATAACTGCTGCCATGATATTGTAGTTTCCGGCAGCTATTGAAGCTGTACCAAATACATAAGCGGCTTTGTTTACAGGGCCACCCATATCTACCGACATCATTCCTCCGAGAAGTATTCCGAGTACTACTGCGCTTGCACCGTTAAGTCCATTAAGACCATTGTTGATAGCTGTATTTAAAGCTCCGATTGGAGGCTCAACTACAAACTGCATTATAACGCCTACCAGGAATATACCAAGCAGCGGATAAAGCAGAACCGGCTTCATACCGTCAAGACTCTCCGGAAGTTTAGAAAATACCTTCTTTAAGAGGAGCACAATATATCCTGCAACGAAACCTGCTACAAGTGCTCCAAGGAAGCCTGATGTACCGTTTGCTGCGATTGAACCGCCTACAAAACCAACTGCAAGACCCGGACGGTCAGCAATACTCATGGCGATAAAGCCTGCAAGAATTGGAAGCATAAATCCAAATGCTGTTCCACCGATTCCCTTAAACAGTGCTGCGGCCTGTGTAATAGTACCGAAATTTGCTCTCTGGTCAGCCGGCAGTGAATTAAGGTCAACACTGAATCCATCGATAAGGAATGCGATTGCGATAAGGATACCACCACCAACTACGAATGGAAGCATATGTGAAACACCATTCATCAGATGCTTGTAAATCTGATGTCCAACGCTCTCCTTTCCACCAACTGATGAATGTGAAGCCTCCTTTTTACCTGATGCCTTAAATACAGGAGCATCACCGGAAGCAATTCTCTTAATAAGCTCTTCTGCCTTATTTATTCCGTCAGAAACCTGACACTCAATAACCTTCTTTCCGTCAAAGCGGTCTGTAGGTACATTTGTATCACAGGCAACTATAACACCTGCAGCCTTTGCGATTTCATCATCTGTGAGCACATTTTTGGCTCCGCCTGAGCCTCTTGTCTCAACCTTTACCTGATATCCAAGCTCCTTGGCTTTTTTCTCGATAGCCTCAGCAGCCATATAAGTATGGGCAATTCCTGTAGGACAGGCTGTAACTGCAACGATAAATACATCGTCCTTCTTCACCTCAACAGGCTCTTTCGCCTTTGCCTCTTTGGCAGCCTCTTTCTCATCCTTTGCTTTTTCAGCGTTATCTATAATATTTAAAAACTCATCAACTGAACCGGCATTGATAAGAGAATTTGTAAACTGCTCGTCCATCAGCATAACAGAGAGCTTGCTAAGCACCTGAAGATGCACATTATCCTCTGTGTTTGGTGCAGCGATAAGGAAAATAATCTTTGCAGGTGTACCATCGAGTGATTCAAAGTCAACCCCATCCTTTACAACCATTGCCGCAAGACCTGCTTTAGTAACAGCATCAGACTTACAATGAGGAATTGCTATACCCATTCCAATTCCTGTTGTGCCTTCCTCCTCTCTTGCAAAAACACCCTTGCGATACTTCTCCACATCGGCTATTTTGCCACTTTTTGCCATCAAATCAATACACTGATTCAATGCTTCGGTTTTTCCGGCAGGCGTACCATTTAAATTGATACTCTCAGCTGCCAACAAATCCCTGATTGTCATACATCATTCCTCCTAATAGAATATATTAATTATTTATATCAACCTTTTTGATACCGTTTGTTTAATTGGAAGCACTGTCCCATTTATCAATAAGTGCTTCAACCTCAGGCTTTGTAGCAAGCTCCTCAGAAAATGCACTTGCACTTCCTGTACATACTCCATAAATAAATGCCTGCTTATAATCATTTGATTTGAGGTATCCGTAAACAAATCCGGCTACCATCGAATCACCTGCTCCTACAGAGTTTTTGAGCTTTCCTTTAGGAGCCTTAGCCTTAAATTCCTGTCCGTTCTCAGTAACAAGCACTGCTCCGTCACCTGCCATAGAAACAAGCACGTTTCTTGCGCCCTGTTCCTGAAGCTTCTTTGCATATTTTATCACATCGTCCTTGTCTGTAATCTCAACCCCGAATATCTCACCGAGCTCATGATTGTTTGGCTTGATGAGGAATGGCTTATACGCAAGCACATTTGTGAGCAGATTTCTTGTCGCATCAACCACGATATTTATTCCGCGTCCCTCAAGATGCTTCATGATATCCATATACATTGATGAAGGCATAACATCAGGAATACTTCCTGCGAGCACAAGCACATCAGACTCCTTTAAGCAGTCAAGCTTCTCATAAAGCTTTTTAATGTTGTCCTCAGTGATTACCGGTCCCTGACCATTAATCTCAGATTCCTCATTTGAGCGAAGCTTCACGTTGATACGTGAAATACCATCCTCCACCTCTATAAAATCAGTATCAACACCTTTTTTTGCTAGAAGTCTTTTAATTTCATTTCCTGTAAAACCCGCTGTAAAACCAAGTGAAGTATTGCTCATTCCAAGATTCTTAAGAACCATGGAAACATTGATGCCCTTACCACCTGCAAAAATCTTCTCTCCAGTCGTTCTATTGACTACTCCTGTCTTAAAATCTGTTACATCAACAATATAATCTAATGATGGATTAAAAGTAACTGTGTAAATCATGTTAGACCTCCTTAATATTTTTGTATTTCTTATAGTTGTCATTACTTAGTGCATTTGTAATAATTACAGCATCTTCAAAATCAGCAAACTTGATGCTTGATACCTGTGAAAACTTACTGTCATCCGCAAGAATGTATTTCTCCTTGCTATTCTCCATGGATTTCTTTTTAACCATGGCCTCCTTTATCTCCGGAGTCGTAAATCCATTCTTCACAGTAATTCCGTTTGTTCCCCAGAAGCCCTTCGTAAAATTATATTTATCGAGCGTCACAACGGCCTCATCTCCGACAATAGCCTCGGTAGTAGACTTGAACTCGCCACCCAGAATATATACTGTATATCCCCTATCGGAAATTCTCTTGGCATTAGTCAGAGAGTTTGTAACAAAAACCACATTCTTTGCAGTAATATAATCAATCATGACTGCCGTTGTAGTACCGGCATCTATATACACAAAATCATTATCCACAATAAGTGATGCCGCATATCTGGCAATCTGTTCCTTTTCGCTGCGATTCTGCTTAAGCCTGTTGATAACCTTCTCATCCTGAGTATGGATATTCGTATTATTTACAATCGCACCACCATGTACCTTGGTGAGATAACCCTTCTTGTCCATTGCAACCAGATCACGCCTGATTGTTGACTCGGATATATCAAGCTCATCCATAAGCTGCTGAACAGTCACACTTCCCATCGAATCTAATATATCGAGTATTTTTTTGCATCTATCTTCCGCCAGCATCTAATCACCCCGTTTATCAAACTATTCAAAGACTTAATTTTATAAGCCATTTATTTAATGCTCATTTTCAAATTACTGTATTAAACATTTCAACATTCATTTAACTTGTAGTATAATTATATTTTCATAATCCGTCATTGTCAATCATAATCCGTCATTTATATTCACAAATAATCACACTAAAAATTGTTGAAAATATATAAAGCAAGTTTTAAAATTGTGCAATATATGCAAATACAACATTCATTTTAGTGTAGAATATAACATATATATCATTAATACTTGCCTAATTACTATCTTTAGTATCTTTTCTATTACTAATTTATAATTAATATTAATAGTTCAAATTAACTAATTTTGATTTTGCATCAATCTTACTTTGACTGATTTTGACTGTTTCATTTCTAAATATATTGTAATTCATAAATCATCATGCTAGAATATCTTCATTAAGGTACATATATTATGATTTCGGTGCATATTTTATTATTTAAATATATTTTTGATTTGAGTATATTTGATTTGAATATATTTTTGATTTGAATTTTTTTGATTTGATTATTTTTGATTTTAATATATTTTTGATTCAATTATATTTTATGATTTAATTTGATATTTTGTAATTTAACTGAATTTGTAATAATTTATATACCTTCACAGCTACAGTACCTTATTAAAAAAGGAGGAATTCATATGAAACAGCTTAATTGGGCCACACTCGGCTGCGGCGTAATAGCTAATGAGCTCGCGCAGGCTCTCTCAAAGGAAGGGCGCACTCTTTATTCAGTTGCCAACAGGACTCATGAAAAGGCTCAAGCTTTTGCACAAAAATATGGCATTTCAAAGGTATATGACAACATTGATGACGTCTTTTATGATCCTGATGTGGATATCATTTACATCTCCACTCCACACAATACTCACATCAATTATCTAAGAAAAGCCCTTTCTAATGGAAAACATGTACTCTGTGAGAAATCTATTACTTTAAATATCGCAGAGCTCGATGAAGCAATCTCACTGGCCAAAGAAAATAACGTTATTCTTGCTGAAGCCATGACTATATATCATATGCCTGTTTATAAAAAGCTAAACGAAATAATTGCAAGTGGACAACTCGGCAGGCTCAATTTAATTCAGGTCAATTTTGGAAGCTACAAAGATTACAATATGACAAACCGATTTTTCAGTCGTAAGCTTGCCGGAGGAGCATTGCTTGATATTGGTGTTTACTCACTTTCTCTTATCCGCTGGTTCTTCAAGGAAACACCAACACAAGTATCGTCACAGGTTAAATATGCACCAACCGGTGTTGATGAACAGGCAGGTATTCTGCTTATGAATGATGCAGTGGAAATGGCAACTGTCACATTATCTCTTCATTCAAAGCAGCCAAAACGCGCTACGCTCTCTTTTGACAAGGCATATGTGGAAATCTTTGAGTATCCAAGAGGAATGCAGGCAACTATTACATACACAGAGGATGGTCATAAAGAAGTAATTGATGCAGGTGATACATCAGATGCACTGTATTACGAAGTATGTGATATGGAAAAAGCTGTAAACTCTGCATCATCCGATGAAATAGAAAACCTCATTCACTGTCAATATACATATGATGTAATGAAAATTATGTCAGATATAAGAGCTGAATGGGGTATGAAATATCCTGAAGAAGAAAAATAGATTTGTATGTTCACTGTTATAGTTATATTATAAAAAATAAATAGTTGTTAAAAAAGCAATATAATTTTGATTATCAGTTTTATATTGCTTTTTGTATATAAAAGAAAGACCACATCATAAACTGATGTAGTCCTTTTGAGAAAGGTGACAGCCGGATTTGAACCGGCGATGACGGTGTTGCAGACCGGGGCCTTACCACTTGGCTATGTCACCATATATTATACTAAAAAACTCCCCGAGTAGGGCTCGAACCTACAACCCCACGGTTAACAGCCGTGTGCTCTACCATTGAGCTATCGAGGAATACCTGTTAAGCTGTTCCCTTAACTGAAATTAATTATACATCCATCCTCCGGATTTTGCAATAGGGAATTTTATAAAATGTGTATTTTTTTTACAAAATTTAAAATATTATGCCTGACCCCTGCGTCATATAGCAAAAACAGCCTCAGAAACATATATGTTCCCAAGACTGTCTTATAAAATCATGTAATTATGGACAATTACTTAAGGTTAGCCTTAGCAACCTCTGCTAACTGTGTGAATGCAGCTGCATCGTTAACCGCTAACTCAGCTAACATCTTTCTGTTCATTGTAACGCCAGCGTTCTTAAGACCGAACATGAACTTGCTGTATGAAAGTCCGTTCATTCTTGCTGCAGCATTGATTCTGGCAATCCATAACTGTCTGAACTGTCTCTTCTTCTGCTTTCTGCCCTTGTATGATTCTGTTAACGCTCTCAT
>OLPA01000134.1_pt1 | contig 60353 bp, 67 predicted proteins | sample 1672811 | NCBI WGS metagenome assembly OLPA01 (sample SAMEA3136726, study PRJEB25190) | human gut metagenome | biome: human gut; feature: human-associated habitat; material: faeces | place: Austria | collected 2013
CCCTGATAGCGATAACAGCCGTTGGCGATCCGGTTCGGCCATGGAATAAGCACTTTACCCAGATGCGCCAGCGGCATCTCTTCGGGTTTGTGTGGGATGACTAAATGACAACCCTGAAAAGTTAATTCAGCCAGACCAGCACCAACCGTCACGATAGTCGCGTGATAATCCCCCGCGGCAAGTGAAACGGTTTGTCCACTGCAATGCATGTTGGTGATTTGCATACGAGGCACCTTTATTGAATAACGACATACCCGGCATGTAGCCTGATATGCCGTTATTTCAGCTCAGTTATTTCGCGTTAATGTCCAGCAGGCCCGCTGCAACCGCCGGAGCCAGGCCTGGCGCTAACGGGATACGCGGGATCACCAGGCAATGCAGCAGGTGATAAATATCCTGTTTGCCGTCCCAGACTTTGGTGGTGACTTTATTGTCCGCATCCAGCTCCTGCCACCAGGAACCATTTTCATAGTCCATCAGGTACTTAATGCAGTAGTCCCACCATGTCTGATACCAGGTTTCATACTGGCGATCGCCGGTGACGGTGTAGAGCGCGTAAGCCGTACCCATCGCTTCGACGATAGGCCAACGCACACGTTCGCGAACCACCGGTTTGCCTTCCCAGTCAACGGTATAAACAATCCCGTCCGCGCCATCGGGTGCCCAGGCATCGCGCACGGTGGCGTTAAATAGACCTTTGGCATCTTCTAGCAGCCAGGCAGGCGGCTGTTCACAACGGGCTTCCAGGGCCGCGTGGATGTGCAGCATTAAACGGCCCCATTCGATCCAGTGGCCCGGCGTGCCACCGAATGCGCGGAAGCGGTGCGCCGGGTTATCTTTGTTGTAATCCGGCAGCGGATTCCACTGGGTATCGAAGTGCTCGTTAACGCGATAATGATTATTTCTGGCGACGTCGTGGATAATCACGGAAGCCACGCGAATCGCGCGATCCAGCCATTTTTTGTCATGGGTGACGTCATAGACAATCAGGAAGGCTTCCACCGCGTGCATGTTGGCATTGCCGCCGCGGTACTCTTCGGTTTTGCTGAAGGCTTCGTCCCAGGACTCCAGGCACATCTGCTCTTCTTCGCTCCAGAAGTATTTCTCAATAATTTCAATGGCGTAATCGAGAAGTTTACGGGCTTCCGGGTGACCGGTAGTGACGGCGCTGGCAGCACCCAGCAGAGCAAAGAAGTGTTGATAGCCCTGTTTGGAGGCATCCACCACGCCCTCGTCATTCACGCAGGCATACCAACCGCCATATTTTTTATCGCGCAGTGCGCCGTTCATGGCTTTGATACCGTGATCAACCAACGAGTAAGCGCCAGGTCGACCCATCGCCGCAGCAACGGAATAAACGTGCAACATACGAGCGGTGATCCACAGATGGGTGCCCATCTCTTCTTTGATTTGCCCTTTATTGCCTAACCAGCCAAATCCGGTCGGTACTACGGAATTTTTACCAAAATCAAAGATGCGGTCGGTTTCCTGTTCCAGCCAACGGTTGTGACTTAAGGTGTTAAACCATTTCATTTTTGTATCCCCATCTTAGCGGCGTTTAGCCATCATTTCGTCGACGATATCGCCAAGTTGTTGTAATTTCGGTGCGCAAACGTCACGCAGCATCAGCTCGTTGTCTGGTAAACCGACGACCGATGCCCAGACGGCACGACCAGCCAGGAAGCCCGATGCACCCGCTGTCATTGCCACGCGTACGGCACGCGGGAACAGTTTTTCGTCGACACCGGAAGAAAGTATCACCCACGGCATATTGATATGGTCATTCAGACGTTGTGAAGCACTGAGAAGCTCTTGTTGCGGACCTTTACCGTAAAGCGGCATTTCAACTTTGTAGAGGTCAGCGCCACTGTCGCCCAGCTCTTTGGCAGCATCGATGATCGCTTGTTCGCGATCGAATTTATCGCCACGACGTGGTGGGCGGACGACTGGCTCAATAATGCTTACCAGGCCGTGTGAGTGGCACAGTTCGTTAAACTCTTTCACCATATCCAGACGTTGCTGCGCATCTTCATCACTACGCCACAGCACCAGCAGTTTTAAGGCTTTGCCACCGTCTTGTTTGATTTGTAGCGGATTGATTTTGCGGTCAATGACCACGCTATCTACCGGAATACCGTTGCCAGGAATGAACTCATCGGCGGCGACAATCATGGCGCAACTTTTGGCAATCGCGTTTTGCTCAACCACCTGGCGGTAACAGAATTGCTGATCCACCAGAATCGCCGAGGCATAAGGCGAGAGGGCCTTTGCAGCGTTAACTTTGAAATCAGTTAAAACGCTATCGGCTACTGGAGCGGGTGCCCCAGCCGCGGCAAACATCATGCGCATGGCTTCGCGTTGATCGACCGCCAGCATGGCAAAACCGCCCGATGCGCGTGTAATGTCGTTGATGGTGTACTTATTCATTCATTTATTCCTTTATCCAGTCGTTACATTTTTACTTTGGCAGTCATCCCGGCACTGACACGGACCTGTTCCAGAATGGCGGACCAGTCCTGGCGACCGCGACCCGCTGCGCGCGCCTGGCTATAAACCTCCCGTGAGGCGGCCCCCAGCGGCATTGGCACATGCAGCTGGTTGGCGACATCAAGGGCGATACCAAGATCCTTATGGGCAAGATCGATCATGAAGGCGGGAGAAAGATCCCCGCTGAGGACTTTGTTTGGCCAGGAAGTGGTGAAGTGGCCTTTACCGGCGGCGGTGCCGCTCATCACCTTGACGGCAACATCGAAGGGAAGATTCAGGGCTTCGCACAAAACAGCGGCTTCTGCCGAAAGCGCATTGAGCGCGATGCTCATGTAGTTGTTGATGAGCTTAACGCGGATCCCCATGCCCGGACCGCCCGCGTTGATCAACTCACTGCCCATCGCCATCAGGATCGGTGTGGCGCGTTCAACTTGTTCAGCGGTGCCGCCAGCCAGCAGTAACAGAGTACCGGTAATGGCATTTGCAGAAGTACGGCCTACCGGAACATCCATCATGCTGAAGCCTTTGGCTTGCATATCGGCAATCAATTTATCGGTTTGCAGCGGATGGATGGTCGACATATCGATGACCAGCGCATCGGTAGATAAGCTTTCGCAAACGCCGTTTTCACCGAACAACACGCTGCGCACCAGATCGCCATTCGGCAACATGGTAATGATAAATTCGGCATCTTTAGCGGCCTGCGCCGGGTTGGCGGCGGGAGTCGCACCTTTGTCTACCAGATGCCGCACAGCTTCGGCGTTCACATCAAAGACGCGAAGTTGATGCCCTTGCTGCAATAAATTGCTCGCCATTGGCGAACCCATTTGTCCTAAACCGATAAACGCGATTGCTGCCATAACCCTCTCCTGAATACAGTGATGTCACTTTTTGTCATTTATGACATGCTTTGCTTGTCTTTTTTTTGATCGTATTTGTAATTTATCGTCAAAAAATTGACAGCCGTCACTTTTTAAACAATTGGTGAAATTAAAATGAACGCATCCCAAAATGCTTAAGGAATGACCATGATTCGTGTTGCTTGTGTAGGTATTACCGTGATGGATCGTATTTATTACGTGGAAGGATTACCGACGGAGAGCGGTAAATACGTGGCGAGAAATTATACGGAAGTTGGTGGCGGGCCAGCGGCGACGGCAGCGGTTGCGGCGGCAAGGCTGGGGGCGCAGGTTGATTTTATTGGTCGCGTAGGTGATGACGACACGGGCAACAGCCTGCTGGCAGAGCTGGAATCCTGGGGCGTTAACACCCGTTACACCAAACGGTATAACCAGGCGAAATCCTCGCAATCCGCCATCATGGTGGATGCCAAAGGCGAGCGGATAATCATTAACTACCCCAGCCCGGACCTGCTGCCTGACGCAGAGTGGTTGGAGGAAATTGATTTCTCTCAGTGGGATGTTGTGCTGGCAGATGTACGCTGGCACGACGGTGCTAAAAAAGCCTTCACTCTGGCCCGGCAGGCGGGCGTGATGACCGTTCTGGACGGGGACATTACGCCGCAGGATATCAGCGAGCTGGTGGCATTAAGCGATCACGCGGCCTTTTCAGAACCGGGTCTGGTGCGCTTAACGGGCGTGAAAGAGATGGCCAGTGCGCTAAAACAGGCACAAACGCTCACAAATGGTCATGTCTATGTGACCCAGGGCAGCGCAGGCTGTGACTGGCTGGAAAATGGCGGACGTCAACATCAACCGGCCTTCAAAGTTGATGTGGTAGATACCACCGGTGCGGGTGATGTTTTTCACGGCGCATTGGCGGTGGCGCTGGCAACAGATGGGGATTTAGCGGAGTCAGTCCGCTTCGCCAGCGGTGTAGCGGCGTTGAAATGCACGCGTCCCGGTGGACGAGCCGGGATCCCTGACTGTGATCAAACCCGATCTTTTTTGTCACTTTTTGTATAAAATGCCAGGGTGATGGTTTTTCGAGGAATTTTCATGAGCCTTACCGAACTAACCGGTAACCCGCGGCACGACCAACTCCTCATGCTGATCGCCGAGCGTGGGTATATGAATATTGATGAGCTGGCAAATCTGCTGGATGTCTCCACGCAGACGGTCCGCCGGGATATTCGTAAATTAAGCGAGCAAGGGCTGATCACGCGCCATCACGGTGGCGCGGGTCGGGCCTCCAGCGTCGTTAATACGGCGTTTGAGCAGCGTGAGGTTTCGCAAACTGAAGAGAAAAAAGCGATTGCCGAAGCGGTGGCAGACTATATTCCTGATGGTTCAACAATATTTATCACCATTGGTACGACCGTTGAACATGTCGCCCGGGCGTTACTTAACCACAATCATTTGCGGATAATCACCAACAGCCTGCGTGTGGCGCATATTCTTTACCACAACCCGCGCTTTGAAGTGATGGTGCCCGGCGGTACGTTGCGCTCTCATAATAGCGGGATCATTGGCCCTTCAGCGGCGTCCTTTGTGGCTGATTTTCGTGCTGATTATCTGGTAACAAGCGTTGGGGCGATTGAGAGCGATGGCGCGTTGATGGAGTTTGATGTAAACGAAGCTAACGTGGTGAAAACGATGATGGCGCACGCGAGAAATATTCTGCTGGTCGCCGATCACACTAAGTATCATGCTTCGGCGGCGGTTGAAATTGGTAACGTGGCACAGGTCACTGCGCTCTTTACCGACGAGCTGCCGCCCGCTGCGCTAAAATCACGCTTACAAGACAGCCAAATTGAAATCATCCTTCCCCAGGAAGACGCGTAGAATTTTGTGACCGTTGACCTTGCTTCATACCTGACCACATAGCCAAACCCATCCTTTCCCGCTACAGTTAATTTCTTGTGGCGCGAAAGGAGGCAAAAATGCTCTATATCTTTGATTTAGGTAATGTGATTGTCGATATCGACTTTAACCGTGTGCTGGGAGCCTGGAGCGATTTAACGCGTGTTCCACTGGCTACGCTTAAGAAGAGTTTCCACATGGGGGAGGCGTTTCATCAGCATGAGCGTGGGGAAATTAGCGACGAAGCGTTCGCAGAGGCGCTGTGTCATGAGATGGCTCTACCGCTAAGCTACGAGCAGTTCTCTCACGGCTGGCAGGCGGTGTTTGTCGCGCTGCGCCCGGAAGTGATCGCCATCATGCATAAACTGCGTGAGCAGGGGCATCGCGTGGTGGTGCTTTCCAATACCAACCGCCTGCATACCACCTTCTGGCCGGAAGAATATCCGGAAATTCGTGATGCTGCTGACCATATCTATCTGTCGCAAGATCTGGGGATGCGCAAACCCGAAGCACGAATTTACCAGCATGTTTTGCAGGCGGAAGGTTTTTCACCCAGCGATACGGTCTTTTTCGACGATAACGCCGATAATATAGAAGGAGCTAATCGGCTAGGCATTACTAGTATTCTGGTGAAAGATAAAACCACCATCCCGGACTATTTCGCGAAGGTGTTATGCTAAAAACCATTCAGGACAAAGCCAGGCACCGTACCCGTCCACTATGGGCCTGGCTAAAACTACTCTGGCAACGCATTGATGAGGACAACATGACAACCCTGGCAGGTAACCTTGCCTATGTTTCGTTGCTCTCATTAGTGCCGCTTGTTGCCGTTGTTTTTGCGCTTTTCGCCGCTTTTCCCATGTTTTCCGACGTCAGCATTCAGTTGCGTCACTTTATTTTTGCCAACTTTCTGCCTGCTACTGGCGATGTTATTCAGCGGTATATCGAACAATTTGTTGCCAATTCCAACAAGATGACCGCCGTTGGGGCGTGCGGGCTGATCGTCACGGCGTTATTGTTGATGTACTCCATCGATAGCGCGTTGAATACCATCTGGCGCAGTAAACGAGCGCGACCAAAAATTTACTCGTTTGCCGTGTACTGGATGATTTTAACGCTGGGGCCGCTGCTGGCAGGGGCCAGTCTGGCGATCAGTTCCTATTTGCTCTCCCTGCGCTGGGCGAGCGATCTCAATACTGTCATCGACAACGTGCTGCGTATTTTTCCGCTGCTGTTGTCGTGGATCTCCTTCTGGTTGCTGTACAGCATTGTTCCTACCATCCGCGTACCTAACCGCGACGCGATTGTCGGCGCGTTTGTCGCTGCACTCCTGTTCGAAGCAGGAAAGAAAGGTTTCGCGCTTTATATCACCATGTTCCCGTCATATCAGCTCATTTACGGCGTGCTGGCGGTGATCCCCATTCTCTTTGTTTGGGTCTACTGGACATGGTGTATCGTCTTGCTTGGCGCGGAAATTACTGTCACTCTCGGGGAATACCGCAAATTAAAACAAGCAGCTGAACAAGAAGAAGACGACGAACCATGATTGCATTAATTCAACGCGTAACCCGTGCCAGCGTCACCGTGGAGGGAGAAGTGACGGGCGAAATTGGCGCGGGACTTTTGGTGTTATTGGGTGTCGAAAAGGATGACGACGAACAGAAAGCAAACCGTCTGTGCGAGCGTGTGCTCGGCTATCGCATCTTTAGCGATGCCGAAGGCAAGATGAACCTCAACGTGCAACAGGCGGGCGGCAGTGTGCTGGTGGTTTCCCAGTTTACCCTCGCCGCAGATACCGAACGGGGGATGCGTCCAAGTTTCTCCAAAGGTGCATCACCGGATCGCGCAGAGGCGTTATATGACTATTTCGTCGAACGCTGCCGTCAGCAAGAGATGAACACGCAAACAGGACGCTTCGCTGCGGATATGCAGGTATCGCTGGTCAATGATGGCCCCGTGACATTCTGGTTGCAGGTATGAGCCAGCTTCCAGGGTTGTCACGGGAAACAAGAGAGAGTATCGCTATGTATCACCTTCGGGTTCCACAAACAGAAGAAGAATTAGAGCGTTACTATCAGTTTCGCTGGGAAATGTTGCGTAAGCCCCTGCATCAACCGAAAGGTTCGGAACGCGACGCGTGGGATGCGATGGCGCATCACCAGATGGTCGTCGACGAGCAGGGTAATCTGGTGGCGGTAGGCCGACTGTATATTAATGCCGACAATGAAGCGTCCATTCGCTTTATGGCCGTTCATCCCGACGTGCAGGACAAAGGGTTAGGAACGCTGATGGCGATGACCCTCGAATCTGTGGCGCGTCAGGAAGGTGTTAAGCGCGTGACCTGTAGCGCCCGCGAAGACGCGGTGGAGTTTTTCGCCAAGCTGGGGTTTGTTAATCAGGGAGAAATCACCACGCCAACCACCACGCCGATTCGCCATTTTTTGATGATTAAACCTGTCGCCACTCTGGATGATATTTTGCATCGCGGCGACTGGTGCGCCCAGCTTCAGCAGGCGTGGTACGAACATATCCCGCTAAGCGAAAAAATGGGCGTGCGCATTCAGCAATATACCGGGCAAAAATTTATCACCACCATGCCGGAAACCGGCAATCAGAATCCGCATCATACGCTGTTTGCCGGGAGTTTATTCTCGCTGGCTACGCTCACCGGTTGGGGGCTTATCTGGCTAATGCTGCGCGAACGCCATCTCGGCGGAACGATTATTCTGGCGGATGCGCATATCCGTTACAGCAAACCAATCAGCGGTAAACCACACGCGGTAGCCGACCTCGGTGCGTTAAGCGGCGATCTCGACCGTCTGGCACGCGGGCGCAAAGCGCGGGTGCAAATGCAGGTCGAAATCTTTGGCGACGAGACGCCGGGTGCAGTGTTTGAAGGCACGTATATCGTTCTGCCCGCGAAGCCATTTGGCCCGTATGAAGAGGGCGGGAACGAAGAAGAGTAGCTGATGGAGAGGGGGCGGTGTTGCCTCTCTCACTCATTCAGGTCATTTACATCAGCCCCTGACTATTCCGGTTATATTGAATAAGAACTCTATAAATTTTTATTCTTCGTGGGCACCATACGTGTCTTGCTACATCACTGTTCAGGAGCATTTAAATATTATTTGTAGAGGTGAGTGGCAATTATCGCCGATAATGCTTAATTCATCATCTTACTTCAGGTTTGAGCGATTTTTGATAGCCAAAACCCCCTCTGGTGCCATACTTTTCTCATAAATATTTTTAAAATCTATAGCTAACAAACATTATGCAAAGATAATGGACTGGCATCATTGTTAGTATCATTCATTTACTGCTCTGGATGTTATAAATAATTATGTAGCATGTTTGCTCTTAAACCGTGGGAAGGAGGCTGTAATGGTTGCCAATATTAATCTCATCAAACAAGAAAGTTATTCTATTGTTAATTTAGAAAAACAACTAATGAGTAATAAATCACCGAAGCAAACGCTATTAAATCAATTTTCACTTTGCCTTAAAATGGAAGGTGAGGAGCAACTGTGCGATTGTGTTAACGAACTGAAACTCGGGTTGTCGAGTAATAATGAATATGGCCTGTTCAAAAATAGAGAAACCTCACTGTGGAAACGCAAAGTACCAGAAAGCGCAGCGCTGGCAATGACAGGAACAGTATATAAATTATTTGGTAGTCGCTTACTCAACGCCCGCAATCAGTTAGATAAAAACCTCCTCGAAATGGCTATGCAAATGGTTTATGGCAAAGATATGGTGACAAAGTCCGGGGATATATTGATTGATATACAATTAAATAAGGATGGCAGCCTCCAGAGTAAGCACTACACATTTGATGTAGGTGAAGTTATAAACAGTTATAATATTGACCTCTTTGTGAATGCTTCAAGTATTAATCAAACTTACTTACATGATAAAAATCCTGGTGACGTTATTAGCCTGTATGGCACTTTAGATAACGTTCCTCTTGTAGTTAAGGAATGCACCGGTAAAAATCATCAAATTAACGTTAAAGCCAAATTGCCACAAGAACGAAGTGAAAAAGTTGCTGATATGTGTGAAAGAATGAGAGGTGGCATCTCTATGTTTAACCACACCACAAAAACAGCTGATAATATAGAGCATAATTTGCGGCTAAGTTTTCTCGTGGATTCACGGCCGTCGATCACAAATAAATACTCAGCCAAAGATGTAGGGGAAGATATACTTGCATTGCCCGTCAACGTATATCATGCAGATTTTAAAATTAAAATCAATAACGCAGTAGAGAAGGCTTCGTCAATTGTGTTATGTGCTGTGCAAAAAAATCTCCATGCAGCAAGGAAGGTTCTTAGCGGGATAATAGGAAATGTGCCAAAAAATAATAAACCAAAAACAATCATTTTGGATTTACGTTTTCTTAGTGCAATTAAGCAGAAGGTTTTTTTGGGCAGTGAAAAACCGTTGTTTGTAAAGCATACCGCGATGATGAGGGAGGCATGTAAGGAATTACCGCAGTCAGTGGAATATGTTCCTTTAGCCTGTGAAGCGCATAGCCATCGCAGCGTCGCCCTTGCCAAAACCGTGGCTGCGCCCATCATGGCGACAGGTGTGGGCTCGGCTTTAATGTATGCAACATCATCAGGACCGTATTATGCACAAAGTCTTTCTGGTTCGCCGGATATCGAGATGATAAAAAATCGCATGGCTCAATTGTTTACCCAGTTGGATGCTTCTGTGCGCAACAAATATCGCCCGGCTTTTGATAAATGGAATGAGCTGGTAGATAAATTAAATCACGAAAGAAATACAGTTCCGTTTGCGTGTTTGACCACCATTTTAGCGACGGCGATAAATGAAACTCCTGAGGGGGATACGAATGTTGCCGTTGTGATGGGGTGTAAATCTGCGAAAGATCGCACAATATCCATTGTCCTTGGCAACTCGATGTTGCAAACACTCTTTGAAAAACGCCTCGCCGATGATGGAGAAATAGAAAATCTTTTTGATCAACAGGGATATTTTAACTGCGATTCATTAACAGCCAAAGAATTAATGATGTTAAAAGACCTTTTTGATATTCGAGTTCTTCATCTCTCTAACAGATTTAATGTTGGGTTGCAAGGTAATATCAACACGGATGTTTTACAAGATTCGTTTTTTAAAAATGTCGATTTCATTCATGAATCTAGCTCGTATACCGTAGGGATGGGAGTCTGACGGGTAAAACTCATTAGGATTATCAGAATTCGGACAATGCATTGCAAAAATGACATTCAAAGAGAGATGTGTGCAGGCGCTTAGCCGCGAGGGGCATAGCGAAGCCATACAGAAAGCACTAGCATTCAGAACTCCTGTGAAAGCGGCATAGTGCCGCCTGCTCAGGAGTTACCTTCCCGCTCTCCAGGCCACATCCCGCAGCGCCGATCGCGCAGCCTCACTGATACCACCTAACTGAAAAAATCCGTGGATAACGCCAAGGTAGCGTTGGCAGGTGCATTGCACTCCTTGCCCTGTCATGCGGTGATACAACGCTTCACCTTCATCGCAAAGTGGGTCGTATTCAGCGGTAATGATATGTACAGGTGGCAAGCCATTGAAATCATCGCGCCAAAGAGGGCTGGCTTCAGGATGCCTGCGTTCAATGCCTGGCAGGTACATCTCAAAGCCGCTCAGTAAAGTGTCGCGTGTGATGATGTAATCGTGACCATTGCGTATGTAGCTTTCGAAATGCGCAGTCGCATCAAGCATGGGATAAATTAAGATGAGTTGTGCCGGTTGCCACTCGCCAGCACGCTTTAATCGCAAAGCAGTTACCAGCGCCAGATGTCCGCCCGCACTGTCACCGGCAAGAGTTATCCGTTGTTTATCAACGCCGAGTCGTTCGGCGTGTTGCCAGACTAATTCTGCACCTCGTTGCGCATCATCATGGGCGGCGGGGAAAGTCTGTTCCGGTGCCAGCCGATACTGGACGGCAATAACCCGACATTGCCCGTAATAGGCTAACTGGCGCAGCTGGTTGTCGTGAGTTGCGAACCCGCCGCTAACAAAACAGCCACCGTAGTAATAAATTATCGTCGGGAGTAATGTCGGGGCATTCAGCGGTGACACTATTCGTAAGATCATCCCTTCAAGTTCGATAGTCTGAATATCTACCCGCGTTTCTGTCTCACCCGCAAGGACAGCGCTGGCGATATAGCCCTCCCTGCGCTGCGCAATACTTTGTTGACGCGATGAGGGGCGACCCGCAGCGATAAACTCTTCGACTAACTCTGCAATTCCTTTTTCCAGTGCCATAGTAGAACTCATTTTGCTGTATGAATGTACAGTTTTATACACCCGTTTTTGCTGGATGGATACAGGGAAATTCACGGGCGTGAAAAATCTGGAAAGCGCCTCGCAAATGTAAAGACAAACCCGGCAGAGACGTGGTTTTGCTGGAGCACTATCAGTAAGCTAGTGGTTTCAAGGGTACGTCAATGACGTACAAAAAGGATTGTTACTCTAAGCCAATGGCGTATAATTATGCTCTTCATCGAAACGGAAATTTTTACTGAAGATGTTCAAAAACTGCTGACCGACGATGAATTCAGTCGTTTTCAGTTTTTCCTGGCCTTGAATCCTGACTATGGTGAGGTAATACCTGAAACTGGTGGGTTAAGAAAGGTTCGATGGGTGTCAGGAGGAAAGGGGAAACGTGCTGGTGTCAGGGTTATTTACTTTCATCAGGTTAAACATTATGAGATCAGATTACTGCTTATTTATCGTAAGGGTATTAAAGATGATCTGTCTCCCCAGGAAAAAGCAATGCTCCGGTTGTTAAATACGAGGTGGTAAATGGATAAGGCACTTTTTGAGCGGTTGACTCACAGCATGGCCCAGATGAATGAAATTATTGAAGGAACGCGACACCCTTCACGGACTTTTGAAGTTGATGCTATGAAAATCAAAGAAATACGCCGCGCTTCAGGGTTGTCACAATCTAAATTTGCCGATCTTATTTCTGTAAGCGTAGACACGTTGCGTAACTGGGAGCAGGGGCGACGTTCACCGACTGGGCCTGCAAAGGCTTTGCTGCGAGCGATTGCCAATGATCCGCAACATGTGCTGCAGGCACTTAACCGTTAGAGGCATGGTTATGCCATACAGAAAGCACCAGCATTCAGAACTCCTATGAAAGCGGCATAGTGCCGCCTGCTCAGGAGTTTTACTATGACCCGTAATCGTGCTGAACGTCGCCATCATATGGCGCGATTAAAAAAAATCCGCTGCCGTTATCGCACTGCAGGCGATGGAAGCAAAAAAGCATCAGGTATTTGCTTTCGTACTCCCTGTATTTGTTCTTGTTGGATGTGTGGGCATCGACGCTATCATGATGGTCCCCGCGTATCGGAAATTCGTGCAAAAGCACGCTATGCGAATTAAGGGAAAATGATGAACTATTTTAAGGAAGCACATTTTTAGAACTCTTAACAGGAGACTAAAAATGTCCACGCTTAATACGCGTAAAGATAGGGATCGTAATGGTAAAGCGAAGCCACATAATCATTCAGGGATCCCAACACTTACAGGTAAATGGCGTCACCCTTCAATGGATTGTTGGGTAAACTACAGTACACCGGGCGATCATGAATGGAAGCGGCTCTATACTACGCTTCGCCGTCGCGCAGATGATCGACGCCAATGTCATCGGGTAATGCAGGGGGATGATCCAGAAGGAATCGTCTGGTTCCCGGACTGTTATCCACAAATTTACTACTACTAACAATTAAAGACCGGTTGGTGCGGCACTGACCGGTCAGTTATGAATGGTAGATTTCACCTTAAACCCTGGTGCGGTAAAGCTGCTGACTTTTTCGGGTACACCATCCTGATGAAGCAAATGAACACCCAATCAAAAAAATATTCTTGAATATAAAATATTTATAGCACCCATAATTCATTCTTATTATTTGTTGTTTCTTTTCTGTAGATGTGTCCCCGCTTAATTAAAAGTAATAAACCATCCTGGGTTATTACTAAACCATTTTTGAGTAACAATTGAAATAACTGCAACTGTTACATTATCTTTGGATGCCGTCTCGCAAAAACAAAACGACATGCAAAAATCCGCTTTTTTTAAATGATTTTTCGGCGTAATTTTCGCACATACATTAATGAGTAATATATGTAAGGTGGTGGTAATGGCGATGAATACGGTTTTTCTTCATTTATCAGAAGAGGCAATTAAACGGCTGAACAAGCTTAGGGGCTGGCGTAAGGTTTCACGATCTGCAATTTTACGCGAAGCGGTAGAGCAATATCTGGAACGTCAGCAATTCCCGGTGCGTAAAGCAAAGGGAGGCAGGCAAAAGGGGGAGGTAGTTGGTGTTGATGATCAGTGTAAGGAGCATAAGGAATGACAAAAATTTTTCATTCTTGAATATAAAAAACAGATGCCCTTATTCTGGTATTAATACAAGGCTGTTTTACTTGAACTTATAATAACTGCAACTGTTACATCATATCTGGAAAACGCCTCGCAAAAATAAAAAGTGATGCGTAAATACGCTTTCTTTAAAGATTCGACAAGGGTACTTTTCTCTCCATAGATTCAAAAATGATATGGGCGAGATATTTATGAACTCTCTGGCAGGTATAGATATGGGCAGAATTTTACTCAATTTATCGAATGAGTTGTTTAAGCAACTTGATGATCTCGAGGTGCAGCATAATCTTCCTCGTGCGGAGCTATTACGGGAAGCGGTAGATCAATACCTGGTAAATCAATCGCAAACAGCAAGAGCCAGTGCTTTTGGCATCTGGCAAGGGAGTGAGGAAGATGGTGTCGAATACCAGCGTAAGCTGCGCGAGGAATGGTAATGGCAAAAAGATTTGGCTATTTGATATCGATATTGTTATCGATTTGTTCAGTGTGAAAATTGAGGCAAAACAGGCACTGGCAGCATAGCTTGAGGTGGTAACGCGGAATAAGAGAGATGGTGTCGTCACACCCTATGAACTGTAATCCGGGCGACCTGCGCCACCCGGAAAACGTCAGAGATTACTCCCCTTCACCCGGAAACAGGAACGGGTTGATGGAACTACGAGCATAGCCTTCTTGCTCCATTCGCGCGTCCAGTACCAGAGAGGCGAGGTCATCTGCCACGGCTTCAACTTTCGGTTCTTTTTCCTGATAAAGAATCTTCAGGTAAGTGCCGCAGTCATCGCAGCTTTCGGCTTTAATCGCGGCCTGTTCGTCATCCAGCGACCAGTAATGCAGTTTGCCGCTCTGCTCGCAGTTGCTGCATTTTACGCGCACTACGTGCCATTCGGTTTCACACAGGTTGCAGTGCAGGTAACGCAGACCCTGAGTGGTGCCAATTTGCACCATGCTGGAAACAGGCATAGAGCCACATACCGGGCAATATTGACGTTGTTCGCCGTATTCAGCGCGGGCTTTGCCAGGGATCAGATTGGCCATCTGCGCCCAGTAGAGCGACAGTGCAGCCCAGATAAACGGCGCTTTATCGCTACTGACGGATGAGAAATCAGAGGCAAACAGTGCGCTGGCCATATCTTCCAGCTCCTGAGTCGATGCCTTCTCCAGATTCTCAATCACTGCCAGCGCCGGGCCGCTCATTTCAGGTTTCAGCTCAGCAATTAGCGCCATCAGCAGCTTTTGCCAGTGCTTATCACGCGGCAGAACGTGAATATCCAGCGGGGGCTTGCCCTGTGCGCTGGCTTCTTTAATGCGTGCAGTCAGATCCATCTCCAGCGGATGGTCGTACAGCACCACTTCCTGGGCGTGGGCGATAAGCGCAGCAAAGCGCAGGTAATCACCCAGCGGATTATTTTCTGCCAGCTCGCGCAGACGCTCGGCGCGGCGGTTGTATAAATTCTTGAGCCGAGGGAACAATAACGGCGGAATCATATCCGCCGTACGTTTCTCGCTCGAACCCAGCTCATCTTGCGGGATTATGCGAATACTCATTCAGCTTTCTTTTCCGTTGTCTTGCGGACCTCACGGTACCAGCGCGGGTGATGTTTCTTCGCCCAGGCGCTGGTAACCCATCCTTCCACCATGGCGGTAATCGTGCCTTTCACCCAAAGGGCGGCGTAGATATGCACCATGATAACCACAATTAACGCCACTGCGGCAAATGAATGCAGCATTAACGCGAATCGGATCACCGGGATTGAGAAAGCAGGCGCAAAATAAGGACGCCAGATAATCACGCCGCTCACCAGCAGCAGAACCAGGAAAATAATCGCCGCCCAGAAAACGCATTTCTGACCGAAGTTATAACGCCCGGTGTCACCTACTTCCTCGTTGACGACGATCTTACGAATATTCTTCGCCCAAAAGATATCATCCCGATTGATTAGGTTGTGATGCCAGTAACGGAAAAACATGATGATGAACGAGGCAAACATAACCACGCCGACAAACGGGTGCAGAATTCGCGCCAGCTGCGGTGTGCCCATGATTTGCATCAACCAGTTGAAGGACGGGAACAAAAAGCCAAGCCCGCTCACCGCCGCCAGGATGAAGCAGAAGGCGGTGATCCAGTGGTTGATACGTTCCGGCGCGGTGTAGCGCACGATGGTGTCACGTCGTTTCATTTGCGCTCCTCGTCTTTCTCTTCGTGCAGATTATTCTCTTCCTCATCCGCACGGTTCGGACCGACACCCACGTAGTGGAAGATACTGGCTGCGAAGGTAGCCGCAAAGCCAACGGCTGCGAGCGGTTTCCAGATGCCTTTCCAGAATTTCACGGTTTCGCTGATTTCCGGGTTCTCCGGCAAGCCATGATACAGATTTGGCTTGTCAGCATGGTGCAGCACGTACATGACGTGTGTACCACCAACGCCTGCCGGATCGTACAGACCCGCATTGTCGTAACCGCGGGTTTTCAGCTCAGCAACGCGCTCGCTCGCCAGCGTTTTCATCGACTCTTTCGTACCGAAGTGAATCGCGCCCGTTGGGCAGGTCTTCACGCAGGCTGGTTCTTGCCCAACCACCACGCGGTCAACGCACAGCGTACATTTGTAGACGCGGTTGTCTTCCGGGTTGAGGCGCGGAATGTCGAACGGACAGCCCGCAATGCAATAACCGCAGCCAATGCACTGCTCGGACTGGAAGTCGACGATACCGTTGGCATACTGAATAATTGCACCTTCCGCCGGGCACGCTTTCAGGCAGCCTGGATCGGAACAGTGCATACAGCCGTCTTTGCGGATCAGCCATTCCAGTTTGTCGTTCTGCTCCACTTCCGAGAAGCGCATTACCGTCCACGATTTGGCGCTTAAATCATTGGGGTTGTCGTACACCCCAATGTTATTGCCGACGGTATCGCGAATGTCGTTCCACTCTGAACACGCCACCTGACAGGCTTTACAGCCGATACAGGTGGTGACGTCGATAAGTTTCGCCACTTCTTCCTGGAAGTCCCGCGCCTGAGGCGCGGGGGTCAGACCGTTAGTCGCGGAACGACGAATGATATCTTGAGATTGATAAGCCATATGTCGTCTCCGTTACACCTTTTCCACATTCACAAGGAAGGACTTAAACTCCGGCGTCTGCGTGTTCGCATCACCAACGAATGGCGTTAACGTATTGGCAATAAAGCCTTTTTTAGCTACGCCTTCATAGCCCCAGTGAATCGGAATACCGATGGTATCGATATCTTTGCCGTTCGCTTTCAGCGTGCGAATACGTTTGGTCACCACCGCTTTGGCTTTGATATAGCCACGGTTGGAGGAGACTTTCACGGTATCGCCCTGGGCAATGCCAAGTTTATTCGCCAGCGACTCCCCGATTTCCACAAACTGCTCTGGTTGCAAAATCGCGTTCAACAGCGCGTGTTTGGTCCAGTAGTGGAAGTGCTCGGTCAGACGATAGGTGGTTCCGACATACGGGAACTTATCGGCTTTACCCAATGCTTCGGCGTCGTCTTTAAAGATACGCGCAGCCGGGTTCGAGATAACGTTTGGATGCAGCGGGTTAGTTCCCAGCGGCGTTTCAAACGGCTCGTAGTGTTCCGGGAACGGACCTTCCGCCATCTTATCGAGGGCAAACAGACGCCCCATGCCTTCCTGCTGCATGATAAACGGCCCGACGCCACTGCCCGGAGGTGCTGCGCTGTAGTCCGGAATATCCCAGCCGGTCCATTTGGTGCCGTCCCATTTCAGCAACTGACGCTTCGGATCCCACGGGTTACCCTGCGGATCTGCGGAGGCGCGGTTATACAGAATGCGGCGGTTAAGCGGCCATGCCCATGCCCAGCCCAGCGTGTTACCGAGGCCAGACGGATCGGCGTTATCACGGCGTGCCATCTGGTTGCCTTCCGGCGTCCAGCTACCGGCGAAAATCCAGCAGCCACAGGAGGTGGTACCGTCATCGCGCAGTTGGGCGAACGAGCTAAGTTGTTGGCCTTTCTTGACGATAACCGCACCGGTTGCCGGATCGGTAATATCGGCCAGCGCCTTACCGTTGCTCTCCATCGCCACTTCTTCCGACTTCGGCTCATGCGGGATGGCGTAGTTCCAGGTCATGTTCAGCACCTGGTCCGGGTTCGCGCCACCCTGTTCGGCATACATCTTGCGCAAGCGCAGGAAGATACCGGAGAGGATCTCGCCGTCAGTCAGCGCAATCCCCGGGGCGTCCGCACCTTTCCAGTGCCACTGTAACCAGCGACCTGAGTTAACGATAGAACCGTTCTCTTCCGCGAAGCAGGTCGATGGCAGACGGAACACTTCGGTCTGGATCTTCGACGAGTCAACTTCGTTCAGCTCACCGTGGTTCTGCCAGAAGTTAGAGGTTTCAGTGTTCAGCGGGTCGATGGTGACGAGGAACTTCAGTTTCGACAGACAACCGATCACTTTGTTTTTGTTCGGGAATGAGGCAACAGGGTTAAAGCCCTGGCAGATATAGCCATTGACCTTGCCTTCTTTCATCATCTCGAAGTATTGCAGGACGTCGTAGCCTTTATCCCACTTCGGCAACCAGTCAAAGCCCCAGCTATTTTCCGCCGTCGCTTTATCACCAAAGAAGGCCTTCATCATGGAGACGAAGAATTTCGGGTAGTTGCCCCAGTAGTTTACCTGACCTTCCAGCAGCGGTTTTGGCGTGTTGGCTGTAAGGTAGGTTTGCAGATCGGTCTGCTTCTCGCTCGGCAACGTCATGTAACCCGGCAGGCTCTGCGACAGCAGCCCCAGGTCCGTCAGCCCCTGAATATTGGAGTGACCGCGCAGGGCGTTAACGCCGCCGCCTGCCATCCCCATATTGCCGAGCAGCAGCTGGATCATCGCCATCGTACGAATGTTTTGCGCACCAACAGAGTGTTGCGTCCAGCCGAGGGCATACAGGAACGAGGCAGTTTTATCGTGAGCACTGGTTTCGGCGATGTATTCGCAGACTTTCAGGAACGCGTCTTTTGGCGTACCACAGATGTTTTCAACCACATCTGGCGTGTAGCGGGAAACGTGCTGTTTCAGCAAGTTCCACACGCAGCGCGGATGTTGCAGCGTGGTATCGCGTTTGGCGAAGCCGTTTTCGTCCAGTTCGTAAGTCCAGGAGGATTTATCGTACTTGCGTTTTTCCGCGTCGTAGCCGGTGAACAGGCCATCTTCAAAGCCGTAATCCTCACGCACGATCAGGCTGGCGTTGGTATAGGCTTCGGTGTATTCGCGGTTGAATTTTTCATTGTTCAGCAGGTACAGCAATACGCCTGACAGGAAAGCAATGTCAGTACCGGAACGAATAGGGGCATAGTAGTCAGCCACCGCCGCCGTACGCGTAAAGCGAGGATCGATCACAATCAGCTTCGCGCCGTTGTGAATTTTGGCTTCCATCGCCCAGCGGAACCCGACCGGGTGAGCTTCAGCGGCGTTACCGCCCATCACCACGACGAGGTTGGCGTTCTTGATGTCGACCCAGTGGTTGGTCATCGCACCGCGACCAAATGTTGGAGCAAGACTTGCTACCGTTGGTCCGTGTCAGACACGCGCCTGGTTGTCGACCGCGAGCATACCCAGCGCGCGGGAGAATTTTTGCGTTAAATAGCCGGTTTCGTTACTCGACGCGGAAGCACACAGCATCCCGGTGGAGAGCCAGCGGTTAACAGTCACGCCTTCGGCGTTTTGCGCAATGTAGTTAGCATCGCGGTCTTCTTTCATCAGTTTGGCGATGCGATCAAACGCCTCTTCCCAACTGATTTGCTGCCATTTATCAGAACCTGGCGCACGGTATTCCGGAAACTTCAGACGGCTTTCGGAGTGGATGAAATCCACCAGGCCAGCGCCTTTCGGACAAAGTGCACCGCGGTTGACCGGGTGATCCGGATCGCCTTCGATATGGAAGATAGATGCTTTGGCGTTTTTTGCTCCGTCACCGAGGCTGTACATCAACAGCCCACAGCCTACGGAACAATAGGTGCAGGTATTACGGGTTTCGCGGGTGCGCAGCAGTTTATACTGCCGGGTTTCCGCGAGTGCTACGCTGGGTGCAAAACCCAGTGCCGCTGCCGTGGTGCCTGCCATACCGCCAGCGCAGATCTTAAAGAACTGCCTTCTGCTGACCTGCATGGATTGCTCCTTGTTTCGACATTGTCACGTCCCATTTACATTCGCTTGCTGCGTGTGCAGGGAGTGGGAGTTATTTTTCTTTGCGGAAGGGGCCGCAAAGGTCCAGAATTGGCTCAATTTCCCTCCATCCAGGAAGGGTTTGTAACAGAATACCATAATGTTGGTGTGTGTGTTCTTATCTGGTTAAGAGAAAGTGAAAAAAACACAGCAAAAAGAAATCGAAAATGTGACAAATATCACAGGTGTTCGTCAAATTGAGTTATGGCGGCGTGATGATTTACAACACCCACGGTTAGATGAGGTCGCGGAAGAAGTTCCCGTTGCGCTGGTCTACAACGGCATTTCGCATGTGGTGATGATGGCGTCGCCCAAAGACCTTGAGTACTTTGCGCTCGGTTTTTCGCTTTCCGAGGGGATAATAGAAAGTCCGCGCGATATCTTCGGCATGGATGTCGTTCCTTCCTGTAATGGTCTTGAAGTTCAAATTGAGCTTTCCAGCCGCCGCTTTATGGGGTTGAAGGAACGTCGCCGGGCGCTGGCCGGGCGTACAGGCTGCGGCGTGTGCGGCGTGGAGCAACTTAATGATATCGGAAAACCGGTGCAGCCGCTGCCGTTCACCCAGACGTTTGATCTCAACAAACTGGATGATGCATTACGTCATCTCAATGATTTCCAGCCAGTGGGGCAACTGACCGGTTGTACTCACGCCGCTGCATGGATGTTGCCATCTGGCGAACTGGTCGGCGGGCATGAAGACGTGGGTCGCCATGTGGCGCTGGACAAACTGTTAGGCCGCCGGTCACAAGAAGGGGAAAGCTGGCAGCAAGGTGCGGTGCTGGTTTCCAGCCGTGCCAGTTATGAAATGGTGCAAAAGTCGGCGATGTGCGGCGTAGAGATTTTGTTTGCGGTGTCTGCCGCGACCACACTTGCTGTAGAAGTGGCTGAACGCTGTAATTTGACGCTGGTGGGCTTTTGTAAACCGGGTCGGGCAACGGTTTATACTCATCCACAGCGTTTGAGCAATTAATTAAAATAAGTCCTGCGATATATATTAAATTGCAGGACTTATTCATTTCGTGAATTTTATTATTTTATTTATAAACAAAACGCGTGTAGTAGCGTTAACGCCTGCGCTGCAACCTATTGATGGCGTGGCGGTGAGTTATATTGATGCTGCCGTGGCGTTGGGTAATACCATTAACGAAATGGATAAATATTACACCCAGGAAAATTATAAAGACGATGCGTTTGCGAAAGGGAAAACGCTGCACCAGACATTCTTAAAAAATCTGGACGCCTTTGAACCTGTAGCCGAATCTTATCATGCGGCGATCCAGGAAATTAATGATAAGCGTCAGCTTGCGGAACTGAAAAATATTGAAGAAAGAGAAGGGAAAACATTCCACTACTATTCTCTGGCAGTCATGATTTCAGCGAAACAAATTAATAACCTGATATCGCAAGAGAAGTTTGATGTTGATGCGGCAATGAAGAAAGTCTCTGAACTGGAAACGCTGGTGGCGCAGGCCAAAGAAGCGGATAAAGGCGGTATGAATTTCTCGTTCATTAATTCGGCAGACCAGTATCAACTCGAGGCTAAAAAATATGTTCGCCGCGTCAGAGATAAAGTTCCGTACTCTGACTGGGATAAAGAGCAACTTCAGGACGCAAACTCAAGCTGGATGGCCGAAGACTCATTTCCCGAGAGCATTATGCGAGTACAACGAAATGGTCGATGAAATATTTCAGTCAATTGTAATCGCGGGGCGGGTTTGTGATGAGCGCGGATATGTCACGAAGTCGTGACAATATAAAGCAGAGTGAAGGATAAATTTTGTGAATAAAGTATCATTATTTAATGATTTTGTGAATGTTTAAATGTCTCAGATAATTTGTTTAAGCGTTATTTATATTTGTGGCTTATGAGTCAGCGTGAATCATATCTAATATTTTTTACGATTTTTAGTTAAAAACGGCACTATTGTTATATTCCTCACGTTCCAGGAAATCAGCGGATTTACTCATATTATGCGGCGGGATACTATCCATCGGCCTGCTGAAGTTGGATTAAAAATTCGAAAGTGCACACTTTATATTTCTCTATATACGTATTCCTTTTGGAAAGCGTAGGGCCTCCTTTATTTCAGGGAACGTAAATAATGAAAAAATCGACATTATCTTTAGCCATCGGTTTATTATTGGCATGTAGTACCGGTATGGCAAAAACACAGCATTTAACGCTGGAACAACGCATGGCATTGCTGGAAGAACGCCTGGAAGCGGCAGAAATGCGGGCAGCAAAAGCAGAGAGCCAGGTTAAACAGCTGCAGACACAACAAGCCGCTGAGATCCGCGAAATTAAGGCCGCTCAGGGCAATACGCCGGTAAATGGACAGGCAACGGCGGAATCTGCAAAGAAAAATTCCACCTCACCTAATCTTTTGCTCTCAGGTTATGGCGATTTAAAAATCTACGGCGACGTAGAATTTAATATGGATGCGGAAAGTAATCATGGCTTGCTGGCAATGACCAACGCTGATGTGAATAGCGATCCCACTAATGAACAGTGGAATCTCAATGGTCGTATTCTGTTAGGTTTTGATGGTATGCGAAAACTGGATAATGGTTATTTCGCCGGGTTCTCCGCACAACCGCTGGGGGACATGCACGGTTCAGTAAATATCGATGATGCGGTATTCTTCTTTGGCAAAGAGAATGACTGGAAGGTCAAAGTCGGTCGTTTCGAAGCCTATGATATGTTCCCGCTGAATCAGGATACCTTTGTTGAACATTCCGGTAATACTGCGAACGATCTTTATGACGATGGCAGCGGTTATATCTATATGATGAAAGAGGGCCGCGGGCGCTCTAACGCTGGCGGTAATTTCCTCGTCAGCAAACAACTTGATAACTGGTATTTTGAATTAAACACGTTACTTGAAGACGGAACATCTTTATATAATGACGGTAATTATCATGGACGCGATATGGAGCAGCAGAAAAATGTTGCTTATCTGCGTCCGGTAATTGCCTGGTCGCCGACGGAAGAATTCACCGTTTCCGCAGCGATGGAAGCGAATGTGGTAAATAATGCTTATGGTTATACCGATAGCAAGGGTAATTTTGTCGATCAGTCCGATCGTACCGGCTATGGTATGAGCATGACCTGGAATGGCCTGAAAACGGATCCGGAAAATGGTGTCGTGGTTAATCTTAATACCGCCTATTTAGATGCTAATAATGAGAAAGATTTCACTGCCGGGATTAACGCGCTGTGGAAACGTTTCGAGCTGGGTTATATCTACGCGCACAATAAGATTGATGAATTCAGCGGTGTAGTTTGTGATAACGACTGCTGGATTGATGATGAAGGGACGTACACCATTCACACCATTCATGCGTCTTATCAGTTCGCTAATGTGATGGATATGGAGAACTTTAATATTTACCTCGGGACGTATTACTCCATTCTGGATAGCGACGGTGATAAAAAACACGGTGATGATACTGATGACCGTTACGGCGCACGCGTTCGCTTTAAATACTTCTTCTGATGAAAGGGCGGTGCTGGATATTTTCCGGCACCGCAACTCATTAAGGCAGGTAAAACACTTCTTGCAGCTCGCTACTGACTGGGCTGTTATCCGGGTTAGCTGGCATAACGTCGGTCATATATTTCCACCAACGTTGGCAAACATCAGTACTGGCTACCGCATTCCACCGTTCTTCAGATTCAATCTCTACCGTGGCAAACAGCAGATTACGCGCTTTGTCGAGGTAAATGGTGTAGTTATGCGCACCGTGAGATTTCAACACTGCTTCCAGTTCCGGCCAGATTGGATTATGCCGACGCTGATACTCTTCGTGGGCGTCGGGGTTAACCTGCATGACAAAGGCTTTGCGGATCATGTTTGCTCCTTACAGCGCCAGCGCCAGCGCACTGGCGAGTGGTGTAACGCCGAAACGCTGGCCGAGCGCTATCAGCTCTTCACGACTGATGGTCTGTTTCATGCCGCCCATCGAATAAACCTTCACTAATACTTGTGCTGATTTTTCTGCGGTGTCGATTAAACCGAATGTTTCATCCAGTGTCGGACCGCTGCCGAAGACGCCGTGGAAGGGCCACAACACCAGCGAATGTTTTTGCATTTCCTGTGCGGTCGCCTGGCCGATTTCGTCCGTGCCGGGCACCATCCACGGCAAAATGCCGACGCCATCCGGGAACACTACCAGACACTCGGTGCTGCCTTCCCAAAGCTGGCGAGTGAAGACCGCGGTGTCGTTTTCCAGTACGTAGGTAAGGGCGATCAGGTTGGTGGCATGGCAGTGCATGATCACGCGATCTTTACCGTTGGTGGCTTTAATGCGCTCGCAGTGGGAAAGGAAGTGAGCCGGAAGTTCGGAAGTGGGGACGGCTTCGTTGGTTAACCCCCAGAGAATATGGTAGCCCGCGCCATCGCTGTCGACTTTTACGACGCCTAAGTTAGCTGCAGGATCGAGCTGGACGTTACGGAAGAATTTGCCGGAGCCGGTGACAATAAACGGCGTATTTGCCAGTAAAGGCATGGGTTGGCTGAGCGGAATATAGCGCGGTTGTGGGTGGAAGTTGTCGTGATAAAGCGCGATATCGGCGTCATCCAGGCGCAGCGTCAGGTTGCCGCCGTTGCGCTCGTCCCAGCCTTTCAGCCAGGCATCGGTGGTGGCTTTGATCATTCCCTGGACAAACCAGGACTGGGTAATGTTTTGCATGTTCTGTGTTCCTGTAAATTCGGTGTTGTCGGATGCACGACCCGTAGGCCGGATAAGGCGCTCGCGCCGCATCCGGCAGTGTTTACCCACGCTGGCTCAAAATTTCTTTTTCATAAGCCCGCACGCTCTCCAGCCATTCGCTACCTGCTGGGGTATCGTGACGCTGACAATACATTTCCCACACCGCCTGCCACGGCAACGATTTCTGCTCTTCCAGCAGTGCCAGACGCGCAGTGTAATCGCCCGCCGCTTCCAGCTTGCGCAGCTCAGCGGTAGGTTCCAGCAACGCACGCAGCAGGGCTTTTTTCATATTGCGTGTACCAATGACCCACGCGGCAATGCGGTTGATAGAGGCATCAAAGAAATCGAGACCGATATGTACCCGGTCGAACAGATCGTGACGAACAATCTCACTGGCAATCGCCTGGGTTTCATCATCCAGCAGCACTACGTGATCGCTGTCCCAGCGAACCGGACGGCTGACGTGCAGCAGCAACTGCGGCACATACAGCATGGCGGCGGAAATCTTGTCGGAAATCACTTCAGTCGGGTGGAAATGCCCGGCGTCCAGGCACAGCGCCGTCTGGCGGCTGGTGGCATATCCCATGTAAAACTCATTGGAGCCAACCGTGTAACTCTCTGCGCCAATGCCAAACAATTTGCTCTCAACGGCGTCGATATGGTGCGCAGGGTTTAGCTTCTCGCTGATCACCTCATCCAGTGCTGCCAGCAAACGCTGGCGCGGAGCGAGACGGTCAACGGTGATATCTTTCATGCCATCCGGGATCCAGATGTTCATCACCGATGGCGTGCCAAGTTGCTCGCCAAAATAGGCCGAAACGCGGCGGCTGGCCTTGCAGTGATCAATCCAGAACTGGCGAATGCTGTCGTCGGCATGGGAAAGCGTAAAGCCATCGGCGCTTAGCGGATGCGAAAAACAGGAGGGGTTAAAATCCAGACCGAGCTGATTGGATTTCGCCCATTCAACCCAGTTTTTGAAGTGCTCTGGTTTGATTTGGTCGCGCGAGACTGGCGTATCGGATTCCAGATAGATGGCATGTAAATTAAGCCGTTTCGGACCCGGAATCAGCCGCATAGCTTGTTCCAGATCGGCACGTAGCTCGCTGGCATTACGCGCTTTGCCCGGATAATTGCCAGTAGCCTGAATCCCCCCGGTCAGCGAACCTTCCGGGTTTTCAAAACCGGAAACATCATCGCCCTGCCAGCAATGCATTGACACGGGTAAACGATCAAGTTGGCGCAGCGCCTCCTCGACATCAATCCCTACCGCTGCGAAACGCTGTTTCGCCAGCTCCCAGGCCTGTTCCAGTTGAGTGGTCATGCGCAAAGCTCCTTTGTCTGTCGTGTAGAGTGAATCTGCGCCACATAGTGGGCAATTTCACTGTCAGGATTAGGGGTAAAGGTGGTCAGATTCGCGGTGGTGCTGACGACCTGACGGAAATCATCCACATTGTTGAGTTCATCCAGCGTCATTAACTGGATGCCGATATTGCCGAGCGTCGAGGCTTCAACTGGCCCGGCGATCACCCGAATACCGCAGGCATCGGCACATAACTGGTTGAGCAGCGCGTTCTGGCAGCCACCGCCGACAATATGCAGTTGCGAGAAATCTTCACCACGCAGCTGCGCCAGCTCATGCAACACATCGGCATACAGCAACGCCAGACTGTCGAAAATACAGCGCGCCAGTTCAGCATCACTTTCCGGGATTGGTTGCGCCGTTTCCCGACACGCAGCCTGAATTTCTCTGCACATCGCCTCAGGATTAATAAAGCGATCGTCATTGGGATTGATGATGAAGCGGCAAGCCGGCAGTGCCTGTGTCGCGGCGATAAGCGCCGGAAGATCGTTGATTTGCCGCTCCTGAAGCACCCGCTGAAGCAGCCATAAGCCCATAATATTTTTCAGCACCCGATAGCGACCTTCCGCCCCGCCTTCATTGGTGATGTTGGCTGCCAGCGCCATGTCATTGGTAAATGGCGTCTGGCTTTCGAAGCCCATCAATGACCAGGTGCCAGAAGAGAGATAAGCGGCGCGTGAACCGTTTAACGGCGAGGCGATAACCGCGCTGGCGGTATCATGGCTGGCAACGGCGACCACCGGAATCTCATTACCCTGCGGGCAAATCCAGTGACCTATGACATTACCCGGATGCGTCGGGCGACCAAACCAGGCTTTGTTGGCACCGCTCCACGCCAGTAGCGACTCGTCCCAGTCGTCGCTATTGATATTGACCAGTTGCGTGGTCGTGGCGTTGGTGTACTCCCAGTTCATCTTGCCGGTAAGGCGATAACTAAAATAATCCGGCATTAGCAGAGCGTGAGCAATGTGTGGAATAAGTTCAGGTTGTTGCTCCGTCAGCGCCCGCAACTGATAAAGCGTATTGAAGGGCAGAAACTGGATGCCGCTACGTTGATAAATATCGCGTTTGCCGAGTTGTTGTTGTGCCTGCGTCATCAGGCCATTGGTGCGGCTATCGCGATAAGCAACGGGCAGGCCCACGCGCTGACCCTGTTGGTCAAGCAGCACATAGTCCACGCCCCAGGTATCAATCCCAATGCTATCGATACGAATCCCTTCCTCGCACACCTTGTTTAATCCAAGGCGAATGGCACTTTCCAGGCTATCCACATCCCAGGTGACATAACCGTTCTGGCTATGCAGCCCATTGTTAAAACGATGGATTTCGCGCAGCGTCAGGCTGCGGCATTCACGCTCGTAACGCGCCAGCATCACGCGCCCACTGGATGCGCCGAGATCGACGGCGACACAATTGCGAAAGGTCATAATGTGATCCTGCTGAATTTCATTACGACCAGTCTAAAAAGCGCCTGACTTCGCGACCTTCTCGTTACTGACAGGAAAATGGGCCATTGGCAACCAGGGAAAGATGAACGTGATGATGTTCACAATTTGCTGAATTGTGGTGATGTGATGCTTACCGCATTTCCTGAAAATTCACGCTGTATCTTGAAAAATCGACGTTTTTTACGTGGTTTTCCGTCGAAAATTTAAGGTAAGAACCTGACCTCGTGATTACTATTTCGCCGTGTTGACGACATCAGGAGGCCAGTATGACCGTATTACATAGTGTGGATTTTTTTCCGTCTGGTAACGCGTCCGTGGCGATAGAACCCCGGCTCCCGCAGGCGGATTTTCCTGAACATCATCATGATTTTCATGAAATTGTGATTGTCGAACATGGCACGGGTATTCATGTGTTTAATGGGCAGCCCTATACCATCGCCGGTGGGACGGTCTGTTTCGTCCGCGATCATGATCGGCATCTGTATGAACATACCGATAATCTGTGTCTGACCAATGTGCTGTATCGCTCGCCGGATCGATTTCAGTTTCTCGCCGGGCTGAATCAGTTGCTGCCACAAGAGCAGGATGGGCAGTATCCGTCTCACTGGCGCGTTAACCACAGCGTGTTGCAGCAGGTGCGACAGCTGGTTGCACAGATGGAACAGCAGGAAGGGGAAAATGATTTACCCTCGACCGCCAGTCGCGAGATCTTGTTTATGCAATTATTGCTCTTGCTGCGTAAAAGCAGTTTGCAGGAGAACCTGGAAAACAGCGCATCACGTCTCAACTTGCTTCTGGCCTGGCTGGAGGACCATTTTGCCGATGAGGTGAATTGGGATGCCGTGGCGGATCTATTTTCTCTTTCGCTGCGTACGCTACATCGGCAGCTTAAGCAGCAAACGGGACTGACGCCTCAGCGTTACCTGAACCGCCTGCGACTGATGAAAGCCCGACATCTACTACGCCACAGCGAAGCCAGCGTTACTGACATCGCCTATCGCTGCGGATTTAGCGACAGTAACCACTTTTCGACGCTTTTTCGCCGAGAGTTTAACTGGTCACCGCGTGATATTCGTCAGGGACGGGATGGCTTTCTGCAATAACGCGAATCTACTCAACGTATTTGTACGCCATATTGCGAATAATCAACTTCGTTCTCTGGCCGAGGTAGCCACGGTGGCGCATCAGTTAAAACTTCTCAAAGATGATTTTTTTGCCAGCGACCAGCAGGCAGTCGCTGTGGCTGATCGTTATCCGCAAGATGTCTTTGCCGAACATACACATGATTTTTGTGAGCTGGTAATTGTCTGGCGCGGTAATGGTCTGCATGTACTCAACGATCGCCCTTATCGCATTACCCGTGGCGATCTCTTTTACATTCATGCTGACGATAAACACTCCTACGCTTCCGTTAACGATCTGGTTTTGCAGAATATTATTTATTGCCCGGAGCGGCTGAAGCTGAATCTTGACTGGCAGGGGGCGATTCCGGGATTTAGTGCCAGCGCAGGGCAACCACACTGGCGCTTAGGTAGCGTGGGGATGGCACAGGCGCGGCAGATTATCGGTCAGCTTGAGCATGAAAGTAGTCAGCATGTGCCGTTTGCTAACGAAATGGCTGAGTTGCTGTTCGGGCAGTTGGTGATGTTGCTGAATCGCCATCGTTACACCAGTGATTCGTTGCCGCCAACATCCAGCGAAACGTTGCTGGATAAGCTGATTACCCGGCTGGCGGCCAGCCTGAAAAGTCCCTTTGCGCTGGATGAATTTTGTGATGAGGCATCGTGCAGTGAGCGCGTTTTGCGTCAGCAATTTCGTCAGCAGACTGGAATGACCATCAATCAATATCTGCGACAGGTCAGAGTGTGTCATGCGCAATATCTCCTCCAGCATAGCCGCCTGTTAATCAGTGATATTTCAACCGAATGTGGCTTTGAAGATAGTAACTATTTTTCGGTGGTGTTTACCCGGGAAACCGGGATGACGCCCAGCCAGTGGCGTCATCTCAATTCGCAGAAAGATTAATTCGCCATGCCGATGCCGACGATGTTAGCGGCGACAATAATCACCACACAACCGAGGCTCAACACCGTTACCGGACGGCGACCTGCATTGTTCCACTCTTTCAGCACCAACCCGACGATACCGCCGCACAATACATAGAAGCTCATATGCAGCATCCAACTGATGTAGTCATACTGCGCCGGAATGCGGGCGTGGCCCCAGGCATAGAAAAAGAATTGCAGATACCACATCAACCCGCCCAGTGCTGAGAGTAACACATTGTGAATGATCAGCGGTTTTGCCAGCGAGAAGTCGGCTTTTAGCGACAAATCCTTCACTTTTGCCAGACGAATGAAGCAGAAACCGAGGTTGATGATCGCGCCGCCTCCCATGATGACAACATAGCTTGGCAGAGCGACATACAGTGGATCGACGCCCAGTGCGGCAGCGGCTTCATGCATCGGTTTTGCGGCGTTCATCGCAAAGGACATCCCGGCAGAGAAAATGCCGCACATCACCGCCAGCACCAGCCCTTTTTTCAGATTGAACTCTTCGGCTTTAATGCCCATCTTGCGCTCTTTCAACTGCCCGGCGCGAGTCACAATCCCTACACCAATCAGCGCCACCAGAACGCCGAGCAATGTCATGCGTCCACCTTCGGTATTGATCAACACATCGAAATTGCCGTTGATAATTGGCGTCATCAGCGTACCGACAATCAACGTAATGCCAATGGCGATGCCAATTCCCATCGACATGCCGAGATAACGCATGGTCAGGCCGTAGTTGATATTACCAATCCCCCACATTGCGCCGAACAGAAAAACAGGCAGCAGCGTAGAGAGACTAAACGAGCTGTAATACGCCCAGAAATTCGGTAGTAACAGGGCGCTGATGGCCCACGGCAGAATAATCCACGAAACAATCCCACCGACTGACCACATGGTTTCCCATGACCATTTTTTTACTTTTTTGAACGGAGCGTAAAAACAGGCTGCACTGGCCGCGCCGATCAAATGCCAAAATATCCCCATCGTAATCGCGTTACTCATCTTCTTATCCTCATCATTTTTCGTCGCGTCACATCTCCGACGAGATGAGTGTAAAAATCGTGCTGTCGATTAACCTTTCGCCTGTTGCCGCCGTTGTCGATTTACTGGCAATCACGGCATTAAGTGGGTGATTTGCTTCACATCTCGGGCATTTTCCTGCAAAACCATACCCTTACGAAAAGTACGGCATTGATAATCATTTTCAATATCATTTAATTAACTATAATGAACCAACTGCTTACGCGGCATTAACAATCGGCCGCCCGACAATACTGGAGATGAATATGAGCTATACCCTGCCATCCCTGCCGTATGCTTACGATGCCCTGGAACCGCACTTCGATAAGCAGACCATGGAAATCCACCACACCAAACACCATCAGACCTACGTCAACAACGCCAACGCGGCGCTGGAAAACCTGCCAGAATTTGCCAACCTGCCGGTTGAAGAGCTGATCACCAAACTGGACCAGCTGCCAGCAGACAAGAAAACCGTACTGCGCAACAACGCTGGCGGTCACGCTAACCACAGCCTGTTCTGGAAAGGTCTGAAAAAAGGCACCACCTTACAGGGTGACCTGAAAGCGGCTATCGAACGTGACTTCGGCTCCGTTGATAACTTCAAAGCAGAATTTGAGAAAGCGGCAGCTTCCCGCTTTGGTTCCGGCTGGGCATGGCTGGTGCTGAAAGGCGATAAACTGGCGGTGGTTTCTACTGCTAACCAGGACTCCCCGCTGATGGGTGAAGCTATTTCTGGCGCTTCCGGCTTCCCGATTCTGGGCCTGGATGTGTGGGAACATGCTTACTACCTGAAATTCCAGAACCGCCGTCCGGACTACATTAAAGAGTTCTGGAACGTGGTGAACTGGGACGAAGCAGCGGCACGTTTCGCGGCGAAAAAATAATCATTTGCCGCCTGCTGCAATGAGGCGTTTACGCCGCATATCAGCTTAAAAAATGAACCATCGCCAACGGCGGTGGTTTTTTTGTGATCAATTTCAAAATAAAAACAATGATCCGATAAAAATAAAACAGCGTTTCAATTGATGTGGTTTCGATCACTTTTATTGATCAAATGAATGTTTATCTTCGTTTCCATCAACACTGATGCTCCGTTGAGGAATGACGCATCAGCCCTTAAAAATATGCCGACAGGTGATGGAAATGCAGATAAAACGCTCGATTGAGAAAATCCCGGGGGGGATGATGCTCGTCCCGCTATTCCTTGGCGCACTGTGCCACACCTTCTCGCCGGGGGCGGGGAAATATTTTGGATCATTCACCAACGGGATGATTACCGGTACGGTGCCCATTCTGGCGGTGTGGTTTTTTTGCATGGGGGCGTCAATAAAATTAAGCGCGACGGGAACGGTATTGCGTAAATCCGGTACGCTGGTGGTAACAAAAATTGCCGTCGCGTGGGTGGTTGCGGCAATTGCCTCGCGCATTATTCCGGAACATGGTGTTGAAGTTGGATTCTTTGCCGGACTTTCAACGCTGGCGCTGGTGGCGGCGATGGATATGACCAACGGCGGACTTTACGCTTCCATCATGCAGCAGTACGGCACAAAAGAAGAAGCTGGGGCATTTGTGTTGATGTCGTTGGAGTCCGGGCCGCTCATGACGATGATTATTCTGGGCACTGCCGGGATTGCCTCGTTTGAACCGCATGTTTTCGTCGGCGCAGTATTACCGTTCCTGGTGGGCTTTGCCCTGGGGAATCTTGATCCTGAATTGCGAGAATTTTTCAGCAAAGCGGTGCAAACGCTGATTCCGTTCTTTGCCTTCGCACTGGGCAATACCATTGATTTGACTGTAATTGCCCAGACAGGTTTGCTGGGGATCCTGTTGGGTGTGGCAGTAATTATCGTGACCGGTATTCCGTTGATTATCGCCGATAAATTGATTGGCGGTGGCGATGGCACTGCCGGAATTGCCGCTTCCAGTTCCGCAGGGGCCGCGGTAGCGACACCTGTGCTGATTGCTGAAATGGTGCCTGCGTTTAAACCGATGGCTCCGGCAGCAACTTCGCTGGTTGCGACGGCGGTCATTGTGACTTCGATTCTGGTGCCAATTCTTACCTCTATCTGGTCACGTAAAGTCAAAGCCAGAGTGGCGAAAATCGAAATTTTAAGCACGGTAAAATAAACCTGCTTCCTTAATCCCCACAGCCGGATGAACTAACGTTCGTCCGGTTTTCTATTTGAGCTACTGCCTGGATACATACCGCGAAAACAGCACGCCTGACATAAAATAAATATGGTCTAATGGGGAAATTTCTCGTGGAGAGGGAACAGATGCGATATCCGGTTGATGTATACACAGGCAAGATTCAGGCTTATCCCGAAGGCAAACCCAGCGCAATTGCCAAAATCCAGGTTGATGGTGAGTTGATGCTGACGGAGCTGGGGCTGGAAGGTGACGAGCAGGCGGAGAAAAAGGTTCACGGCGGGCCAGACAGAGCGCTGTGTCATTATCCTCGTGAGCACTATCTCTACTGGGCGCGGGAATTTCCGGAACAGGCGGAGTTGTTTGTTGCGCCTGCGTTTGGCGAAAATCTCTCAACCGACGGTCTGACGGAAAGTAATGTTTATATTGGTGATATTTTCCGCTGGGGAGAGGCATTAATTCAGGTCAGCCAGCCACGCTCACCTTGCTATAAACTCAATTACCATTTTGATATCAGCGATATAGCGCAGTTGATGCAAAACACGGGTAAAGTGGGGTGGTTGTATAGCGTAATTGCACCAGGGTTGGTATCTGCTGATGCGCCACTGGAGTTGGTTTCCCGTGTCAGCGATATGACCGTGCAGGAGGCTGCCGCCATCGCATGGCATATGCCGTTTGATGACGAGCAGTATCACCGTTTACTCTCCGCCGCCGGGTTATCGAAAAGCTGGACGCGGACGATGCAAAAGCGCCGACTGAGCGGCAAGATCGAAGATTTTTCCCGCCGTTTGTGGGGAAAATAACCCCGGAGTGTAGGCCTGATAAGACGCTATCAGCGTCGCATCAGGCATCCTGCTCAAATGCCGGATGCGGCGTAAACGCCTTATCCTGCCTACAAAACCCATAAATTCAACAGGTTTTGTAGGCCTGATAAGCGTAGTGCATCAGGCATTTTTTTTACCTGAATGTTGACGTTATGACCGCTTATACAGCGGCAACCAAATCACCAGCCGTAAACCGCCCAGCGGGCTGTCTTCTGCCTTCACCCAGCCACGATGCTGCTGAATGGCGGTTTCTACAATCGCCAGCCCCAAACCTGTACCGCCAGATTCACGATCGCGTGCTTCATCGGTACGATAGAACGGACGGAAAATCTGTTCGCGATCTTCCGGGCTAACGCCAGGACCATCGTCGTCCACCGTAATGGTGATACCGTCTTTATCTACCGCAAAGCCCACTTCAATCTTCGTATGGGAATAACGCAGGGCATTACGAACAATGTTTTCCAGCGCACTCTCCAGGGCGTTCGGGTTGCCGTACAGCGGCCACGGCCCAGGCGGGAAGTTAACTGTCAACGACTTGCCCATTTGCTCGGCTTCGAACGCCGCGTTATCCAGCACTTCACTCCACAACTGATTGGCTTTGATGGTCTCGCTAACCAGCGCGTTTTTTTGCTGATTACGTGACATCACCAACAGGTCGTTAATCATGCTGTCCAGACGTTGCGCTTCGGTTTCAATACGCTCCAGTTCCTTGCTTTCACCGCTACGACGGCGCAGTAACGCCGTACCCAGTTGCAGACGCGTCAGCGGCGTGCGCAGCTCGTGAGAGATATCAGAAAGCAGACGCTGCTGAGAGGTCATCATGCGCTCCAGCGCGGTGACCATCTGGTTAAAACTGGCACCTGCGGCAAGGAATTCCTGTGGCCCCGCTTCCAGTTCCGGGTGCTGGCGTAAGTTTCCCTGGGCAACTTCATCGGCAGCGTTTTTCAGCTTACGCGCCGGTTTTGCCAGACTCCAGGCCAACCACAACAGCAGCGGCGTACTGACCAGCATGGTGACAATCAGCAGTAATAGCGGGCGGTCAAACAGTAAGTTAATGAAATCGGATTGAGAACTGCTGGCCGGACGAATCAGATAAAGTTGGTAATTATCTTCGCCATCACGCACTGAGAACGGACCGACCAGTTCCACGCGGCCATACTTTTTCTTCTGCGGATGATCGGCGTTATCGGCCTGACCAATAAAGTTACGAATGATCTGCATTTCGCTGCGTTCAGCGCCGATCACGCGGCCTTCGGTGGTCACCAATAACAAACGCTGTCCTGGCGGTGCCCACTTATCAATCGCCCGGAACAGACGCCGCCACCACATTAAATCGTTGGGCGGATCGTTCGCCAGCTCCGCTTCGACATGCTGCTCAATCATCAGACCCTGACGCTGTTCGCTATCCAGAAGCTCGGTCATCTGGCGTGAATCGAGCTTGGGTAACATCAAAACCAACATCAACACCAGCGCCAGCGTCAGCCAGAAGATGGCGAAGATGCGCGCGGTTAAGCTGCCTATCATGAAGCAGAAACCATCAGATAGCCGCGACCACGCAAGGTTTTAAACCACGGGTGACCATCTTTACGATCCGGCAGTTTACGACGCAGGTTGGAAATGTGCATATCGATAGCGCGGTCGAAAGGCGTCAGGCGTTTGCCCAGCACTTCCTGGCTTAAATGCTCACGGGAAACCACCTGACCCAGATGCTGTGCCAGCAAATAGAGCAGGGTAAACTCAGTGCCGGTTAACTCCAGCGTTTGCCCGTCGAAGCTGGCTTCCTGACGGCCTGGATTCAGCACTAAGGCATCAACTTCCAGTGTCGGTGAACCGTTGTCGTTATTTTGCTGTTGCTCACTCCAGTGCGAACGGCGCAGGATCGCGCGAATACGTGCCACCAGCTCACGATCATTAAACGGTTTCGGGAGATAGTCATCTGCGCCCAGCTCAAGGCCGAGAACGCGATCAAGTTCACTGCCGCGCGCCGTCAACATAATGACAGGCGTCTGGTGTGTCTGGCGAAGTGCTTTTAATGTGTCGATACCATTTTTCTTCGGCATCATTACATCAAGCAAAAGTAAATCAATGCTGTCGTCCAGAAGATCAAGCGCCTGTTCCCCATCGTGGGCAACAATCACGTTGAAGCCTTCCATCTCGAGCAGCTCCTTTAATAGGGAAGTCAGCTCTCGGTCATCATCAACTAACAGGATTTTATTCATTGTTTAAATACCTCCGAGGCAGAAATTACGTCATCAGACGTCGCTAATCCATGACTTTACGTTGTTTTACACCCCCTGACGCATGTTTGCAGCCTGAATCGTAAACTCTCTATCGTTGAATCGCGACAGAAAGATTTTGGGAGCAAATGATGCGCATAGTTACCGCTGCCGTCATGGCCTCAACGCTGGCAGTCAGTTCATTAAGCCACGCTGCTGAAGTCGGTTCAGGCGATAACTGGCATCCGGGTGAAGAACTTACGCAGCGCAGTACGCAGAGCCATATGTTCGACGGCATAAGTTTAACCGAACATCAGCGTCAGCAGATGCGAGATCTTATGCAACAGGCCCGGCACGAACAGCCTCCTGTTAATGTTAGCGAACTGGAGACAATGCATCGCCTTGTCACCGCAGAAAATTTTGATGAAAACGCTGTGCGCGCACAGGCAGAAAAAATGGCGAATGAGCAAATTGCTCGTCAGGTTGAGATGGCAAAAGTCCGCAACCAAATGTATCGCCTGTTAACGCCGGAGCAGCAAGCGGTTTTAAATGAGAAACATCAACAACGAATGGAGCAGTTGCGTGACGTGACGCAATGGCAAAAAAGTTCATCGTTGAAGCTATTGAGTAGTAGCAACTCACGTTCCCAGTAGTAAACCCTGTTTTCCTTGCCATAGACACCATCCCTGTCTTCCCCCACATGATGTGGGGGTTTTTTTTATCAATCACTTACATCGGTTTCCGTAAGAAAACAGTAACTTAAGAAAACCTATAAGGGACTGGAAGGGCTACAAAGTTCTGAGAGTGTGGACACTATGTGGACACTCAGAAGGGAAATTTATAACGTCACTCCGCCTTTTAGAGGATTCAGTGCGACGGCATTTTGCAGGTAGTCAGGCGCAAGGTGCGCATAGGCCATCGTCTGCTGAATGCTCGCATGTCCCAGAATCTGTTGCAGTGCGATTATATTGCCCCCATTCATCATGAAATGGCTTGCGAATGTATGCCGCAGGATGTGGGTTGCCTGATTGGGTGGTATATCTGGCTTCACTCTGCGTAAAATCCCGCAAAACTTCTCATAATCAACTTTGAATAATTTAGCGCTGGCCTCCTCTTTAACTTTTTTCTCCAGTTCCTCAGAAATCGGCACGGTTCGCTTTTTACCGTTTTTGGTTTTCAGGAAGGTAACCCTGCAATTTGTAATCTGTGCTGGTTTTAGCGTGGCAACTTCCGTCCATCTTCCTCCAGTGCTCAGACATAAAAGTGCGACAAGTAAGTCATCACCATCCAAAACATTTAACAGTTTTTCGATTTCTGCTTTTTCCAGGAACGTCATTTCAGGGTTGGCCTCCGCCAGTGGCGGCAGTCCGTGAATTGGGTGTTGCCCGGAAAATTCATCCAATTGAATTAATTTTGTGAACATGCCGGATAATCGGTACATGTCACGGTTTATCGTTGCGGCACTGATACCATCACGTAGTCGCATGGAACGATAATCCATCAAAGCTCTTTTGCTCATCCGGCTCACTGGTATATCACCTATGCCGCTGATGGTTTTGAGCAGATGATTAAACTCTTTTGTTCCATGCTCGTGGTTTTGCCCGTGATATTTCCACCAGATGTCCAGCAACTCACTCAAAGTTCTGCGATCTGCTCGCTGACCTGCCCATTCTTTCTGGCTGGCGTAGGCGATTGTGTATCGCTCAAATGCTACAGCCTCAGCTTTTCTTTCAAATTTCCTGCGGATGCGTTTTCCGTCGCGACCGCGAGGTCTAATGTCCACTTCATAGCGTCCATCATCGAGCTTCTTAATTGACATAAGAAAGCCCTCTGACGCTGTATTCACCATCTTGGTAACAAATAGTGAAAATGTAATGTTTATAGAGTGTTAACCAGTCTGTTTTTCGGAGTGGTCTGATTCTGTTGGTTTTTGCCCAATGTGTGCGAGAGCCGGCGCGATCTGACCAGCTTGTGGTGACGTATCACCAGTCATTAACCAGAGCGTATATTTTTTAAATAAAGGCGTATTTGTGACTCGCATAACGATGCTGAGACCAGGGTCTTTATGCCCACTTTCGTAATTTTTGACTGTTCCTAGAGCTATCCCGCTAATTTCGCTGAATTTCGCCTGTGTTAAGCCTTCTGCTTTCCTAATCGCTTTCAGTTTTTCGAATGTCTGCATTTGACAGTAACCTATTGGTGACTTATATTCCCGTCAAAAGGTTGTGTATTGGTGACCTTTTGAGTGTGTTAGCCAGTCCCTAGAAAGGACAGGGGCGACCTAGAAGGGACTGGATCTAATAAGGGTAACACGAAAGCAAAAAGGGCTAATCAATGGAAGTCAATGACTATGTGATTCAGTACCCGATTGATGCGGTACATACGGTTAAGTTTGCAGAGTTACTTGGTAAGCCAGAAACGGCTGTAGTCAAGATGGTAAAAGAGAATAAATTGCCAGTTATTGAGCTTCGTGATCCAAGTAAGCCGAACGCCCGTGTCGGTGAGAAGTGGGTTTTCATTCCAGAGTTTAATCGCGCTGTACGAGAGGCGTTTTATAACCGACCAGTTGAACAGCGTGATGCATGGCTTTTGTGGATGGGGTTGTGATTATGAGTGAACCGCGTTGTATTGCTCAGTTACTGCGTAACGAAAGCCCCAGGGCGATTGACTTCACCATCACCCACGGTAAGGGGCGTAAGGGAATCATTATCCGCACCAAAAAACAGAGTCCGTTAAAAAAGGCTCTGACCTTTCTGAAAAGCCGGAGGGTATGGAAATGACAGTGATGACGCTCAATCTCGTTGAAAAACAGCCAGCAGCTATGCGCCGGATAATTGGTAAGCATCTGGCCGTCCCTCGCTGGCAGGAGACATGCGATTATTATAATCAGATGATGGAACGCGAACGGCTAACGGTTTGCTTCCATGCGCAGTTAAAACAGCGTCACGCAACGATGCGTTTTGAAGAAATGAACGACGTCGAACGTGAACGGCTGGTTTGTGCAATTGATGAATTGCGTGGGGCATTCTCAAAACGCCGTCAGGTTGGCGCAAGTGAGTATGCATATATTAGTTTTTTAACAGTCAGTCAGCGTCGTACTTTATTTATGCATGCCGGATTGACTGAAAAAGAATTCAACCAGCCATACTGGCGAATTAATGAAGAATTATGTTACTGGCGTGATGCTTTATTCCGTGCATTACGTGAATTATTCAGCCTGTTTGAGTATGCACCGACAATTCTGACGTCGGTAAAACCAGAGCAATATCTGCATTAAGTAATTAACCAGAGTTTTTAACGCACTTAATTGTGCGGGGCTTCTTTTTGCCTGGAGAAAGTCATGCATACAGTTTCTGAAAATCAGTGCGGTATATACGCATTACTGCTGCAACAGGCCAGAACCGAAGCACAGGCCGACGCTGCGACGCGCTTTTCTTCTCATCTTGACGCCATGATTCGCCACATCACAAAGGCGGAGTTATCCCGCGTGGAGATAGTCGAGCTGCTCAGTCAGGAGTCGGAAAAATTTCACAATATCGGATTGTCTCGCGGGGAGGTGCTTTGATGTCCTGTTCTCGTTCAGTTGTATTACTGAATAACGCCTTAAAAATCGCCGTTATGGAAAATGGCGATTTGTCTCTTATTCAACTTGGTCTTGATAAAGAAAAGCGCGACATAACTGAATCTGTTATCGCGATTTATCAGAGCGAATTAAACCTCCTGTCTGATGTGGTTAATTTACTTGTTAAACGCGCTGTATTTCACAAGCAAATTTCCTCAGTGGATGAACTGACAAAATTAACGACAGAACTCGCCAGCTATTGCGCTGATGAATTTAAGAAACTGAACGACAAAAGGAACTGGTAATGCCGGACAACGTAGATTTCATTCAGGAACAACAGGCTGAATTACTGGAGCGCCAGATTAACGCGGCAAGGGTAAAACATTGCGGTGTTTCTGCGCTGGTTTGCGAAGAGTGTGACGCGCCAATACCTGCTGCCCGTCGTGCGGCTTATCCGTCAGCCACGCGTTGTGTTTCCTGTCAGTCAGTCTTTGAAGCAAAAAACAAACATTACCGGAGAACGGCATGAGTATTCGTATTGAAATTGGCGAACGTTATGTCGTTACCAGTGACAGCTTTCAGTTTATTCTCCACGAGAAAAAGAGAGCGGAAAGCGGTAAAAACGCCGGTCAGGAATGGCTGGCGGTGGTTGGTTATTACCCGAAATTAAGCCAGCTCGTTTCCGGCCTGATGCATCACGATATTCTGACCGGAAGCGCAAAATCTTTTGCTGATTTAAACGCGCAGGTTGAGCAACTCAGCAAGCGTTGTTCAGAGGCTTTTGGCTCACATGGACGTTAAAGCCTCCGGGCGTTTTGTCCCTCCGTCAGCATTTGCCGCAGGCACCGGTAAGACGTTTACCGGTGCTTATGCATGGAACGCGCCACGCGAGGCCGTCGGGCGCGAAAGACCCCTTACACGTGACGAGATGCGTCAGGTGCAAGGTGTTTTATCCACGATTAACCGCCTGCCTTACTTTTTGCGTTCGCTGTTTACTTCACGCTATGACTACATCCGGCGCAATAAAAGCCCGGTGCACGGGTTTTATTTCCTCACATCCACTTTTCAGCGTCGTTTATGGCCGCGCATTGAGCGCGTGAATCAGCGCCATGAAATGAACACCGACGCGTCGTTGCTGTTTCTGGCAGAGCGTGACCACTATGCGCGCCTGCCTGGAATGAATGACAAGGAGCTGAAAAAGTTTGCCGCCCGTATCTCATCGCAGCTTTTCATGATGTATGAGGAACTCTGCGATGCATGGGTTGATGCGCATGGTGAAAAAGAATCGCTGTTTACGGATGAGGCGCAGGCTCACCTGTATGGTCATGTTGCTGGCGCTGCACGTGCTTTCAATATTTCCCCGCTCTACTGGAAAAAATACAGTAAAGGACAGATGACCACGAGGCAGGCATATTCTGCCATTGCCCGTCTGTTTAACGATGAGTGGTGGATTAGTCAGCTTAAAGGCCAGCGTATGCGCTGGCATGAGGCGTTACTGATTGCTGTCGGGGAGGTCAATAAAGACCGTTCTCCTTATGCCAGTAAACATGCCATTCGTGATGTGCGTGCGCGCCGCCAGGCAAATCTGGAATTTCTTAAATCGTGTGACCTTGAAAACAGGGAAACCGGCGAGCGCATCGACCTTATCAGTAAGGTGATGGGCAGTATTTCTAATCCAGAAATTCGCCGGATGGAGCTGATGAACACCATTGCCGGTATTGAGCGTTACGCCGCCGCAGAGGGTGATTTGGGGATGTTTATCACGCTGACCGCGCCGTCAAAGTATCACCCGACACGTCAGGTCGGAAAAGGCGAAAGTAAAACCGTTCAGCTTAATCACGGCTGGAACGATGAGGCATTTAATCCAAAGGATGCGCAGCGTTATCTCTGCCGTATCTGGAGTCTGATGCGCACGGCATTCAAGGATAATGATTTACAGGTCTACGGTTTGCGTGTCGTCGAGCCACACCACGACGGAACGCCGCACTGGCATATGATGCTTTTTTGTCATCCACGCCAGCGTAACCAGATTATCGAAATCATGCGTCGCTATGCGCTCAAAGAGGATGGCGACGAAAGAGGAGCCGCGCGAAACCGTTTTCAGGAAAAACACCTTAACCGGGGCGGTGCTGCGGGGTATATCGCGAAATACATCTCAAAAAATATCGACGGCTATGCACTGGATGGGCAGCTCGATAACGATACCGGCAGACCGCTGAAAGATACTGCCGCGGCTGTTACCGCATGGGCGTCAACGTGGCGCATTCCGCAATTTAAAACGGTTGGCCTGCCGACAATGGGGGCTTACCGTGAACTACGCAAATTGCCTCGCGGCGTCAGCATTGCTGATGAGTTTGACGAGCGCGTCGAGGCTGCACGCGCCGCCGCAGACAGTGGTGATTTTGCGCTGTATATCAGCGCGCAGGGTGGGGCAAATGTCCCGCGCGATTGCCAGACTGTCAGGGTTGCCCGTAGCCCGTCGGATGACGTTAACGAGTACGAGGAAGAAGTCGAGAGAGTGGTCGGCATTTACGCGCCGCATCTCGGCGCGCGTCATATTCATATCACCAGAACGACGGACTGGCGCATTGTTCCGAAAGTGCCGGTCGTTGAGCCTTTGACTTTAAAAAGCGGCATCGCCGCGCCTCGGAGTCCTGTCAATAACTGTGGAAAACTCACCGGTGGTGATACTTCGTTACCGGCTCCCACACCTTCTGAGCACGCCGCAGCAGTGCTTAATCTGGTTGATGACAGTGTTATCGAATGGAGTGACCCGGAGGTCGTGAGGGCGCTCAGAGGTGCATTAAAACACGGTCGGAGAACGCCAAATCGTCAGCAAAGAAACGGAAGCTCGTTAAAACCACATGAAATTGCACCATCGGCCAGACTGGCCCGGTCGGAACGAATGCAAATTACCCGTATCCGCGTTGACCTTGCTCAGAACGGTATCAGGCCGCAGCGATGGGAGCTTGAGGCGCTGGCGCGTGGCGCGACCGTAAATTATGATGGGAAAACGTTTTCATATCCGATTTCTGATGGTTGGGCGGGATTTGAAACAAACTAACAATAATGATTGACATGCTTGATTTTGTATTCACAAATCAAGCATCAAGTAAACATCGATGATGAGAAAGAACAATGCTACAATCCCCACAGCATTAGAAGGAGGTTTATCTTGATTAAGGTTGTTGATTTATTCTGTGGCGCGGGTGGCTTGACTCACGGTCTTCAGAAGTCGGGGCTTAATGTAGTTGCAGGTTATGATATAGATGCAGCCTGTCGATTTGCCTATGAGACAAATAATAAATCACTCTTTGTCCAGAAAAGTGTTACAGACATTGAGGACGGCGAATTAGTTAAATATTTCGAAGGAGCGAAGGTTCGAGTTTTGGCTGGTTGTGCCCCATGCCAACCTTTTTCAAGCTATACCAATAGTGCTAAATTAGGGGTAGTACGTTCAAAAGATAAAAGATGGTCTTTGCTTTATAGCTTTGCTAAGCAAATTAAATTTGCAAAGCCAGATATTATTACAATGGAAAACGTTCCCCGAGTGGTGAATCATAAGGTTTTTAAGGACTTCATTAAGTCTCTTAAAAATGATGGCTATTTTGTTTGGTATGGGGTGGTGTTTTGTCCAGACTATGGAATGGCACAAAGTCGTTCAAGATTAGTGTTATTGGCATCAAAATATGGAGAAATAGAAATAATTCCACCAACTCATGAGAAGAATGATTATAAAACGGTGCGAGATATAATCGGTAATCTTCCTGAAATTAGTGCCGGTGCTGTTCACGCTGGAGATAAACTACATCGCTCTGCATCATTATCTGATATTAATATAAAAAGAATAATGGCATCAAAACCTGGTGGAACATGGCGTGATTGGCCAGAAGAGCTAAGAGCAAAATGTCATACAAAAGAAAGTGGTTCTACATATACTGCTGTATATGGGAGAATGTGTTGGGATAAACTTGGACCGACAATTACAACTCAATGTATTGGATATGGGAATGGACGCTTTGGGCACCCTGTCCAAAATAGAGCATTAAGTTTAAGAGAGGCTGCGCTATTACAGTCATTCCCAGAAAAGTATGAGTTTTGGCCTGATGATGTAAAAATTGAAATGAGAACAGTTGCGCGTTTAATAGGTAATGCTGTTCCTGTTAGGCTTGGTGAGGTCGTAGGTGAAACTATTTTAAAACATTTGTCAGAAATGAATATTTAAAACTTATGTCATCCCCCCTGTCAAAAAACAGGGGGGTATAATTAGATTCCCTCAACTATTTTCATAATTCTAGCTGCATCATTCTTTTTGTCTTGATATTCAGCATAGGCTTGTTTTGATTGCACGATTAGGTCATTATATGTCAATATTTTTCCATTGATAGAAAGTAATTGCATATTTATAAAGTGTTGGTTCTCTTGTAAATATCCAGAGCCAACCAGGAATATTACTTCTATATGCGGTATATTTCCACCTGGGCAATTTTTAGGGTTATTGGAGAACCATTGTGTCGTTGCCTGTACATATTTATTACCTTGTGCGACTAGGTTCATTATATCTGGGTGCACTTTAGGTCGTTTCATCTCAATAATTACATGCTTGCCAGAAACGGTTTTGAAAGCGATATCAATACGAGCACCGCTAGCAGCATCAGGGTTTATCTGTTTTAGTTCCTTGGTCAATGTTTGCTCCATAACAGATGTGCCTGTGACTCTTTCCCATGAAGGATCCAATAACCATAAATGATCATATAAATACATTTGTACAGCTCTTTCAAGCTGATTTTCATCAGTTATTTTTTGGAATTTTTCAATTACTTTAAGGCGTTGCGAAGTAATTTCATAAAACATGCTTGCTTCAATGTCATTGACAGATGCAAATACATCTTTAAAATTTTCTGATTGAAGGTTGCTTATTTTATCTAATGCATCAAGGTTGTCTTGAATTCTAAGTCTTTCAAAGGCTAATACCGTATTTTTTAATACGGTTTTTCTTGCTGCTTTTTGTTCTTCCTCATTACCAGAAAAACGGAATGTGTTTACTCGTCCAATTAACTTTTCGGCACTTTCTCTCTCATGTTTTTTGAGAGAATTCAGCCATTCACTTACTATTGGAGTATTGCTTTTAACTTCATTTACTCCTTTTTCGCGTCTCCATTTATCCCAATCTTTATCGATTAGTTGTAGCGTTCTTTCCAGAAAACCTTTAAGTACAGGGTATCTTGGATCATTCTGTTGTAGTTTTTGACGAGAAGATGTTGCCATATCAGGCTTTTCGTTATCATCTAGAAAATCGGCGACTATTTCACCGACCAGATAATTGGTGAATACTTTAGCACTTCCAAATTCTAATAATATGTCCTCCTCAAAAACACGTCCGTGAGAGATTACAGTAATGCTGTTGTTAGATATTTCAGGGTCTTTCTTTAACTGTGATGGCTTAACTACACTGCCAATGTACCCACTAACTTTTACATCTTTTCCTTCAAAGGTAATAGTATTTGGTAATATGTTTTTTTGTGTGATGTTTGTGCAGGATTTTATCCTTTCAGGGTCGGATTCGCCAAATTCCCAAATGAACTCGAGATCTGAAAGGAAATCTCTATCTGCCGGTGTAATATCGGTCCCATTAATTTTAACTGTAAAGTTATGGTTGGGGCCAATAATGCTAAATCGACGAGCTATTCGCTTTCTGAGGTAAGTTTGAGTCCTATCAATGGCTTTTTTTAGTTCAAATAATTTAATTGTAGTGCCGTAAGCAAGATTTTCGGGTATTTCAAGGGAGTCAGCAATATAGTTTTTTGATTCTTTGATACTTTGCTGTAAATCTTTGACATCTACCTCAAAGGCCTGAGGCTGTTCCCCCTTTTTGTACGAATAAACTTGGATTTTATTGGCAAGTGAAAACATGGCAAGCTTACCAATACCTTTTCTGCCCATAACTTGACGTTTTAGATGATCGCTTTTGGCTCTTCCATGTTCCCTGCGAGCATAACCGACTTTTAGGAACTTATTAATAATGTCATCTTTAGACATGCCATGACCATCATCTTTAATGATGACCTCTCCTTTCTCAACATCAAGTGTAATTTCTACATTTTGAGCATCTGCATCCCATGCATTTGATATAATCTCAGTTAGTACCGCGGGAGTATTGGAATAGAGACTCATCCCTAGGTGATTTAGCACATTCAAATCAATTTTAATTTCGAAATCTGACATATAGTCGTTCCTTGCTGAGAGTTCATTTTAGTTTCATGCAATCAATAGGTTAGGCTGAAGATAAAACCTTAAGATAACCAAAGCAAGTGTTCATTAGCGGCTTTGTTTCATGACATGATGTGTGTCGCTTTTTGCATGAAACTGCATTTGTTTCTTATATCTGCTCTTTTTACATACTGCTAGTGTTGACATGGCTTTGACATGGCTGTGCAACTGCATTAAAACCGCCCCATGAAGCGGGCGGGCGAGGCGGGGAAAGCACTGCGCGCTGGCGGTGGTGCTGATTTTATTTTTTCAGCGTCTCAGCGCGTCGTAATGGCGTTTAGATTGTGCGCCGGGGCGTTGGTGTGTCTGCGGGCTGTTTTGTGCGGTGGTGAGCGTGTGAGGGCGTGATGACGGGGTGTAAAAAAGCCGCCCGCAGGCGGCGATGTTCAGCCGTTGTCAGTGTCCAGTGAGTAGTTTTTAAAGCGGATGACCTCCTGGCCGAGCCAGCCGTTTATTTCCCGAATCCTGTCCTGTAACGGGATTAGCTCATTGCGGACAAAGACCTTTGCCACTTTCTCAATATCGCCCAGTGACCCGACGTTCTCCGGCTTGCCACCCATCAACTGAAAGGGGATGCGGTGTGCGTCCAGCAGGTCAGCGGCGCTGGCTTTTTTGATATTAAAAAAATCGTCCTTCGTCGCCACTTCACTGAGCGGGATAATTTTAATGCCGTCGGCTTTCCCCTGCGGGGCATAGAGAAACAGGTTTTTAAAGTTGTTGCGGCCTTTCGACTTCACCATGTTTTCGCGAAGCATTTCGATATCGTTGCGATCCTGCACGGCATCGGTGACGTACATGATGTATCCGGCATGAGCGCCATTTTCGTAATACTTGCGGCGGAACAGCGTGGCCGACTCATTCAGCCAGGCAGAGTTAAGGGCGCTGAGATATTCCGGCAGGCCGTACAGCTCCTGATTAATATCCGGCTCCAGCAGGTGAAACACGGAACCGGGCGTGAAAGGTGTCGGCTCGTTGAAGGACGGCACCCACCAGTAAACATCCTCTTCCACACCACGGCGGGGATATTTTGCCGGTGAGGTTTCCAGTCTGATGACCTTACCGGTGGTGCTGTAACGCTTTTCCAGAAACGCATTACCGAACACCAGAAAATCCAGCACAAAGCGGCTGAAATCCTGTTGCGAAAGCCACGGATGCGGGATAAATGTTGAGGCCAGAATATTGCGTTTGACGTAAATCGGTGAGCTGTGATGCACGGCAGCACGCAGGCTTTTTGCCAGACCGGTAAAGCTGACCGGCGGCTCATACCATCTGCCGTTACTGATGCATTCGACGTAATCCAGAATGTCACGGCGGTCGAGTACCGGCACCGGCTCGCCAAAGGTGAATGCTTCCATTTTCGGGGCGCTGGCGGTGATTGTTTTTGCCGCTGGCTGCGGTGTTTTCCCTTCTTTCTTGCTCATCAGTAAAACTCCAGAATGGTGGATGTCAGCGGGGTGCTGATACCGGCGGTGAGTGGCTCATTTAACAGGGCGTGCATGGTCGCCCAGGCGAGGTCGGCGTGGCTGGCTTCCTCGCTGCGACTGGCCTCATAGGTGGCGCTGCGTCCGCTGCTGGTCATGGTCTTGCGGATAGCCATAAACGAGCTGGTGATGTCGGTGGCGCTGACGTCATATTCCAGACAGCCACGGCGGATAACGTCTTTGGCCTTGAGCACCATTGCGGTTTTCATTTCCGGCGTGTAGCGGATATCGCGCGCGGCAGGATAGAACGAGCGCACGAGCTGGAACACGCCGACACCAAGGCCGGTGGCATCAATGCCGATGTATTCGACGTTGTATTTTTCGGTGAGTTTGCGGATGGATTCCGCCTGGGTGGCAAAGTCCATGCCTTTCCACTGGTGACGCTCAAGTATTCTGAATTTGCCACCGGCCACCACCGGCGGTGCCAGCACCACGCATCCGGCGCTGTCGCCACGGTGTGACGGGTCGTAACCAATCCATACCGGACGTGAGCCGAACGGATTGGCGGCAAACGGCGCATAGTCTTCCCATTCTTCCAGCGTGTCGACCATGCAGCGTTGCAGCTCCTCGAACGGGAACACCGACGCCTTGTCGTCAACAAATTCACACATGAACAGGTTTTTAAAATCGTCGGCGCTGTTTTCACGTTTGAGCTGCTCAATGTCGAACAGTGTGCAGCCGCCTTTCAGGGCGTCCTCAATGGTGACAATCTGCCGCCACTGGCCGTCCGCACAGAGAAGCCCGCTGGCAAGGGCGTTATGACTGACGTCGATTTCCACACGTTCGGCGGCGCTGGCGCGTCCCCGGTTGAACAGTTCACCCGACCAGAACGGGTAGGCGTCGTGCGCCAGCGTGGACGGGGTGGAGAAATAGGTCGAGCGCAGGTGACTCTGTGAGGCCATACCTGATGCCACCTTACGCAGTACCTGAAAATTCGGGATCCAGAAAATCTCGTCGACGTACAGGTCGCCGTTATGGCTCTGTGCGGTGTTGGAGTTGGTGCCGAGAAAAATCAGTTTTGCGCCGTTATTGCCCAGGACAATCGGGTCACCGGTCAGGTCAACGTCAACCAGACGGGCAAAGGCGATGATGTATTCGCGGAACACATACGCCTGCGTTTTACTGGCCGACAGAAAAATCTGGTTATGACCGGTTTTCAGGGCGCGCAGCAGCGCCTCGCGGGAAAAATAAAACGTCGCGCCAATCTGGCGGGATTTCAGGATATCGCGGATGCGGTGCTCAAGCCCGGCGCGATACCAGTGCAACTGATAGTCGAAAGACTGCTCAAAGAAAATCTGCTCCAGCTTTTCGATAGCCTCGTCACTGAAAAAATTCTTTTTCGGTTTGCGACGCCCGCCTTTGTTGCGGTTAGCGACGTTCGGATTAAGGTCTGCCTCGTTGCCGGTCTGGCTGTAGCGGTTTACCCGTGCCAGTCGTTCAATCTGGCGTCCGAGCAGGTCAATTTCCTTGAAGTCACCGCCGGTTTTCTGCGGTTTGATGATGAGCTGGGTCAGCCGCGCTTCCAGGCTCATTTCGACACGGCTGATGGGGGCAACGCTGTCCCAGCCGTCGCGCTGTTTCCAGCTCTGCACCGTCGGGCGTTTCATCTGCAACATGGCGGCAATCTGCGGCACGGAAAACCCCTGCCAGTACAGCAGCGCCGCCTGACGACGCGGGTCGTGTAAAAGAGTGGTGTCTGTGGTGATGGTCATGAATACCTCGCCGTGATGAATACACGGCAAGGCTACTGAGTCGCGCCCCGCGATTCGCTAAGGTGCTGTTGTGTCAGTGATAAGCCATCCGGGACTGATGGCGGAGGATGCGCATCGTCGGGAAACTGATGCCGACATGTGACTCCTCTAATCACTATTCAGGACTCCTGACAATGGCAAAAAAAGTCTCAAAATTCTTTCGTATCGGCGTTGAGGGTGACACCTGTGACGGGCGTGTCATCAGTGCGCAGGATATTCAGGAAATGGCCGAAACCTTTGACCCGCGAGTCTATGGTTGCCGCATTAACCTGGAACATCTGCGCGGCATCCTGCCTGACGGTATTTTTAAGCGTTATGGCGATGTGGTCGAACTGAAGGCCGAAAAGATTGACGATGATTCGGCGCTGAAAGGCAAATGGGCGCTGTTTGCGAAAATCACCCCGACCGATGACCTTATCGCGATGAACAAGGCCGCGCAGAAGGTCTATACCTCAATGGAAATTCAGCCGAACTTTGCCAATACCGGCAAATGTTATCTGGTGGGTCTGGCCGTCACCGATGACCCGGCAAGCCTCGGCACGGAATACCTGGAATTCTGCCGCACGGCAAAACACAACCCCCTGAACCGCTTCAAATTAAGCCCTGAAAACCTGATTTCAGTGGCAACGCCCGTTGAGCTGGAATTTGAAGACCTGCCTGAAACCGTGTTCACCGCCCTGACCGAAAAGGTGAAGTCCATTTTTGGCCGCAAACAGGCCAGCGATGACGCCCGTCTGAATGACGTGCATGAAGCGGTGACCGCTGTTGCTGAACATGTGCAGGAAAAACTGAGCGCCACTGAGCAGCGCCTCGCTGAGATGGAAACCGCCTTTTCCGCTCTTAAGCAGGAGGTGACTGACAGGGCGGATGAAACCAGCCAGGCATTCACCCGCCTGAAAAACAGTCTCGACCACACCGAAAGTCTGACCCAGCAGCGCCGCAGCAAGGCCACTGGCGGTGGCGGTGATGCCCTGCTGACGAACTGCTGACCGGCGTCAGTCAGTCCGGGAAAACCTTCACGATTAACCCTTAATTTCAGGAAAAACTATGCGCCAGGAAACCCGCTTTAAATTTAATGCCTACCTGTCCCGTGTTGCCGAACTGAACGGCATCGACGCCGGTGATGTGTCGAAAAAATTCACCGTTGAACCGTCGGTCACCCAGACCCTGATGAACACCATGCAGGAGTCCTCTGATTTTCTGACCCGCATCAACATTGTGCCGGTCAGCGAAATGAAAGGGGAAAAAATTGGTATCGGTGTCACCGGCTCCATCGCCAGCACCACCGACACCGCCGGTGGCACCGAGCGTCAGCCGAAGGACTTCTCGAAGCTGGCGTCTAACAAGTACGAATGCGACCAGATTAACTTCGATTTTTATATCCGCTACAAAACGCTGGACCTGTGGGCGCGTTATCAGGATTTCCAGCTCCGTGTCCGTAACGCCATTATCAAACGCCAGTCCCTTGATTTCATCATGGCCGGTTTTAACGGCGTGAGGCGTGCCGAAACCTCTGACCGCAGCAGCAATCCGATGCTGCAGGATGTGGCGGTCGGCTGGCTGCAGAAATACCGCAATGAAGCCCCGGCGCGCGTGATGAGCAAGGTCACTGACGAGGAAGGTCACACCACCTCTGAGGTCATCCGCGTGGGTAAAGGCGGTGATTATGCCAGCCTCGATGCACTGGTGATGGATGCGACCAACAACCTGATTGAGCCGTGGTATCAGGAAGACCCTGACCTTGTGGTGATTGTGGGGCGTCAGTTACTGGCGGACAAGTATTTCCCCATCGTCAACAAGGAGCAGGACAACAGCGAAATGCTGGCCGCTGACGTCATCATCAGCCAGAAACGCATCGGTAACCTACCAGCGGTACGCGTCCCGTACTTCCCGGCGGATGCGATGCTCATCACGAAGCTGGAAAACCTGTCCATCTACTACATGGATGACAGCCATCGCCGCGTGATTGAGGAAAACCCGAAACTCGACCGCGTGGAGAACTACGAGTCAATGAACATTGATTACGTGGTGGAAGACTACGCCGCCGGTTGTCTGGTGGAAAAAATTAAGGTCGGTGATTTCTCCACACCGGCTAAGGCGACCGCAGAGCCGGGAGCGTAACCGATGACGAGTCCCGCACAGCGCCACATGATGCGGGTCTCGGCAGCGATGACCGCGCAGCGGGAAGCCGCCCCGCTGCGACATGCAACTGTCTATGAGCAGATGCTGGTCAAGCTGGCCGCAGACCAGCGCACACTGAAAGCGATTTATTCAAAAGAGCTGAAGGCCGCGAAAAAACGCGAACTGCTGCCGTTCTGGTTGCCGTGGGTGAACGGCGTGCTGGAGCAGGGCAAAGGTGCACAGGATGACATTCTGATGACGGTCATGCTGTGGCGTCTGGATACCGGCGATATTGCCGGTGCGCTGGAGATTGCCCGTTATGCCCTGAAGTACGGTCTGACCATGCCGGGTAAACACCGCCGCACCCCGCCGTACATGTTCACCGAGGAGGTGGCGCTCGCGGCCATGCGTGCTCACGCTGCCGGTGAGTCTGTGGATACCCGCCTGCTGACGGACACCCTTGAACTGACCGCCACGGCTGACATGCCTGATGAAGTGCGCGCAAAGCTGCACAAAATCACCGGTCTGTTTCTGCGTGACGGTGGTGATGCCGCAGGTGCGCTGGCGCACCTGCAACGTGCGACACAGCTCGACTGTCAGGCAGGCGTCAAAAAAGAGATTGAACGACTGGAGCGGGAGCTGAAACCGAAGCCGGAGCCGCAACCCAAAGCGGCCACCCGTGCCACGCGTAAGACCCGGAGTGCGACACCGGCAAAACGTGGACGCCCGAAAAAGAAAGCCAGTTAACAACCGAATGCGCCCCGCGCCAGGGCGGCACGCCGGTCTGTGAGGGTGAATCACCTGACACTGTACCGGCGTCCACCGCCCGACTTTTCAGAGGTAGTCATGATGACGCTGATTATTCCGCGAAAGGAGGCTCCCGTGTCCGGTGAGGGTACGGTGGTCATCCCGCAACCGGCAGGCGACGAGCCGGTGATTAAAAACACGTTCTTTTTTCCCGATATCGACCCGAAGCGCGTCCGGGAACGTATGCGCCTTGAGCAGACCGTCGCCCCCGCCCGTCTGCGTGAGGCCATCAAGTCAGGCATGGCTGAAACGAATGCGGAGCTGTACGAGTACCGCGAACAGAAAATTGCCGCCGGTTATACGCGTCTGGCGGACGTCCCGGCGGACGACATCGACGGTGAAAGCATCAAAGTTTTTTACTACGAGCGTGCCGTGTGTGCGATGGCGACCGCGTCGCTTTATGAGCGTTATCGCGGCGTGGATGCCAGTGCGAAAGGCGACAAGAAGGCTGACAGCATTGACAGCACCATTGATGAACTGTGGCGGGATATGCGCTGGGCAGTGGCGCGTATCCAGGACAAGCCGCGCTGCATCGTGAGTCAAATCTGATGAAGACCTTTGCGCTACAGGGCGACACGCTCGACGCCATTTGTGTCCGGTATTACGGGCGCACTGAGGGCGTGGTCGAAGCCGTGCTCGCCGCAAATCCGGGACTGGCTGAACTGGGCGCGGTGCTGCCGCACGGCACCGCCGTCGAACTGCCCGACGTTCAGACCGCGCCCGTGGCTGAAACTGTCAATCTGTGGGAGTAACGCATGACAGCAGAAGAAAAAAGCGTCCTGTCGCTTTTCATGATTGGGGTGCTGATTGTTGTCGGCAAGGTGCTTGCCGGTGGTGAACCCATCACCCCGCGTCTGTTTATCGGGCGCATGTTGCTCGGTGGTTTTGTCTCGATGGTTGCCGGTGTTGTTCTGGTGCAGTTTCCTGACCTGTCACTGCCTGCGGTGTGCGGCATCGGCTCCATGCTGGGTATCGCCGGTTATCAGGTGATTGAGATTGCCATTCAGCGCCGCTTTAAGGGCAGGGGGAAACCGTAATGCCGGTAATTAACACGCATCAGAATATCGCTGCCTTTCTCGACATGCTGGCCGTGTCCGAAGGGACGGCGAACCATCCGCTGACGAAAAACCGGGGCTATGACGTGATAGTCACCGGACTGGACGGAAAGCCGGAAATTTTCACCGACTACAGTGACCACCCGTTCGCGCATGGCCGACCGGCGAAGGTGTTTAACCGTCGCGGTGAAAAATCCACGGCCTCCGGTCGCTATCAGCAGCTTTACCTGTTCTGGCCGCATTACCGCAAACAGCTTGCCCTGCCGGATTTCAGTCCGTTGTCACAGGACAGGCTCGCCATTCAGTTGATCCGCGAACGCGGTGCGCTGGATGACATCCGGGCGGGGCGCATTGAGCGCGCCATTTCACGCTGTCGCAATATCTGGGCGTCCCTGCCGGGTGCCGGTTACGGTCAGCGTGAGCATTCACTGGAAAAACTGGTCACCGTCTGGCGTACCGCTGGCGGCGTACCGGCTTAAACGGAGTAAACACCATGAAGAAATTATCCCTTTCACTGATGCTGAACGTGTTGCTGGCGCTGATGCTGGCACTGTCCCTGATTTACCCGCAGAGCGTGGCCGTCAGTTTTGTCGCTGCCTGGGCGATTCTGGCGACGGTTATCTGTGTGGTTGCCGGTGGTGTCGGCGTGTATGCCACTGAGTATGTACTTGAACGCTACGGGCGGGAGCTGCCGCCGGAATCGCTGGCCGTGAAGATTGTCACGTCGCTGTTTTTGCAGCCGGTGACGTGGTGCAGACGGGCGGTGGGTCTGGTGGTGATGGTGGCGACGTTTATCTCGCTGGTCGCCGCCGGGTGGATTTTTACCGCGCTGATTTATCTTGTGGCGTCGCTATTTTTCCGGTTGATGCATACGGCCTGCCGCCAGCGTCTTGAGGGGCGGAAACCATGTCAAGGCTGATGACTGTGCTGGTCGTGTTGTTATCGCTGGCGTTGGCGGGGCTGTTTCTGGTGAAACACAAAAATGCCAGCCTGCGCGCCTCGCTGGACAGGGCGAACAATGTCGCCAGTGGGCAGCAGACGACCATCACCATGCTGAAAAATCAGCTTCATGTTGCACTCACCAGGGCAGACAAAAACGAGCTGGCGCAGGTGGCACTGCGTCAGGAACTGGAGAACGCCGCGAAACGTGAAGCACAGCGCGAGAAAACCATCACGAGGTTACTGAATGAAAACGAAGATTTTCGCCGCTGGTACGGTGCTGACCTGCCTGATGCTGTGCGCCGGTTGCACCAGCGCCCGGCCTGCACCGACGCCAGTGATTGTCCACAACGCCTGCCCGAAAGTGAGCCTTTGCCCGATGCCGGGCAGTGACCCGCAGACGAACGGTGATTTAAGTGCCGATATCCGGCAGCTTGAGAACGCGCTGGCACGCTGTGCCAGCCAGGTAAAAATGATTAAACACTGTCAGGACGAAAACGATGCTCAAACCCGACAGCCTGCGCAGGGCGCTGACTGATGCCGTCACGGTGCTGAAAACTAACCCCGATATGCTGCGGATATTCGTGGATAACGGGAGTATTGCCTCCACACTGGCGGCGTCGTTGTCATTCGAAAAGCGTTACACGCTCAATGTCATTGTGACCGACTTTACCGGTGATTTTGACCTGCTCATCGTGCCGGTGCTGGCGTGGCTGCGGGAAAATCAGCCCGACATCATGACCACCGACGAAGGTCAGAAAAAGGGCTTCACGTTTTATGCAGACATCAACAATGACAGCAGCTTTGATATCAGCATCAGCCTGATGCTGACCGAGCGCACGCTGGTCAGTGAGGTGGACGGCGCACTGCATGTGAAGAATATCCCGGAACCCCCGCCGCCGGAGCCGGTCACCCGCCCGATGGAGCTGTATATCAATGGCGAACTGGTGAGCAAGTGGGATGAATGAGTTTAAGCGTTTTGAAGACCGGCTGACCGGACTGATTGAATCGCTGTCACCGTCAGGGCGTCGGCGACTGAGTGCCGAACTGGCGAAGCGTCTGCGGCAGAGTCAGCAGCGTCGGGTGATGGCACAGAAAGCCCCGGACGGCACACCCTACGCGCCACGTCAGCAGCAGAGCGCCAGAAAAAAGACCGGTCGCGTTAAGCGAAAAATGTTTGCGAAACTTATCACCAGTCGTTTTTTGCATATCCGCGCCAGCCCTGAACAGGCCTCAATGGAGTTTTACGGCGGAAAGTCACCGAAAATCGCCAGTGTGCATCAGTTCGGTCTGTCGGAAGAAAACCGGAAAGACGGTAAGAAGATTGATTATCCGGCGCGTCCTCTGCTCGGCTTTACCGGTGAGGATGTGCAGATGATTGAAGAGATTATCCTGGCTCACCTTGAGCGTTAGTTGTGCCATTCCCGACACCTCATCGTCACATTGCCGCCGGTATGACCCGGCGGCATCCTTCCCGTTATGAACACTCTCGCAAATATTCAGGAACTCGCGCGCGCACTGCGCAACATGATTCGTACTGGCCTTGTCGTCGAAACCGACCTTAAAGCCGGTCGCTGCCGTGTGCAGACCGGTGGCATGTGCACCGACTGGCTTCAGTGGCTGACCCATCGTGCCGGTCGTTCGCGCACATGGTGGGCACCTTCCGTGGGGGAGCAGGTGCTGATTCTGGCCGTGGGTGGTGAACTCGACACGGCGTTCGTTCTGCCGGGGATTTATTCCGGCGATAACCCCGCGCCGTCTGCGTCGGCGGATGCCCTGCATATCCGTTTCCCTGACGGGGCGGTGATTGAGTATGAACCTGAAACCAGTGCACTCACGGTAAGCGGAATTAAAACGGCCAGCGTGACGGCTTCTGATTCTGTTACCGCCACGGTGCCGGTGGTCATGGTGAAAGCATCAACCCGCGTCACCCTGGACACACCAGAGGTGGTCTGCACTAACAAACTGACTACCGGCACGCTGGAAGTGCAGAAGGGCGGGAAGATGCACGGCAACATCGAGCATACCGACGGGAAATTCACGTCTAACGGCGTTCAGGTGGATAACCACGGTCACGGTGGTGTTAAGTCAGGTGACAACTGGACGCAGGGGACAAAATGACAGCGCGTTATCTCGGAATGAATCGCAGTGATGGCCTGACTGTCACTGACCTTGAGCATATCAGCCAGAGTATCGGCGATATCCTGCGCACACCGGTCGGCTCGCGGGTGATGCGTCGTGATTACGGCTCGTTGCTGGCGTCAATGATTGACCAGCCGCAGACCCCGGCGCTTGAGTTGCAGATTAAGGTCGCCTGTTACATGGCGGTGCTGAAATGGGAACCCCGCGTCACCCTGTCATCCGTCACTACGGCGCGCAGTTTTGACGGGCGAATGACAGTTACGTTAACCGGCCAGCACAACGACACCGGCCAGCCACTTTCGTTAACCATCCCTGTGAGTTGAAACCATGCCGATTATCGACCTGAACCAGCTACCCGCACCGGATGTGGTCGAGGAGCTGGACTTTGAAACCATTCTTGCCGAACGCAAGGCGACACTGATTTCCCTTTACCCGGAAGACCAGCAGGAGGCGGTCGCCCGTACCCTGACGCTGGAATCTGAGCCTCTCGTCAAACTGCTGGAGGAAAATGCTTATCGTGAGCTTATCTGGCGTCAGCGTGTGAATGAGGCCGCACGGGCGGTGATGCTGGCCTGTGCCGCCGGTAATGACCTTGATGTGATTGGTGCCAATTACAACACCACGCGCCTGATTATCACCCCGGCAGATGATTCGACCATCCCGCCGACACCGGCAGTGATGGAGTCTGACACCGATTATCGTCTGCGTATTCAGCAGGCGTTTGAAGGTTTAAGCGTCGCCGGGTCGGTGGGAGCCTATCAGTATCATGGTCGCAGTGCCGACGGGCGTGTCGCGGATATCTCTGTCACCAGTCCGTCTCCTGCCTGTGTCACCATCTCTGTGCTGTCACGTGAAAATAACGGTGTGGCATCCGAAGACCTGCTGGCGGTGGTGCGTAACGCCCTTAATGGCGAGGACGTCAGGCCGGTGGCCGACCGCGTGACCGTGCAGTCTGCCGCCATCGTTGAATACCAGATAAACGCCACGCTTTACCTTTACCCTGGTCCCGAAAGCGAACCCATCCGCGCTGCTGCCGTGAAAAAACTGGAAGCGTACATCACGGCACAGCACCGGCTGGGGCGCGACATCCGTCTGTCTGCCATTTATGCCGCTTTGCATGTGGAAGGCGTGCAGCGTGTCGAACTGGCTGCACCGCTGGCCGATATCGTGCTTAACAGCACGCAGGCGTCTTTCTGTACCGAATACAGCGTCGTGACCGGAGGCTCGGATGAGTGATTCGCGACTGCTGCCGACCGGCTCATCACCGCTTGAAGTCGCCGCCGCAAAAGCCTGTGCGGAAATTGAAAAAACGCCGGTCAGTATTCGTGAGCTGTGGAACCCGGACACCTGTCCGGCAAATCTGCTGCCGTGGCTGGCGTGGGCGTTTTCGGTCGACAGGTGGGATGAAAGTGGCCGGAAGCGACAAAACGCGCCGTTATCCGCGATGCCTATTTCATCCACTGTCATAAAGGCACTATCGGCGCAATCCGGCGTGTGGTGGAGCCGCTCGGCTATCTCATTAACGTAAAGGAATGGTGGGAGACAAACGACCCGCCCGGAACCTTCCGCCTTGATATCGGCGTACTGGAAAGCGGCATCACGGAGGAGATGTATCTGGAAATGGAACGGCTGATTGCCGATGCCAAACCCGCAAGTCGCCACCTTATCGGTCTGAACATTATCCAGGACATTCCCGGCTGTCTGTATACAGGCGGTGTGGTCTGTGATGGTGACGTTATTACTGTTTATCCCGGATAAGTGAGAAACAATGAGCACGAAATTTAAAACCGTTATCACTACTGCCGGAGCCGCGAAGCTGGCAGCCGCCACTGTCCCCGGCGGGAAAAAAGTAACCCTGTCTGCAATGGCCGTTGGTGACGGTAATGGCAAATTGCCGGTGCCGGATGCCGGTCAGACGAAACTGGTGCATGAGGTCTGGCGTCACGCTCTGAATAAAGTCAGCGTGGATAACAAGAATAAAAACTATATCGTGGCTGAACTGGTTGTACCGCCCGAAGTGGGCGGCTTCTGGATGCGTGAGCTTGGTCTGTATGACGATGCCGGAACACTGATTGCGGTATCCAACATGGCAGAAAGCTATAAACCAGAACTGGCTGAAGGCTCCGGACGTGCGCAGACCTGCCGCATGGTTATTATTCTCAGCAATGTGGCGTCCGTTGAGCTGAGTATTGATGCCAGCACAGTGATGGCGACGCAGGATTACGTCGATGACAAAATCGCAGAGCATGAGCAGTCCCGCCGCCATCCTGACGCCACGCTGACAGAAAAAGGTTTTACTCAGTTAAGCAGTGCAACAAACAGCACCAGTGAAAAGCTGGCAGCAACGCCAAAGGCAGTAAAAGCAGCCTATGACAATGCTGAAAAACGTATGCAGAAAGACCAGAACGGTGGCGATATTCCAGATAAGGGCGCTTTTCTGGACAATGTTGGCGTTACCAGCCTGACGTTTATGAAAAACAATGGCGAAATGCCGCTTGATGCTGATCTGAATACATTTGGTCCCGTTAAGGCTTATCTGGGGATCTGGTCTAAAGCTACCTCAACTAACGCAACACTGGAGAAAAATTTCCCGGAAGATAATGCTGTCGGTGTGCTTGAGGTTTTTGCTGCCGGCAATTTTGCAGGTACGCAACGCTTCACCACGAGAGACGGCAATGTATACATACGCAGACTCGCCAATAAGTGGAATGGCTCTGATGGTCCGTGGGGCATATGGCGTCACACTCAATCAGCTACCCGCCCTTTGAGTACGACTATAGACCTGAATACGCTTGGAGCCGCCGAACATCTTGGTTTATGGCGTAACAGTAGCTCGGCTATAGCTTCATATGAACGCAATTATCCAGAGGAAGGCGGCTTTGCTCAGGGGATGCTTGAGATCCTCGAAGGCGGAAATTATGGAAGAACGCAACGTTATACCACTCGCCGTGGAAATATGTATGTCCGCTGCCTTGCGGCAAGCTGGGATGCATCAAATCCGCAGTGGGAACCGTGGTTAAGAGTCGGTCATCAGTCAGAGAGTCGTTATTACGAAGGTGATTTAAATGTTCTAACCGACCCCGGTATTTACAGTGTTACAGGAAAGGCAACAAACGGTCCGATGCTGGACACCGTTGGCGCGACACTACTTGGGATACTGGAAGTAATCAGGCGTTTTGATGGTGTATCTGTCTGGCAGCGTTACACAACCACAGGGAAATCAGAAACCACACAGGGGCGCACTTTTGAGCGCGTCTATGCCGGGAGCAAATGGACCGAATGGCGAGAAGTATATAACTCCTTTTCGTTGCCTCTGAATCTGGGCATCGGTGGCGCAGTGGCAAAACTATCCAGTCTGGACTGGCAGACCTACGATTTTGTGCCGGGCAGTCTGATAACCGTGCGGCTTGATAACATGACCAACATTCCCGACGGTATGGACTGGGGCGTCATTGATGGCAACCTGATAAACATCGCAGTTGGTCCGAGTGATGATTCCGGTACGGGGCGCTCAATGCATGTATGGCGCAGCACTGTAAGTAAAGCGAACTACCGCTTTTTTATGGTGCGTATTTCAGGAAATCCGGGAAGCCGCACGATCACAGCAAGACGAGTACCAATCATTGACGAAGCCCAGACATGGGGCGCGAAACAGACATTCAGTGCTGGCCTTTCTGGTGAACTGTCCGGCAATGCGGCGACAGCAACAAAGCTGAAAACAGCCCGTAAAATTAATAACGTTTCGTTTGATGGAACATCAGATATTAACCTGACGCCGAAAAATATTGGTGCATTTGCTTCAGGAAAAACAGGAGACACCGTTGCGAATGATAAAGCCGTTGGGTGGAACTGGAGTAGCGGAGCCTATAACGCAACTACTGGTGGGGCATCAACGTTAATTCTTCATTTTAATATCGGTGAAGGAAGTTGTCCCGCCGCCCAGTTCCGCGTTAATTATAAGAACGGCGGTATTTTTTATCGTTCTGCTCGTGACGGTTTCGAGGCTGACTGGTCTGAGTTTTATACCACAACACGAAAACCTACAGCGGGAGATGTCGGTGCACTGCCGTTATCTGGTGGTCAATTGAATGGTGCTCTGGGTATAGGAACATCCAGTGCTCTTGGCGGTAATTCGATTGTTTTGGGTGATAATGACACGGGCTTTAAACAAAATGGTGATGGTAATCTGGATGTTTATGCTAATAGCGTCCATATTATGCGCTTTGTCTCGGGAAGTATTCAAAGTAATAAAACCATAAATATTACGGGGCGTGTTAATCCCTCGGATTACGGTAACTTTGATTCCCGCTATGTCCGGGATATCCGGCTTGGTGGTGCTGCCACATACAAACCTGCGAACAATGGCATGACATGGACACATCAGGCACCGTCCGGGTGTGTATATTCCGGAATTATTGTTCAGGATACCGGCTCAAACTCTGCCGATAACATTGGTGGTGTATATTACAGGCCGGTTCAGAAATACATTAACGGGACATGGTATAACGTGGCGCAGGTATAATTTATGCAGCATTTAAAAAATATTACGGCGGGGAATCCAAAAACGGGTGAACAATATCAATTGACAAA
>OLPA01000138.1_pt1 | contig 59546 bp, 48 predicted proteins | sample 1672811 | NCBI WGS metagenome assembly OLPA01 (sample SAMEA3136726, study PRJEB25190) | human gut metagenome | biome: human gut; feature: human-associated habitat; material: faeces | place: Austria | collected 2013
TGGTGTGGGGGAAGGAATTGGTGTTGGAGATATGTCTGCGATCTGTTGTTCTGTATTTTCAATATTGTAAAGGGTATCATTACTGTTCTGATGTTCTGCAGCCCTGGCGGTTTCTGAGCTGTTATTTTGAGACACGGTGTTGTTGTTTGAAGTTCCATCTTCATACGAGTCTGCTGAGAAAAAATCGTTCCAGTCTGTTTCTGGCTGTGCGGTATTGGTGTTTCCTGTCGTGTAACTTCCTGCACCTGCGCCAGAGGAATCGTCTCCTGTATTCCAGGAATCTTCTGTGTTGCTCCAATTGTTGTTACTGTCATAATTATCATTGTCGGACGATGTCGTCCCGCCTGTGGTTTCTTCCTGATCCCAACTGGAATCATCCTCGAAACTTCCTGTTCCCATATCAACATCAAAGCCGCCCAGTTCGATCGCCTGGACAACCTTCACTGCGAGCAGTAAAAATATCAACAGCGAAACTCCTGCCAGAAAGTTCTTTTTTATTTTGAGGATGCTTCTTTTTTCCATGCTTCTATCTGATTCTGCGTTATCCGACTGTTGTCTGTTTTCTTTTCTGATGTCTGTTTTTCCCATTCTCTGTATACCTCCATACTCTGTTCATATCGCCCCTGTCTGTTGAGAAAGTTTCCAAACTCCAGATAGCCTGCTCCGTATTCCGGTTCGTATGTGATCAGCTGTCTGTAATAAAACTCTGCTTTGCTTGCTTTGCCAAGCAGTTCTCCGTTCCACGCCAGTAATTCCAGGAGGCGGATCTGCTCTTCACTTTTTCTGTAGAGTTTGAGCATCTGCTGTAATCTGTGTTCCGTATCCAGGCAGAAAAGTTCTCTGGATTTTTTATCGCTGCTTTGATATTCCATGCTGTAAAATCTGGCTGTCACGGCTGCCAGTGCGTTCTGGAATTCTGGAAGTACCGGCTGCTGTTCTGCGCCGTGGATAACTGCCAGGAGGGTGAGGAGTGCGGCACAGACCGGAACCAGGACGGATTTCAGGGAGAATGGTTTCCAATTGATCTTTGCAAGATATTTTTCTGCTTCTTCTGCATTTTTTATAACGGTTACATTTTCTCCTGCCCAGCCCCGGATTCCTTCAACCTCAGGGTGATCCGGATTACCAATGATAATGATCCGGCTGCCTTTTTTACTTTCTTCGGCAACAATCTTATGGATTCTTTTCACAAACGGACAGGTTGCATCTACATATTCGATACCTTTTTCATCCATTAGATCACAGATTCTCTTTGGAACACCATGAGAGCGGATAATCACCAGTCCTTCTTCCAGACCTTTCAGTTCTTCCTCACCGCGCAGGACTTTTACGCCATGTGCTTCCATGTCCTTTACAACCTCTTCATTATGGATGATTGGACCATAAGTATAGATCTGTTTTCCCATTTGTTTTTCAACCTGCTCATATACTGTATCGACAGCGCGTTTTACACCAAAGCAGAATCCGGCGGTTTCGGCAACTTTAACTTTCATGAGAAGCTCCTTCTTCTGTTCTGGCTCTGAAGATTTCAAGAATACGGTCAACGACCTGTTCTATCGTAAGATCAGAAGAATCCACAAGTACTGCATCTTCGGCCTGTCGAAGAGGGGAAATTTCACGATTCATATCACGCTGGTCACGCTCTTCAATATCCTTCTGGATATTATCCAGATCACAGACAGTACCTTTTTCCTGAAGTTCCAGATAACGTCTTTTGGCGCGGGTAAGAGAACTTGCAGTAAGGTAGATTTTTACATCGGCATCAGGAAGGATTGTTGTGCCAATATCACGCCCATCCATAACTACACTCATATCTTTTGCAAGTTTGCGCTGAAGACTGAGCAGTTTTTCGCGGACACGCGGCACGGCAGAACTTACAGACGCATTCTGCAAAACGCTGACGGACAGCCAGCGTTCGATCTTTCGGGAATGCCTCATCGAGGGGAAAAGCCAGTCCGCATATGCTGCGGAGCACGGCATGGCCAGGCAAAGCGTGCATGACACAATCGCACTGATCCGCAAAAAAGCAAAAATATATTTTGCGTGATACCTGACAAAGGGCAAAAAAATGTCCATTGAAAGGTGAGAGGACAAATCTCACCGCAAGGGATACGGAGATTCAGTTTTCTCAGAGCCTTGCGGCTCAGCGAACCTTGAAAACTGAATATCCAGGCATCAGGCACATTCCCAACGCTATGGGCTGAACCCCTGAGCCGCTTTCGTGAGTGCGCCACGACCTCGTCGGAGCGAGCTACGTATCCTTCGCTTCCATGCAAAGCATGAAAGCTCAATCACTGCGCTGCTCCTCCTCTCCCATCAAAGTCCCTGACTTTGATGGGTACCCACATGAGCGAGCGATACAACTTACACGATAAAAGCCGGGCTGCTCCCGGTGGAGGCGATGACAGGTGTTGGGGACAATGATACTTCCGTAATTCGCGGCCCGGCCACAAGGAAGGCGGGGAGGTTCGATTCCTATGGAGCGGTGCAGCACACCGCCGTCTGATGCTCTCCCTGCTCTCGGGGCGTCGAGGACAAATAGAGAGCATACATAGCCGAAAAACCAAAACGACAAAAGACAAGGAGACCCAACATGGACGCACAGGACAGATGCAACAGCGAGAGATATCCGGACATGACCTGCTTTCTCGCTTTGAGGAATATCGAAAGAAACGAAAGAAAGGAACGGAGAAACCGCATGAAGGAAAACTGGATTTACCGCAGGGGCGACGTGTACCTTGCCAACCTCGACCCCTACATAGGCTCCGAGCAGGGCGGCACCCGCCCTGTTGTCGTCCTGCAAAACAACACCGGCAACTACTACTGCCCCACGCTGATCGTCGCGCCCATCACGTCCAAGGCCGGCAAGAAGCCGTCCCAGCCCACCCATTACTACGCAGAGCGCATCCACGGGCTGGAGCTTCCCGGTATGGTGCTGCTGGAGCAGATCAAGACCATCGACAAGCGGCGCGTGAGGAAGTACCTGGGCAGGATGACCCGGCAGCAGATGGACGAGATCGGGGAAGCCATCGAGGAAGCCCTCGGGCTGTATGTCCCCGAAGAAATGGAGGCCCCGTGATGAATCCCATATTGACCATCGACCCGGAGTTCGAGGCGAAATGCCCGCCGCTGACAGATGACGAGCTTTCGCAGCTGGAAGAAAACATCTTAGAGGAAGAGCTTGTGCTCATGCCTCTCATCGTCTGGAACGATACGATTGTGGACGGTCACAACCGCTACCGCATCGCGCAGGCGCATCCGGGCATCGGGTTCCGTACCCATGAAAAGCAGTTCAGCAACCGCTACGAGGCCCTTTCCTGGATTTGCAAGAACCAGCTCGGGCGGCGAAATCTTACGCCCCAGCAGAAGAAATATCTGATCGGGCAGCGTTACGATGCAGAGAAAAAAACGCATGGAGGAGATCGGAAAAGCAATCTGCCAGAATCAAGTGGTCAAAATGACCACTTGATTGCAGCACAGAAAACAAGAGAGCGAATTGCTTCAGAGACAGGAACAAGTGAGAGCTATGTTAAACGAGCGGATCAGTATGCAAAAGGTGTGGACGCCGCTGAAGAAGTGCTTCCGGGCATCAAGAATGACCTGTTGCTCGGAAAGTTTAAGCCCAGAGAAACCGATGTGGCGGCTGTCGCCCGCGCATCTCCGGAGGAGCGCCGGGAAAAAGCGGAACAGCTCAGGGTGATCCCGGAAAAGAAGCCCAAAGCAGATAAGGAATCTGCCCGGAGCGGCACAAAGCGCCAGCAAGAGGTTTATGTGACTATCGACAAAAGCTACGAGGATATGAAGGACTCCAAGCGCGTCACGGAGGATTCGGCACTGGTAAGCCTGCGCTATACGGCGCGGAACATGGTCGAGACATGCGACGTGCTTTTTACGAACTTCCCCGGTCTATTGGAAAAGCCGGACTACAAAGATCAGGTCATTGAAATCATGCAGGAGCCAAAACAATACATTCTCAAATTGGAAGGAGAAACAGACAATGGACAGAATTAAGACACTCTACAAGCTGATGGAGGTCAGCAGCCGGGATTTGGAGATTCCCGATGCGTACCAGCGCAAGCTGAACACCGAGCGTGTGGCAAAGATCGTGGCCGGGTTCAATGAGCGTATCGCCAACGAACCGAAGGTTAGCTTTCGTGACGGTCACTATTATGTGTTTGACGGGCAACATACTATTGTGGCGCGCAAGCACATGAACGGCAACAACGACCTGCCGATCCTCTGCAAAGTGTACTACGGTATGACAGAGGCTGATGAAGCTCTGTTGTTTGCCATGCAGACCGGCTACTCCTCAGCCCTGACGCCCAGCGCGAAGCTCCGCGCCAATCTTCATGGCGCGGACAAGGCGTCGGGCGAGTTCTACGAGGCCACAGAGGAAGCGGGGCTGCATGTGGGCTTTGAGCGAGGCGGCGGCACGGGTCGCATCCTCTGCATCAATACCGCCTTTGCGGAGTTCAAGCGCGTCGGCGCAGAGGTTTACAAGGAAGCGCTGACCATCCTGCTGGAAGCTTGGGGCGGCGCCCCCGATTCCCTCCGAGCCGAGGTGATTCAGGGCATCATCCACTTCGTGGAGCTGTACCACGGCGAGTACGACCGGGAGCGGCTCATTTACAGCCTCCGCGCCTACGAGCCCAAGTTTGTTTACGCGGCGGGCAAGGCGGAAGAGGAGCTGCGGGGCGTAAAGCGCTACGTCAACCTGTTCTACCGCATCTACAACGGCAGGCGCAGGCATTCGACCCTTCCCATGAAGTTCTGAGGGAAGGCAGACCGCAAGAGAAATCGTGCGGTCATTTACATACAAAAACAACGCATAGGAATGGAGGTGCGAAACATGAACTCTGAAACCACTACCACGCTATCCCAGCGTGATGCTTACAAGCTAATGCTGAAAGAGTATCCGGATGTCATGGATATCGCTCAGATGTGCCAGATACTTGATGTCAGCACGAAAACGGGGTATCGACTGATACGAGAAGGCAAAATCTGCTGCATAAAAGTAGGTCGCGCCTACCGTATCCCCAAAGCACATCTTTTTACCTACTTATGCATCGGCTGTTGACTGCATGGAGAAATAAATCCGATTGGCGGCATCCTTTCCGCATCAGTTCGAATGATTTATACTGTTCTCAGGTCAACGGCAGGTGTTACCCACAACAAGAGAGGAGGATATCTTATTATGGTGGCAGGACACCTTCGTGAGAAAAAAGGTTATTTTTATGCGGTACTAAACTACACTGACGCACACGGAAACCGCAAAACAAAGTGGATCGCAACAGGGCTTGTGGTCAAGGGCAACAAGAAACGCGCCGAAGCGTTCTTACAGGAGCAGCGGCGCAGCTTCCAAGAGGAGGTGCCAATTACAGGCGGCATTCTTTTTGCAGATTTCATGGAACAATGGCTTACGGTAATAAAGAGCTCCGTGGCGGTGACAACTTTCGCCTCATACTCTAATATGGTCAAAAAAGTAATCGTGCCGTATTTCAGAGAACGGCAGATTACGTTGCAGGAGCTGTCGGCAAAACACATCCAGGATTTTTACCTGAAGGAACTGGAACGTGTGAGCGCATCCTCGGTTATTCATTATCACGCAAACATCCACAAGGCGTTGAAGTATGCTGTCAAGCTCGACCTAATCTCCAGTAATCCCGCTGATAAGATCGAAAGACCAAGGAAGGAGCGTTTTATGGCAAACTTTTACGATGCCGATGAAGTGAACAGGCTTTTTGAAATCTCCAAAGGCACCAAACTTGAAATCCCCATTCTCTTTGGTGCTTTCTATGGGATGCGGCGCAGCGAGACCCTCGGTATGAAATGGGATGCCATCGACTTTGAGCGCGACACAATCACCATCCGGCATACGCTTACAACCGTTGCCCTTGATGGAAAGCGTATTACGGTCGCAGAAGATCGGACGAAAAATAAGTCCAGCATGAGAACGCTGCCACTGGTTCCTTTCGTAAAGGAACGGCTTCTGGAGCTTAAAGCAGAACAGGAGGAAAACCGACGTTTATGCGGGCGATCCTATGTGAAAGATTACACGGGCTATGTGTGTATCAATGAAATCGGAGATATCATCAAGCCTAATTATGTTTCCTGCGGATTCCCGAAGCTTCTGGAGGAACACGGACTGCGCAGGGTGCGCTATCACGATTTGAGACATAGCTGCGCCTCGCTGCTTCTCGCCAACGGCGTTCCGATGAAGCAGATTCAAGAATGGCTCGGGCACAGCGACTTCTCAACTACGGCAAACATTTACGCACACCTTGAGTACAGTTCAAAAGTTATCTCCGCAGATGCAATGCTTGCTGGCTTAGGGATAGGAAACCGGGAATAAAAAAGAGAAGCCGGCAAAACCGGCTTCTCAGGTTGGCGGAGGGTTAGGGATTCGAACCCTAGGTGCCTTGCGGCACACGACTTTTCGAGAGTCGCACCTTCGACCACTCGGACAACCCTCCAAGTTGTATGTTCACCCAATCCGCTTTGGAAAATGGGGAGAACTGATGGGGAGAACTCAAAGATTTTTTCGTCTTCGAACCCTCGAAAACCTGCATAAATCAAGACTTTTTCGGGTGGAGCGTTCCACGAAGCGATTCCGATTTCGAGTCAGTCCCGTTATGACCACTTCGATACGTCTCCGTATTTATGCGAATCATTTCGCATAACAATATTATTATAGCGCAAATCCGCCGAACATGCAACCTGAATCGGCGGACAATCTTAATATATTGTGTTTCTTAATTTCCCAAGCATCTTCCGATTTTCGTTCAAGTAAATACCTCTTTCTGTTATCAGCTTAGATTTGCAGTCTTTCGTTTACGGAACGGTATTTCGGTATGCGGAATAAAACATCTATATGCCCAAAAGGCGTTTGGCCTTCCCACCCAAAACAGCTTTGATGCTTTCATCCGGCGGAGACAGCTGCGCTGTTTTAGCCGCTATAATACAGCGGATGGGTAACAAAAATTGTACACCCCTGCGATATGGTTATCAGCATCCAGAACCTTCATAGAAGAAGATCTACCTATGAAAAAATCACAGCTGCACATTTTCGTCACCGGATGGCCTTGTATACCGAGGTGCCCAATCGTTGGTGTCAGGATAAATATATTAAGTTTCAAATGTGTGCTTATATTGACAAAAACAGGCACAAGCTGTATAATCGTATTGCACGTTGGATATAACATTTGTGCTTCACACAAAAAACAACATTTTGTTGAGAAAGGAGAACAGTACGGGCGTTGCTTCATATGTAGGTTTGTCTCTATAAAATTAAACTAAACTCAATCCATAGGAGGATAATGAACAATGAACACAACAGTTAAGAGGAGAAATGCCGGTAACTTGAAGGCAAAGACGAAATGCATCGCAGTTATGCTGCTGATATGCATCATCCTGCCTTTGTTTTGCGTTGGGTGTCAAAGCACTGTTGACGGCATAAGCGTTAAAGATGCTACCGCAAAGAAAATCTTGAAACTGATAAGTGAGCAGGACTTTGCCGAAGCTGATTCGATATATAACAATGGTCGGGTTAAGGATAAAACTGCCGAAGCTCTCAGTGATGCTTTGCCGAACATGCTCGAGGATTTTATAAACAAATATAAAACCGGCGAGAAGGACTACTCCACCTGCGTTAAGTTCTGTAAACTATTGCAGGACTGGATTGAAGACGGCTTGGATATGGACAAAAATCTTATTCAAGACGCTCTCAGCACCCTTGAAAAGCTTGAAAGTTCAAAAGAGCTTTATAAAGCAGGTGTCAAGCTGTACAACGACAGCAATTGGCTGGAGGCGATAAAGAGCTTTGCCTCTGTCTCCAGTGATGACAGCAATTATTCCGATGCAGTAGCAAAATATGCTGATTGTTTCGAAAAAATCAATGTTTCAATCGATCAGCTTGTTTCAGCGGGAAACTTTGAGCAGGCGAAAGAAATGGTTAACGATGTGCTTATGTTCTTCCAGCAGTATATGGATGCAGAAAGCATGAACGATGCTTACAACCATGACACATACCAGAATAAATACGATGAAATCGTTGCAGCCGAGAAAGCAAGCGAGAATGCGGTCATTCGTGATGCTGCGATTGATGAAGCAAGGGAAGAATACAACAAAGGTAATTACGCTGATGCATTTGATATCATCGATAACTATACGAATGAATACGGCAGTGATGATGTTATCGAAAGCACACGCAACGAGTTCCAGAACAACTATGTTACGATGATCGTTCAGAAATCGACAGAGGCTATCGAAGCCAAAGAGTATCTGCGTGCGCTTGACATGCTTAGAAATGCAATGAGCGTTGTTTCTGATGACAGACTTAACGCAAAGCTTGACGAGCTGAATGCAGTAAAGCCCACCTATCTGTGCGAGCTTTCCTGCGCACAATGTGAATGCTTTGAGCAAGCGCAAGCCGGTGAAACCTATACAGATGTGCTCGGAAATACTTATGATTACAGGTACGGTAATCTTTTCAAACTGTGGTCTGATGATTGGTGGGATGCTGGAAATGCAGCATATTGTTTGAATTATAATTACGATAAGTTCAGCTGCACGATCACAATTGACAACCAAAGTGATAACTTTGATGAAACAGACTTTCAAATCATTGGTGATGGAGTTGTGATTTACAGTGTGAAAGTATCAAGAAAATTCAGTCCGACTTTGATCGAATTGGATGTTTCGAATATCAACTGGCTTGAGTTCAGGTTGGCTAAACCTGGTGATGGAAAAGGCATCGTACTCATCGACGGTGCGCAATTGACTAAATAAACTTCAAAATGTTATCGGCAGGGCGCATACGGATATAACACAAAATCCCGGCGTCCTGCCGCACAGTTGCTTTGTTCACATCTAAATATTAACGGTTAACAACCATTAACAAATGATAAATTCAGCATATTAAGAACCGGAGGAATTCATTATGGCACTGTTTGACAAAATCGGAAAAACGTTCACCGAAGCAGGGCAAAAGGCGATTGCAAAGACCAAAGACTTTGCAGACACGACGAGACTGAATTCTCTCATTAATGATGAAGAGAAAAAGCTTACCAATCTTTATATACAAATTGGAAAACTGTATGTCGCGCAGCATAGGAACGATTGTGAGGAAGCATTTGCAGGTGCGCTTGCCGCAGTGGCCGAATCCGAAGAAAAGATCGCCGAATGCAAACGTCAAATTCAGGAGATACGTCGTGTTCAGCGTTGCCCGAAATGCGGCGCAGAGGTTTCTAACGATTCTGCTTTCTGTAATTCATGCGGCTCGCCGCTGCCAAAGAATAAAGATGGTTTTGAAGAGTTTATAGTTTGTTCCGGATGCGGAGCACGCGTACAAAAGGGTATGCGCTTTTGCACAACCTGCGGCAAGCCTATTCAGGCATTGCAGGGCAGCAGCGTATCAGAAAAAACGTGCCCGACCTGCGGAACATCCGTTGACGGAGATTTGCTGTTCTGCCCTCAATGTGGCAGCAAGCTGTAATTTAGTTTAATTCAATATATCGCAGGGGCAGTTATGGGAATTTTTTGCGGAAATTGCGGTGCTCGTGTCGAAGACACCGCTAAGGTTTGTGGAAATTGCGGTGCAATTATTCAACAGGATGAATTTGCATCTTTGCACACGACAACAAATAGCAGAAGAAAACCCAATCCTCTTCTGCTTGTTGGATTAGCTGCGATCGCAATCGTTTGCATAATAGTTGTGCTGATTACAGTCTCAAATAAAGGGTATGAAAAATTGGTCAGTGCATCTGTTAATGCGCTTGTGGAACAAGATATTGACACTTTGATTGAACTGTCAAGTGACATATATTCGGCAAGCAAAAATGAAGATGATGTTTCTCAGCTCGAGAGCATATATAAATACGTCGCGGAAGAACTGGCCGAACGATTTGAAGATGAGGTGGGACACAGGTACAAGACGTCTTTCAAGATTGAAGAAGTCAGTGAACCTTCCAAACGAAAGACTGAAAAGCTTTTAGACTACTTAGAAGAATACATCGATGAGGATGAGTTCGACTTAGGCAAAATCAAAAAAGTTATTCTTGCCGAAGTTGTAGTAACAGCAAAAAAAGGGCGATTCAGCGATGAACAAACGGTGTATTTCACTATGATGCAAGAGGGTCGTGATTGGAAGCTTCTGCTGATAACATTGGATAATTCAGGCTTCTAAATGATACTTTTAATTACTGCTAACAGCGAGTGCGACTCACCCAAAGGTGATCGTATCCGCTGTTAGCATATAATGGTATTTTCTATTCTCTGCGGAAAGTACTTGCAGGTCATTTCCCAATTCTTAACCGTAAAAAATAACCGCAAAAAACGATTGACGTTTTCTGTCAAATATGCTATCCTGTATATGCTGATTGCGCTGCAACGGTGAAAGTATTGAAAAGGAGAAAGAATTCAATGACAGATAAACTTCAGGAATACGCTCAACTGCTTATCAATGTTGGTTTGAACGTTCAAAAAGATCAATATGTTGTTATAAGTTCGCAGGTTGACTGTGCATATTTTGCAAGGATGTGCATTGCCGCCGCATATGAAGCCGGAGCAAAGCAGGTTATCATGAACTGGAATGATGATTTTGCGACTCGTCAGTACTATCTTAATGCAGCTGACGAAGTATTTGATCAGGTTTTCCCGTGGGAAGCCGAGCGTCCTATCGGTCTTTTGAAAAAAGGCGCATGCTTCCTTACCATTGCTGCGAGGGATCCCGAAAATCTTAAGGGTGTTGACCCTGAGCGTATCGCACGTGCAAACATTGCAAGCGGCAAGGCCAATGAGGAATTCAGCATTGAAATGATGAACAGTGCCGTTCAGTGGTGCATTGCGTCCATTCCCGTCCCGTCATGGGCCAAGAAGGTCTTCCCCGACCTTTCGGAAGAACAGGCAATGGAGAAACTGTGGGAAGAGATCTTCCAAGCGGTTCGCATAACCGGCTGCGGCGATGCTGTTGATCGTTGGCGCAAGCATTGCAAAGTTCTTGAAGAAAAGCGCGAAAAGCTCAATGCTTACAATTTCAAATCTCTCCACTATACAAATTCTCTCGGAACGGATCTTACTGTTGAACTGCCGGAAAATCATATTTGGATGGCCGGGTCCGAATTCAGCAAGGGCGGAGTCGAGTTTGTTGCAAACATGCCAACAGAGGAAGTTTTCACTGCTCCGCTGCGCGACGGCGTAAACGGCAAAATCGTTGCAACAAAACCCCTTGTAGACAGCGGCAATATTATTGACGGCTTCCACATGATCCTGAAGGATGGCGTCATAACCGAAGTTCACGCAGAAGTCGGGGAGGAGTTCCTTAAAAAGGCTATAACTCTGGATGAGGGCGCATCCAGATTCGGCGAAGTTGCCCTTGTGCCGTACGATTCACCGATCTCCAACAGCGGCGTGCTGTTTTACAACACTCTGTTTGATGAAAACGCCTCCTGCCACTTTGCTTTCGGCGATTCCTATGCCTGCATCAAGGACGGAGACAAAATGACCAAAGAAGAGCTCAAGGCACATGGACTGAACGACAGCATGACTCATGTTGACTTCATGGTCGGCTCAAAGGATCTTTCCATCGTCGGCACAACGCACGACGGAAAAGAAATCAAGGTCTTTGAGAACGGCAATTTTGTAATCTGAGATTGACCGAAGCTTAACTCGAAACACTTGTTATCTGCATACGCTGCCCGGTGCCGTTTCCGCGCCGGGCGGCAAAGCGAGGATTTCAATGAGTAAAAAGCAAAAAACCGACGGGAACCGAACGGCGGGAATAATCAAGATTCTAATTTACGCCGTGTTGGTTCTTTTTTGCATTTTCGTGTTTCTTCTCTACGGTAAAAAGCAGCGCAGCATTGAAGCAGCAGCAAGTCCGAACCCCAATGCAACTGCCGTTCAAACCGAAACAGTCAACGTTACGCCAAGCCCGATTCCGAAGCTCTCCCCGCAAGAATTGGTATCTGGTCTGCAATCTGCCGGTTTGGATTGTGTAATTACGCAGCGCAGCACGCTTACCGATGGTTCGCTCGAATGCAGTTTAATGCTTAACCGCATTTCCGGTGATGGCCGACTGGTTGTGAAGCCCGATTCAAACGGAGGAACTGCCGAATGCATTCTTGAATTCAACTATATTTATGCTGAAATTCTCGATGACCCGGAAACTGATGCTGTTGCAAGAACTCTTAAGGAGCAGTATGAATTGCGCGAAAAATACGACGCAGAGCTGATTGACGGTTTCATCCGATCGCTTGCAGAACTTTTTGCTGACAAAGAAGAATATAACAGCGTAGATCTTGAAAAAATCATCTCCGGTACCGTTTCGGCATACAAAAGCATGAAAACCTACGACAGATACCTTGGTGATATTCATTTTTACATCAACACAAAATTAACTGACTTTAATGCGGAAGTGAAACTTATTGCCGCTGTTCGAAAAAAATAAGCCGCATGTAACTGCTTTTTCGGCTGTGCGTTCCGATCTTGGACATGTTTCAAATCATAATCTTCTCTGTCTTTGCATATTGGTTATTATCAACACACCGAATGCGGAGGCAGTTATGGCATTGAAGAAAAAAACAGGCAATAAAAAACAGTCCAAACCCCTTGTATACGTTTTGGAAGGCGTATTTGGTGCACTCGCAATGAGTCTCGGCCTTGTCGCACTTGCGGCTCTATTAATGCAAAAGCAGATCTTACCGATAGAAAGCACGCGAATACTCAATCCTGCCGTGAAGGCGTTTTGCGCACTTTTCGCAGCATTGCTCGGCGCACGCAAGCAGAAAAAACGCCGTTGGCTCACGGGTGCGCTCTGCGGCGTTGTCTATATTGTGATTTCACTTGCAGTTTTCGGTTTGGCTTCAGGTGAGTTTTCCATCGGAAGTTCAACAGCTGTCGATGCGCTGATGTGTCTTCTTGCGGGAATGACAGGCGGAATCATACTCAGCCTCGCCGAGTAAATCCAACCCGTGCTGATGAAATAATATCGTTTTATTCTGTCACTCAGTTATCGACTGAATCGAGATATTCCGCAACAGCCCGAACAAGCAATTTGTACCGTTTTTGTGTGTCGGCATTTTTGCCGCAGTACTCATGCGGAACAACGGTATTGTGTTCATAGTTTATCTCGCCGCAGTCGTGCAGTCTTCCATACATTCGCGTATACTCCCGCAGCTTTTCCGCAAGCGCGGCACTGCATTCGTGCGGCAGCATCCGCCACTGCCAGTTTCCGGAAGCAACGCCCGGAGTGTTGACCCTCCCTTCTGCCGAAAGCCCGAGAACATCCTGCATTTGCGCGATAAAGATTCCGGCAGGCGAACACATGCCTCCGCGAATCATACCCCAGTTGATGCCCTCGGCGGCATTCAGCGCAAGATACTGTTCTGCAAATCTGCGTTCGGGCTTCGAGGCCTCTGCGAACCATTGCATAATCGGTGCATTGTCGTGCGTACCGGTATAATATACCCTGTTTTCTGCCACTCTGTGCGGCAGGTAATCGCTGTTTGCATCGGGGTTGAACCCGAACTGAAGAATGCTCATGCCGGGGAAGCCCGAGTTTTTAACAAGCTCATGTACCTCCGATGTCAGGAAACCGAGATCTTCCGCAATGAACGATAATCCCGGCAGCCTTTTCTTTACTGCATTGACAAAATCCCTTCCGGGCGCGGGAAGCCACCTGCCGTTTTCCGCCGTGGTTTCACCGAACGGAACGGCCCAAAAGCTTTCAAACCCGCGAAAATGATCAATACGGACAACATCGTAAAGTTTTTGTGCGCATTGCAAACGTTCCGCCCACCATGCATAGTTTTCGGAAGCATGAATTTCCCAATTGTAAAGAGGGTTGCCCCAAAGCTGCCCTGTGGGACTGAAGTAATCCGGTGGTACCCCCGCAACATCAGTCGGCACGAATGATTCATCCAACATAAAATGTCTGCTGTTTGCCCAGCAGTCCGCAGAATCAAGCGCAACATAAATCGGAACATCTCCGATAATTCCTATACCGAGTTGATTCACATAGTTTTTCAGCCGGTTCCATTGCTTAAAGAAAAGCTGCTGAATCGATAATTGCAAGCGAATTTCATCGGCTTGTGATTCGACAAACTCGGCTGGAACAAGCTGCTTCGGCATTGCTTTGCCCGCATTCCACTCCGTCCATGGTTTCATGCCAAAATGTGTTTTCAATGCAGTGAAGACGGCGTAATCATAAATCTGCGTTGAGCAGCTGCGTGAAAACTGCTCAACCTCCGCTGCATTGCGGCGTATATTTCGCTCTGCCGCAAGCCGCAGCAGCGGAAGACGTAAAGAGAAGAGTTTGCCATAGTCAATGCGGCGCAGTTCACCGCCGAAATTACTTTTTTGCACTTCATCAGCGGTCAACAGTCCGTCATCAACCAACATGTCAAGGTCAATAAAATACGGATTGCCCGCAGCGGAAGAGAAGCATTGATAGGGAGAATCTCCGAAGCCCGTCGGATTAAGCGGCAGAACCTGCCAATAGCTTTGTCCCGAAGCTGCAAGAAAATCTGCAAACTCGTATGCCGCCGCTCCAAATGTTCCGATACCGTGCGGCGACGGCAGCGAGAATACGGGCATGAGTATTCCGCCCGACCGTTTTAAGTGTGAGGCTGAACCGTCTGCACCGTTTTTAAATATGTCCCAAGGATTGTTTTTTTCTGTCATAACCTTCCCCTGCTGCCATCAACTGCAAAATACTGCCGCAAAAACTTTCTGCACAACTGCGGCATAGTTTATTATATTCGTTTTCGCATGAGCAGTCAAGCCCGCCGAACTCGGTTGTTCTGTCACCCTGAATGAATACAGTTGAAATATAATACATGACTTTGCTTAAAAAATATTCCGAAATCATTCAGAGACAGGGCTTGCTATCTTTCACCGATTCGGTTATAATGCAAATGAAACCTGACAACAGGAACGAAACCTGCTTCGTTCCGACGGAAAGGGGTCACAAGTTGATATCGGTTCCCACTTTTAAAACACTCCGCAGCATTTTATGAATTCACAGCGGGTGTGTATGCCGGGCGTTTTCAGCTGTACCCATTTCCTGCGGGTACGGCGTTTTTTGTTTATATAAACGTTTTTCGCTGCGATTTGAACCGCATACGGCAGCAGCAGATTCAAACGCAAAAATAAGGGGGGCAAAGCTATGCAAACAAGAGTGGCTGTGATGGCAATCATCGTTGATAAGGCGGATTCGGTTGAAAAGCTGAATGCCGTTCTGCACGAATTCGGAGAATACATTATCGGACGAATGGGGCTGCCGTACAGGGCGCGGCATGTTAATATCCTTTCCGTTGCAATTGATGCGCCGCAGGATGTTATTTCGGCACTTGCAGGCAGGCTCGGCAATATTGCCGGAATAAGCGTCAAAACAGCATATTCAAACGTAATCAGTGATTAGCTGATTTTGCCTATATTTTGGTATTTGATTCCGATTCGAAGGGAGAAAAAAGTTGGAAGCTGAAAAAAACACCGGCATTGAATACGCAAAAAGTCTCATCGACAAACTTGCAGCCGTACACACGCTCGAACTTGAAGAATATGAACAGCTTATTTCAGCACAAAACAGCGAAACGGCAGCTTATGCAGCACAAAAAGCTGATTTTTTCCGAAAGCAAATTTACGGAACGGATGTTTTCATCCGCGGACTTATCGAAGTCGGCAGCTGCTGCAAAAATGACTGTCTGTATTGCGGAATTCGAAAATCAAACGTCAATGCGGAACGCTATGTTTTAACGGAAGAGCAGATCCTTGACTGTTGTCGGGAGGGTTATGCGCTTGGTTTTCGTACTTTTGTGCTTCAGGGCGGTGAAGGCATGCTTCCTGTCGGAAAAATCTGCCGCACAGTAAAAAAAATACGCAGCTGTTTTCCGGATTGTGCAATAACGCTGTCGCTCGGCGAATATCCTCGCAGTGATTACCTGAAAATGTTTGAATCCGGCGCAGATCGCTACCTTTTGAGGCATGAAACGGCCGATTCCGTGCATTATCGAAAGCTGCACCCTTTGGAAATGTCCTTTGAAAACCGAATGCGCTGTTTGAAAGATCTTAAGGAAATCGGTTTTCAGGTGGGCTGCGGGTTCATGGTCGGTTCACCGATGCAAACAACGGCAGCGCTTGCAAAAGATTTGAAATTCATTGAAGAATTCTCCCCGGATATGTGCGGCATCGGCCCGTTTATTCCGCATAAAGACACGCCGTTTGCAAAATTCCCGGCAGGAAGTGTTGAGCAGACCTGTTTTCTTCTCTCACTGATAAGGCTCATAAAGCCGAATATTCTTTTGCCATCCACCACAGCACTCGGCACGATCGACCCGAACGGACGTGAAAAAGGCATTCTTGCCGGAGCCAATGTCGTGATGCCGAACCTGTCCCCCATTGCCGTGCGAAAGAAATATTCGCTTTATGACAACAAAATATGCACAGGTGATGAATCTGCACAGTGCCTTAAATGCCTGAACGGCAGGTTGAACGCGATCGGCTTTCAAACCGTAACTTCACGGGGAGATATCAAGCGCTGAATAATCTGAAGCTTTTTGAATAAAAAATGAAGATGCATCGCCGCAGCTTGCTGTGCTTGCGAAGTTTGTTTCAACATTAAGCGAGTGTGTGACGGCACTCGCCGGGAAGATCTCCCGACAACAGCATCGTTACGATAATTTTATCTGACGGAAAGAGTAATCCGACCGACAAGAAAGGAATAATATGGCTATTTTTGATCCCAAATCCCTCCGTGCGGAGGAGTTCATCAACGATGAGGAAATCCGCGAAACCATTGCTTATGCGGAAGCAAATAAGCACAATATCGAGCTAATCAACAGTCTGCTCGAAAAGGCCGCACCGAAGCGCAGCGGAAACGGCGTAACCTGCGCGGGACTCACTCACAGGGAAGCATCCGTTCTGCTTGCATGCGATATTCCCGAAGTTACCGAACGCATGTACAAGCTTGCAAACGACATAAAGCTTGCTTTTTACGGAAACAGAATTGTAATGTTCGCTCCGCTTTATCTTTCAAATTACTGCGTGAACGGCTGCGTATACTGTCCGTATCACCTCAAAAACAAACATATCGCCCGTATTAAGCTGACGCAGGAACAAGTGCGTCAGGAAGTAATCGCTTTGCAGGATATGGGGCATAAACGCCTTGCGATCGAAGCAGGCGAAGATCCTGTTCACAACCCGATAGAGTACATACTCGAATGCATAAAAACTATCTATTCCGTTCACCACAAAAACGGAGATATTCGCAGGGTGAACGTGAACATTGCCGCAACCACGGTTGAAAACTATCGGAAACTTAAGGATGCCGGCATCGGAACGTACATCCTGTTTCAGGAAACATACAATAAAAAGAGCTATCTTGAACTTCATCCGACGGGACCGAAGCACGACTATGATTACCATACCGAGGCAATGGACAGAGCAATGGAAGGCGGCATTGATGACGTCGGACTCGGTGTTTTGTTTGGATTGGAGGGTTATCAATATGAATTTGCAGGGCTGCTGATGCATGCCGAGCATCTTGAAGCGGTTCACGGCGTCGGGCCGCACACAATCAGCGTTCCGCGAATCAAACATGCGGATGATATCGATCCTAATGTTTTTGACAACAGCCTTTCCGATGAACTCTTTGCAAAGATCATTGCATGTATCCGCATCGCCGTGCCGTATACCGGCATGATAATATCCACACGCGAAAGTGAGACGATACGCGGCAAGGTGCTTGATTACGGCATTTCGCAGATCAGCGGTGCATCACGCACTTCCGTCGGCGGATACACGGAAAAAGAGCGTCCGCATGACTCCGAGCAGTTCGATGTTTCAGATCAGCGCACGCTTGATGAGGTTGTCCGCTGGCTTATGGAACTGGATCACATCCCGTCATTCTGCACGGCATGTTATCGCGAAGGCCGCACAGGCGACAGGTTCATGAGTTTGTGCAAAAACGGACAGATTCTGAATTGCTGTCACCCCAATGCACTCATGACACTGACGGAGTTCCTTGTTGACTATGCTTCAGACGAAACGCGAAACATTGGATACGAAATGATTTCACGTGAAATTGAAAAGATTCCCAACGCGAAGGTCCGCGAACTTACAAGGCAGCATGTTGCAGACATTCGTTCATCCAACAGGCGTGATTTCAGGTTCTGATTTTAAAACTGTCAAGATATATTCGGAGGGGAAAATGAGTTTAAACGATAAGCCCGCCGCCGAACGGGTGCATATCGGCTTTTTCGGGTTGCGCAATGCGGGAAAATCCAGCCTTGTGAATGCTGTCACGGGACAGAATCTTGCACTTGTTTCCGATATAAAAGGGACTACAACCGATCCTGTTCAAAAAACTATGGAGCTGCTGCCGATAGGTCCCGTTGTCATCATTGACACGCCCGGCATTGATGATGAAGGTGAGCTTGGCTCAATGCGTGTTGAGCGTGCTGAAAAAATGCTGCAAAAAACTGATATTGCCGTCCTTGTTGCGGATGCCGCTGCGGGTCTTGGCGAACACGAAGGCAGGCTTATGCGCATTTTTACCGATAAGAAAATTCCGTTCGTCATTGCCTTCAACAAGTGTGACCTTTTGAGCGCGATTCCGAAGAGCAAAAGTAACAGCCTTTACGTAAGCGCAAAAACAGGGTTTGGAATTGACGAGTTAAAAAATCGACTCGGGTCACTTCTGCCTTCCGCCAAACACGAAAGAATGCTCATCGAAGACTTGATATCGCCGAATGACATCGTTGTTCTCGTAACGCCGATTGATGAATCTGCGCCGAAGGGACGACTTATTCTCCCGCAGCAGCAGATGATACGCAGCATACTTGATGCAGCCGCTGTCAACATTGTTGTTAAGGACACGGAGCTTGAAGCTGCTCTCGCCGCAATCGCACGCAAGCCTAAACTTGTTATCACCGATTCTCAAGCGTTCGGAAAGGTCAGCAAAATCGTTCCCAAAGACATATTGCTGACGTCGTTCTCAATCCTGTTTGCCCGTTATAAAGGTGAGCTTGAACCTTTCACGGCAGGCGCAGCAAAACTCAACATGCTCGCAGACGGCGACAGGGTGCTGATTTCAGAGGGCTGCACTCATCACAGGCAGTGCAACGATATCGGAACGGTTAAAATGCCGGGATGGATAAAAGAGTATGCAAAAAAGGAGTTGTTCTTTGATTTCACATCCGGCGGAGACTTTCCGAGTCTTGATGAGCTTCGTAAATATGCCTTGATCGTTCACTGCGGCGCATGTATGCTTAACGAGCGTGAGGTTCATTCAAGACTTGAAAAAGCTGAAAAAGCAGGTGTCAGCATTACAAATTACGGCATTGCGATCGCTCAAATGCACGGAATTCTGCGGCGTTCACTTTCGCCTTTTCCCCAATTGCTGCAAAAACTGCGGGAGCGTTAATCTCCGCACAGATTGAATTGCTGCTGCATCAGTTTGCCCCAATTTAAAAACGGATAGGCCGTAAACACTGTCTTTGCGGCCTGTCTGTTTTTTGTTTAACCAGAGTTAAGCGCATCGGCTGTATATGCAGGAAATGCCCGGACACTAATTACGAACATTATGTGGATTTTGCAAGAGTTTTTTCAAACACAGCCTCATTTATGCGGCACATATTGTTCCGAAGCCTGCATCAAGCGCACGGTTCTCTGTGAATAATCGATAACCAACATACAAACAATAACGCTGCTGATGTTCGGCAAATGATAAATTGGGGTGTTGTACGTATGGGTAAGGAAAGAAGGCATTGTTTTACAGCAAAAGGAACGAATATGCCGAAAGAAAAAGATTGTTTAAATAACGCGGTGAAAAACTGCTGCGCATACAGAACAGGCGAAAATAATTCCGTGCGCAGCAATACGGATATAGGGCCGCGGGGGAATATCGGCATTAAAATTTTCGGCATCATACTTTCCGCGCTGGTTGTTTTTTTAAACTATTCTCCGCGTATGCGTGCGGTGAGGGCTCTGCCGAAGGCTGTTTTCATAAACAGCGTAAGCACATTGAATGATGCTGAAAAGGGGGGAGCTCAATGCTTGGATTATTTAAAAAGCACTCTCTCAATATTTGAATCGGAATCAACGGCGCATGGGCAGGAAGGCGCACTGAATGTCACGGAATCGGGGGACGAAACACTCGGCGCAAAACGGATCTCGGTGCGTTTGTTTAATCTGTTCGAACTCGCAAACGTGCCGATATATAACCAAGAACGTGCAATGCTGTATCCCGGCGGACGCGCTGTCGGGATATCGATTAATCTTCGGGGACTGCTTATTGTCGGCAGCGGTTCGTTCCGAAACAGAGACGGTCGGGAATGCTGCCCGGCAAAACGGGCTGGATTTCGTGCAGGTGACGTTATTTTAAGCATTAACGGCACTGCGGTGTCAACAAGCGAAGAGATGCAGCTTGCATTGAACGCAAATCCGGACAGTGCACAAATAGTTTTTGAACGAAACAACCGACGGCAGACATTAACCGTAAAGCCCGAAATGGGTACAGACGGCAAGGCGAAAATCGGCGCATGGGTGCGCGACAGCACGGTCGGCATCGGAACGCTGTCGTTTGTTACGGAAAAAGAAAAAGCTTCGGCTGCACTCGGACATGCGGTTTTGGATGCGGATACCGGCAGTTTGCTGAATGTCAGGAAAGGTGAAATGGTCGAAGCGGATGTTCTCGGAGTTACAAAGGGTTCGAGCGGTTTTCCGGGTGAGCTGCGCGGAGCATTCGGTGCGAAAAGCCTGCGCATAGGAAGCATTGATGTTAATACGGAACTCGGGATTTTCGGCATTGCGGATTCTGCGGATTATACAGGCGAAGCGGGAGAGACTTTGCCGATAGCTTTTCCGAACGAAGTGCATAAGGGAGAAGCTTATATTATAACTCAGATTGACGGTGAGAAACCTCAGCCGTACAGCTGCAAAATTATAAAAAATGCAGCACAATCCGTGCCGAGTCAGAAAGGGCTTGTTATTGAAATAACCGATGATCGACTACTCAGCAAAACAGGTGGGATCGTGCAGGGGATGAGCGGAAGCCCGATTGTCCAAGACGGCAGGATTGCGGCCGTTGTAACCCATGTTTTTGTTAATGAACCTAACAGAGGTTACGGTGTTTATGCGTTTTGGATGTATTCTGTAGCCTGCGGTGAGAATTAACAGCGAGCTTTAAACAGAAAAAACACAAATATATTGCCTGCAACCGTCCGAATTGTATTGACAATACATACATGAATGTGTATAATCTCGAAAATATAAGAAAAGGAGATAAAGCGATGCAAAAGCGCAGCAAAAAGCAGCAGAATACTCTCATCAATTCCGTGCTTAAAGCAGTCGTCGGAATGTTTTTTGCCGTACCCGAACTTTTGCACAGTCAAGCATCGCCTCTTCAATATCGCTGTAAAGCTCACTGAGCAGCGGTTAACCTTATAAGGATGAATTCAAGCGGTGCAGATGATAAGCTGTACCGCTTGTTTGCATATATAACGTATCAGCAGCAAAGGAGAATTCAAAAAATGCTTACGCACAAAGGAACAAAAGAACTGACAACAAAACGCTTAAAACTTCGCAGATTCACCGTTGATGATGCGCAGGATATGTTCAACAATTGGGCAAATGATGCAGAGGTAACGAAATTCATGCGCTGGCCTCCGCATGCAACACTCGATGTAACCCGCGAGCTTCTCAGCAAATGGGTTCAGGAGTACGAAAAACCCGATTATTACAGCTGGGCCATTGAATACAACGGCAGACTAATCGGGAGCATCGGCGCACCAAGCATAAAGGAGCGCGATGAACGCACTGGAATCGGTTATTGCATTGCACGGGATTGCTGGAACAAAGGCATAACAACCGAAGCGCTTGAAGCGGTTTGCAACTATCTTTTTGATGAGGTTGGATTCAACAGGCTTGAAATCTGTCATGCAGTCGAAAACCCTGCTTCAGGAAAAGTGGCGCAGAAATGCGGCTTTATACCCGAAGGAATAATGCGGGAGAGATTTCGCTCGCCTAAGGGGGTTTTCTATGATCTTGTAATGCTCGGGCGTTTAAAAAGCGACAGAAACTGAGCTGATGCGGCGAATCACACTTTGTTGTGAGTTATTGACTGCCCGTAAAACAAAAAGCCGACTCCCGTGATCAAACTCGGAAGTCGGCTTGAACTGTATCCAAGGTTCTATGACTGTTCATGGTTATTTGCATGAATAAGCTTTGAGACCTTTTTCTTTATTCGCGTCAACGCATTGTCAACTGTTTTTGTGCTTCTGCCAATGTTTTCGGCGATCTGCGCATAGCTTTTTCCGGAGATATAAAGCCGTAAAACACTCAACTCAAGTTCCGTAAGCTCTGCTTTGAGCCCGTGCAGGATGTGAAGTTCCGCCTCGCGGTCAATGGCAAGCTCCTCCGGGTCGATTGTGGCAGCAAGCAGGATCGAGTCGCCGAGACAGCGCGCCTCGTCATCGGGATTATCGAAAAAAACCGGCTTGTCGAGCGAAATATAGCTGTTCAGCGGAAAGTGCTTTTTGCGTGTTGCGCGTTTTATTGCAGCAATAATGTTGTTGCCTATACAAACCTCTGCATAGGTTCGGAAGCTTGTATGCTTTTCGCAGTCATAATCACGAATCGCGCTGAACAGACCGATTGAACCTTCCTGAACAAGATCGGAATGATCCGCACCGATAAGAAAATAGGGACGCGCCTTTATACGCACAAGAGGCATAAAACGAACAACAAGTGTATGCTCGGCATCACTGCTGCCGTTCTGGGCAAGTCGAGCCAATGCCTCATCGTTCAGGCTGTCAAGATTCTCAATATCGGCGGAAACTCCGTCGTTCGGGAGAGTTTTCATTTTTAATTCACGCTGTCCTGTCTGTTCTTTTCAAACATGATGATAGCTGCCGCAACCGATGCATTAAGAGAATCAATCTTGCCTTTTATCGGTACGGAAACAAGGAAATCACATTTTTCCTTTACAAGTTTGCTGAGCCCGCTGCCTTCACTGCCGATAACGAGTGCAAAGCCGCCCTTCATGTCCGCTTCATACATACTGTTGCCCGCCATGTCCGCGCCGGCAATCCAAAGGCCCTCCTTTTTCAGTGTTTCAATTGCAGAAACAAGGTTCACAACACGGGCGATTCGCATGTGTTCCGCCGCTCCGGCAGAGGTCTTCACAACCGTTGCCGTTACAGGTGCACTGCGACGCTTTGTTATAACAACTCCGTGTGCGCCGGCGCACTCCGCACTGCGGATGATTGAGCCGAGATTATGCGGATCTTCAACGCCGTCAAGAAGAATAACAAAGGGTTTTTCATCGCGAACGCGGGCATAGTCAAGTATATCCTCGAGTTCGGCATATTCAACACCCGGGATTTCTGCAACGATGCCCTGATGATTTCCGGGTTTGCCGTTATGGCCGAACGGCATGCAGATTTCGTCCAGCTTGGAACGATCCACTTCTCGAATAACAAGATTCTCATCACGGGCAAGACCGATGATTTCGCCCAAAGAACCATCGTGTTCCTTTGTTACAAGGATACGGTCGATGCTTCGTCCGCTTTTGATTGCTTCCTTGACGGGATTTCTGCCCATGATTATGCTGGGCAGATCACGCTCCTGCTCGTCATTTTCAGCGATTTCGGGAGAAGGAAATGCATTGAATTCAACATCAAGTACTTCATCTTCAAAGAAGTCTGACTCGAAAGGCTTTCTGTCGCTGTCAAAGCGGGGCTTCCTGTCATCATTGAAGCGGGGTTTTCTGTCGCCGTCGAAGCGAGGCTTCCTGTCATCATTAAAACGGGGCTTTCTGTCGCCGTCGAAGCGGGGTTTTCTGTCGCCGTCAAAGCGGGGCTTTCTGTCGCCGTCGAAGCGGGGCTTTCTGTCGCCGTCGAAGCGGGGCTTTCTGTCGCTGTCAAAACGAGGTTTTCTGTCGTCGTTAAAGCGAGGCTTCCTGTCACCGTCAAAACGAGGTTTTCTGTCGTCGTTAAAGCGCGGCTTTCTGTCGCCATCGAAGCGGGGCTTCCTGTCGCCGTCGAAGCGGGGCTTTCTGTCGCTGTCGAAGCGGGGCTTCCTGTCATCGTCGAAGCGGGGCTTCCTGTCATCATTGAAGCGGGGCTTCCTGTCATCATTGAAGCGAGGCTTTCTGTCGCTGTCAACGCGAGGTTTCCTGTCGCCGTCGAAGCGGGGTTTTCTGTCGCTGTCAAAGCGCGGTTTTCTGTCGTCCGAATAACGGAAACCATCGCTGTTCTTTCGATTGGGACGCTTGTAATCATCGCTGCGCCTGCCGCCGCGATCGTTGTAATTTGCCATCTTTTTCTCCTGTTAATTAATCTTCTTCTATTTCTCTGCCTGTTCTGCAATCTCAGCTGTATCGTGCAGCGCAATGCGCATAAGCTGCGAAAGCCGCTCATCTTTGCCGGACAGATAGAGGTATCCGACAAGAGCTTCCATTCCTGTTGCAATCCTGTAGTCAATGATCGCTGCATTTTTCGGCACAGACCCCATATGCGCATTCCTGCCGCGCCGAAAAACTGCGGATTCATCATCCGTTAACAGTGCCTCGATACGGCGAAATGCTGCAGCCTGTGCCTTGGCACAAACGCGTTTTGCTGCGCCTATGTGCAGCCCGTGTGCCGTAAGCGTTGTTGAATCAACTAATTCCGTGCGCACAAAAAGGTCATATATCGTGTCGCCGATATATGCAAGCACAAGCGGTCCCAATTGCTTTGGATCCTTCGGATACTTTGGATCCTTTGCTCCGGTGCATTTCGTCGCTTGACGTACCCCGGAAACCAGATCGGTGTTGTTGTCACAATTCGCATAATTCATCACAATACATTATAACGCCGAATTCGAAAAATTCAATAGGCTTTGGAAAATATTTTTGATATGTTTTGTTCAGGTGAAATGGAGATGAAAGAAACCGATCAGTTATTTTAATATATCGTTCGGCGTTCTACTTTCATTATCGCTGACAAGCTATTATCAAAACTTGCCGATTCATTTTTTGTCGGAAAGGTTCGAATCGAGCCTCTCCGACAAAAATAATGAATCAAAGCGTTTCCGAAAGTTGTGCAATAATATCTCTGTTTGCTCTTAATCTTTCGTTCTCCGGTTCTTTTTCAACGGCTTTTTCGGCCATTATCAGTGCTTCTTTTTTTCTGCCCGTATAAAAATACCCCAGAGAAGCATAATCATACGGAGCGGCACCCCATGCTGCGGGTTCCGTTATGTATGTTTTCGGGCGGGTTTCAATTGCAAGTGCTTTAAGTGCAAAATACAGCGTACCTTCAAAATCCTGCCGTGCATATGCATTGCCCGCGAGTTCGATCCACGGTTCGCGTAGGTACGGTGCTTCCGCCGCTGCGCGATAGAGCCAGCTTTCCGCTTCCGCAATATCATTCAGTGCCGTGCAGGCACGTGCAATAAAGCGCATCGATGCGCTCCGCTCATCCCGCCAGACAGCGGATTTCATTTCAAGGTGCCTCCTCAATGTCGCAATACAATCGTTCCATCTGCCGTAAAACATGTATTCTCTGCCGAGATAATGCATGTTCCTGTCATTCTCCGGATTTTCCCGCACACTCATTTCCAGCAGAGGCAGGTATTGTGCGCGTGATTTTGATGCATCGGCAAGATGATCAAGCTGAATGCCTTCTGCAATGATATGTCTGAAACTGCCTTCTCCCTCATATTCAAGAACCTCATGTACAGGGTTTACCCATTTGAAACCATGCCGTGCATGTATCTTATCTATATAGAACACCGTACCTTCGCTTCCGTCCTCGTTGAAATTCCACGTATAACGATAGCGCAGCATATCCGCGCCGTTTGACCACGCTTTTTCTGCCGCTGCACGCCATCCGGGATGCAGAACCTCATCAATATCCGTACAAACACAGATGTCGGCATCCTCCGGCACAAGTTCAAGCGACCTGTTCCGCGCCGTATCGAACCGCCATGGGGTTATTATTTCGCTACGAACGTTTACCCCGTGCGCCTGAAGTATTTTTACAGTATCATCGCTTGACCCTGTGTCAAGAACATATACGGCATCCGCTTCGCCCATCGACTCAGCCCAGCGCGCGGCAAATTTCGCTTCATCCTTTGCAATTGCATAAACACACACTTTATAACCTTCCATATCGCTCCCCCGTTTCCCGAATTCTGTTTTGCGGAAAGCCTGCTCCGCCCGCACGCGGCAGGCGGAGTTTACCTGCACCGTCTCTTTTTCGAAGGCACATTTCCGGCTCGTTCACCGCCGCATTATCTACGCTTTAACCACCGTGATCCCGCCTGCATAGTCGCCGTTGGGAGTTGCAGCCGCATGCAGCGCTATGGTTCTTCCGCTTCTGTTTCGAAGCACAAGCTCCGTTCCTGCGGGAATCCGCCCATAGGCCGAGCCTGAAACGGACACAGGATTTCCGCCGGCTGCGGTCGTGCTTGCCGAAGAATAACCATACACATCCCCGGTAAGCGATTCAAGTGCAATCACAATATCACCCGAAGTTCCGGAGCCCTGCTCTTCCGCCGCATTTACGTTCCATACAATATGATACAGTTTTTCATCATTGGAACGCACCGCATTATTTGCCGCATCCGCACTGAGTTCTTCACCGCTGCTGCGAAGGTTTGTCAAAGGCAGCACTCCCCCATTTGGTACAGTCGTTCCTTCTCCTGTCGGTTGAACTGCAGACATCAACGCTGCCGACCGGGCAGGTTCGGCAGCAGGGCCTGTCGGACCTGTCGGGCCTGTCGGACCTGTTGCTCCCGTTGCACCTGTTTCTCCCGCTGCTCCTGCCGCGCCTGTCGGGCCTGTTGCCCCTGTTGCTCCCGCTGCACCGGTCGGGCCTGTTGCTCCTGTTGCTCCCGTTTCGCCTGTCGGACCCGTTGCTCCTGTTGCTCCCGCTGCTCCGGTCGGGCCTGTTGCTCCCGTTGCTCCCGTTGCTCCTGCTGCGCCTGTTTCTCCCGTTGCACCTGCTGCGCCTGCAGGGCCTGTCGGGCCTGTTGCTCCTGCTGCGCCTGTAGGACCCGTTGCTCCGGTTGCTCCCGCTGCACCGGTCGAGCCTGTTGCACCGGTTGCTCCGGTCGGGCCTGTTGCTCCCGTTGCGCCTGTAGGACCCGTTGCTCCTGTTGCTCCGGTCGGGCCTGTTGCACCGGTTTCTCCGGTCGGGCCTGTTGCCCCTGTTGCTCCCGTTGCGCCTGTCGGGCCTGTTGCCCCCGTTGCACCGGTCGGGCCTGTTGCCCCCGTTGCTCCGTCCACGCCTCTGATACCCTGCGGACCTGTCGGGCCCGTTGCACCGTCAATGCCTCTGATTCCCTGCGGACCTGTTGCGCCTGTTGCTCCTGTTGCTCCCGTAGCGCCTGTCGCTCCCGTTGCGCCCGCTGCACCGGTCGCGCCCGTTGTTCCGATTGCGCCCGTCGGACCTGTTGCGCCCGTCGGACCCGTTGCACCGTAATATGTACATTCACAGCGGCAGCCGCTGCAAGGCGGGAAACCGCACGCATTACCTGCACACTGCACACTGCTGTTATCATAACCCATGTTTTGCTCGCTGCCGAAATTGCTTTGCCTCATGCCTCCCTGCTGTCTTCCTCTGTTCGGCGGATTAAAAGGCTGAAAGCCGTTTCCCCTGCTTCCGTTATCATTTCTCATATCATTCACCACATCATTGCAGCGCAGTACCGTTCGCTCCCGCACTGCCGAGATGCTCCTTTCTAATTGTTTTGCTTCGCCGGCGGCTCCAATGTCGGGCTTGTACACGGCTTGCTATAAAATATGAATATTACCGATAAACAGTTACAGGTTTTGAACACTGCTGCCGAAAACAAAACAACCCGCGATGCATGCTTTGCGCACATCACGGGTCGTTTGCCCTTTTCGGAGTAATCACCGAGCATTCGTTTATTTTCGTTTTTACGATTGAAAAACACTTCCTGTTCTCAACGTTTCGGGGTGCACTGAACCGCCGCTAAAACAATTCAACCTCCAGCCTGTCAAACGTTACCTGTTCCATAAAATCATCCGGGCGGAACACAGTGTGTGAAAAGCGGAGCAGCTCATTGACATGCTTATCAAGAATCACAGGGCGTGAAAGGTTTAATTTCGAGCACAACTCGCAAAGAGCTTCGTGCCAGTTCTCCACTTCGGAAGCGTCCTTCTGCGGAATTTCAACGACATCCTGTTCCGTTGTTTTGTTGTTTTTTCGAACTCTTGCCCAGATTTTCATCTTATTTCTCCATGTGTTTTCTTGAAAGCTGCACCGTTTGGCGATGTGTTGCAGTATCGACGCAGCGGCTGCCGTTAAGCAGCCGCCGCGCAGGTTATTTTGTTTCCAAACTTATCCGAACATCTGATCAGTCACTCACGAACCAAATATACATCCGGAGCATACCGCTTTCGTCCACGCCCTTTGAGAATCCGTAGAGTTTGTACTGCTTGCCCGCTTCAATGGGATGCTGGCGTGCGGCAGAATAGTGATCGTGATACTCAATGCTGATCGTATGTCCATCGTTAAGGGTAAACGTTGCAACGAGATAATCGTCATCATAGGTAATCTCTGCAACAGTTCCCTCAATTACAAACCCGCGAAGGTCGGTGATATGGACGGGTTTTGACATCTCGCTGTAATCACCTCTCCAAACGGTGGGAACATATTCGTTAAACACCGGCGGACGTTCCACAAAGAACGGACGCGTGTAAACCGTTCCGTCCGCAAGGGTTGCGGTGAGCTGGAGCTCATAGCACTTTGCGGCGGTGGGAAGGTTTACTGAAAACCTGAAGTTCCCGTTTTCGTCAACTGTGGGCTGATCCTTAACGGTGCATTCTGCATCCTTGGGAACAACCTGAAGCACAGCTCCTGCGGGAACGGTACCGGTGAGTTCAATTGAAGTTTCAACATTCAGAACTCGGGTATCAACTTCCTCGGGTATTGAAATTATGTCGGCTGCGGTCAGCTGCTTGTTGACGGTAGCCTTGAAAGTTCGGCGCATGATCATGTATCCGCCGAGCTTGATTTCACCGACGATCTCGTATTCGCCCTTGTCGAGCTTTGTTGTGTAAGCAAAGCTGCCGTCGGGCGCGGGCTGCACGGTTTCGTTGTTGATTGTGACAACAGGCAGATTGTTCTGAAGATCTGTCTGAGTCAAGTCAACATGCCCTTTGATTTCTATAACGCCGTTGTCGCTCGTTATGTCTTCAGCCGTTTCGAAGGATGCATTAAGCGTCGGAACTCTGAGCGTTATGCGCGGAATCTCCAGCTTTGTCAGCGTTCCGTCCTCATTTTTGAGACTTACCGAGGGGTAAATGTCGCAGCTTTCGCCCTCAATGGGTGTTATCGGGCGCAGGCGGTTGGATGCAACATTGAAAGTTACATATCCTTTTTCGGGAACCTGCTGTTCGGTCTGTGCACCTGTGCTGTCCTCATAAACAAGGACAGAACCGGCTTTTGCATAAACAGTGATATAGTAGCTGTCCGGATTGTTGGGGTTGACGATAACGCTGTTTGTTTTTTCGCCGCCGATGCTGCTGCCGTTCAAAAAGGTGTATGCAAGCACGCCGGCCGCAATTACGGCCACAACAGCAAGCACAATTATTGCAATACGCAGACCGGACGCACCGCCTTTTCCGCGTTTGCGATCGCTTCTGCGGTTCACGTCTTCAAATTCATCATATGAATCATCGCGTCTGCCCCGCTTTGCTCCGTAATCGGCACTCGTGCGGGCAGTGTCGAAATCATCTTGAATATCAGTCGAATCTCTGCCCTTTCCGCGCTGCTTCTTCGCGCGCTTGTTCCCGCGTTCGCGGCCGTCGTATGCATCCGCATCATCGAAATCATCGGAATCATATTCGTCATCCGGGTTTGACTGCCTTTCCGCGCGGGGCTGCTGCCTGCGTGTGTTTGCAGAATCGTTATCCCACGGAAGTCTGTCACCGGCGAATGCGCCCTGTGTATTCTGTGCGCTGCTGCGGTTCGCCCGTTCCGCTCCGTTCGGGCTGCTTGTTCTGTCATTTCTCTGCGCAGCGGCAGCGTTTTGGCGGTTATTGTTCTGTCGGCTTGCGTTCGGACGTCTCTGAACTTCGTTCCAATCACCGACGTCGCATGTGAACTGTCTTTCAAGCTCATCAAGGTCGCTGTCAGTGTTTTGGTTCATGTCTGCGGGATTATTGTTTTGCGCGGCATTTCGCCCTCCGAAAGAAAACCTGATATCCTTGTTCTCGTCAACGAAACCCCAAGACGGGGTATCATCATCGCGCTGCGGCTCCGAGCGCAGTGAAACTGCGCAATTCTCGCATACTTCGGAATACTCGGGATTATCGTGGCCACAATTTCTGCATTTCATTTGCGTCACCTCCGGTTAATATACAAAAGCACCTTGCAGAGCTCTTCCGAACTCCACACCTTATTATACCAATTGCGGTTTGCTCTTTACAATAGGTTTTCGACTCCATTTGAAAATAAATTGTGACTTTTTTCGGTATTTTATATCATACTCCGCATCTCCGTCCGGTGATTGTCTTCCGCTGGAACAATTATCTGCTCTCAACTGTCCGTTGTGCTTTTTAACCGAATGCATTTTTATTCGTTTTGTGTTATAATATTGTGATACGGTCGGCCTCCGCGGCATGCGGAGCTGCAGATTGGAGGGATTAACATGGTCGAACAAATTCTGCCGCAAGAGAACAGCGCTTCAAACAAGCTTCCGTTTGCGGATGCGCATTGTGATTTTTTATACGGAATGACATACTATGATTATGATATTCAAACCGTCTCCGGGCATCAGAGCATGAGCCTTCGGAACATGGCAGCGGGCGGAGTGAAGCTTCAGTTCTTTGCCGCATGGATCGACATGCTGCTGAAGCAGAACCCGCTGAGTCAATGCCTTAACATGATAGATTCCTATTATCGAATGCTTGAATCAAATCCGTGTTTTGTGCCGTTCTCCCGTGATTTTGACGTAACTCAGGACAAAATTGCAACAGTGTTGACCGTTGAAGGCGGTGAGGCTATCGAAGGCAGCGTTGAAAACCTTCGAATGCTGTATCGTCTCGGAGTGCGCGCAATGACGCTGACTTGGAATGACGTTAACAGTCTTGCCTATCCGGCCGGAAAACGCGGAAGCAAAAAGGGCTTGACCGCCCTCGGAAAGCGTGTTGTTGAAGAGATGTGCCGAATCGGAATGGCTGTTGACCTTGCACACCTCGGGGATGCAGGCATTGACGATGTGTTGGGCATTGCAGCACGCCCCGTGTTTGCGTCGCACACAAATGCGCGTGCCCTATGCAGTCACCCGCGCTGCATGAAAGATGAGCATATTCGCGCGATTTCAAAACAAGGCGGTGTAATCGGCGTCAATTTTTATTACAGACAATTGACCGATGAACGCACTGCCGAACTCGACGATGTGATACGGCATATCGCGCATTTCATCGAAATCGGCGGAATCGACTGCGTTGCGCTCGGGTCGGATTTTGACGGCATGAACCGCTATATCGACGGGCTTGAAAACAGCAGCGGACTGCCGTTGATTGCGAACAAGCTGAGCCGCATGGGCTTGAGCGATGCGGACATTCGCAAAATTGCCTATGGGAATCTGGCTCGATATATTATGAATTTTTGTTGACAATATTCCCGATTAAGCATTGTTTGACCGTTTTCAAAGTACTATATACAATATTTGCCGTTAAAAGAGCCCTTTTTGTCTTTCGGTCTCCCTGTTTCAGTGGTATAATATTGGTAATGCGAGAATGGTTGCACCGCCCGCTCCGCCGTTGTGCCGAGCGGGATTATTCCGAAGTGCTCCGCATCCGGTGCATTTCGGCAGAAACGGAGGTTGTGACATTGCAAACGGTTAAAATTGATAACATTTTTACCCGTATTGAGAAAAAGTATATTGTTTCGGACAAGCAGTTCGCCGCAATGCTGCCCGTGCTTTTGCAGCATATGCATGTTGATTCTTACGGCAAAAGCACTGTCAGCAGCATTTATTTTGACACTGCCGACATGCGGCTGATTCGTGCCTCCATAGAGCATCCGATTTATAAGGAAAAGCTCCGTTTGCGGTGCTACGGCACTCCGTCGGCAGAATCGAACGCTTTTATTGAACTTAAGAAGAAATACAAAGGTGTTGTGTATAAGCGCCGAATCGAAATGCCCTATGCCGATGCAATGGAGTTTCTCTGCGGTGATGCGCCCTGCCCCGACAAGCAAATTGCGCGTGAAATTGATTATGCGCTCCGCTTTTATCCGGAGCTTCGGCCGTCTTTCGGAATATTTTGCGAACGCACTGCCTATGCGGAAAACGGCGTCGGGGATTTGAGACTGACAATCGACGAAAATCTGCGCTACAGAACGCGCAACCTCGACCTGTTAAGCGGCACGTACGGCGACCCCATTCTGCCCGCAGGCAAATGCATAATGGAGCTTAAAACTCCGCACACTCTGCCGCTTTGGCTTGCCGCACTCCTTGATGAACACAGGATCTTTCCGACAAGCTTCTCAAAATACGCAACCGCGTATAACATCGAACTTAACCGCATTCTTTCTCAAAAACGCGGTGCTGCACATTGCGGCTGAACAATCCGGTATCGTTCCGTGCCCAATGTTTTCATCCATAAACGAAAGGATTTTTCACTATGCTTAACAACGTTATCGACAGTATTTTCTCCACCACAAGCACCTTGACCGCAGGCGGGTTTATTGTTTGCCTGCTTGTTTCTCTTGCATTGGGCGTTCTCATCGCCGTTTGCAGTCGATACAGAAATCGTCCTTCCAAGAGCCTTTCGGTCTCCCTTGTGCTTCTGCCGATGATAGTTCAAACGATTATCGCCCTTGTTAACGGACAACTCGGCGCAGGCATTGCTGTTGCAGGTGCTTTCAGCCTTGTCCGCTTCCGTTCCGCCCCCGCTTCCGCACGTGAAATAACAAGCATCTTCCTCGCAATGGCTGTCGGCCTTGCAACAGGCATGGGTTATATTGCAATTGCGGTCATCCTTGCCGTGTTCGTTATTTTGGTTGACATTGCGCTTGCGAGCATCAATTTCGGCAAAGCGGGTTCCGCAGAGCGCGACCTCAAGATTGTCATTCCCGAAAGTCTCAGCTATGATGAGGTTTTCAATGATATTTTCAGCACATACACTTCCCGCCATGAGCTCATCCGTGTTAAGACCACCAACATGGGCAGCCTGTTCAAGCTCACCTACCAGATCACTTTGCGTGATGCGCGGAAAGAAAAAGAGTTTATCGACAAGCTTCGTGAGCGCAACGGCAATCTTGAAATCACCTGTGCACGCCCCGGCAACGGCAATGTTGAAATCTGATCTTTTTTCGTCATTCTTTCTTTTGCCGTATCATTCTATGTAAAAAAACAAAGGTACAGCCGCCCGCAATTGCGTTTCGGCTGTGCCTTTTGTTTAAACTTCTCCTTAAATTCAGTTTTTGTTTGAGTCTTAAATATGAATTTCAGGTTCCGAACCTGCGCATTCTCCGCCGATTAGTTCGGGAAGGAATTCTCTGCAAATCACGCGATACGCGGGATGGTAAAGCCGACGGTAAGTCTCGCTGTGATGTATTGCCGGGCAGCCCGCCGCAACGTATTTTTTAAGAAAGCCCGACAGCTTTTCTTCGTCAAACGGAGTTTTCCCCTGCCGGCAGATTTCTTTCAGCAGGCTGAGCTTTTTCAGCATTCCGTCCGTTGAACCCGTTCGCACATCCGATGAACGCACAAAAAGCTCCGCAAGCCTTGAGAGCGGTATACCGTACCGTGCCAAAGGTTCAAGGTGCACCCGAACGAACATCCCGCCTGTTTCATCCGTCAAAGGGTGTTCCCCGGCAGCGGCGGCTTTCGTTGTCAGCGTACACGCTTCATACTCCCTCTTCAGATATTCCTCCGCGATCTCCTTGCTGCGTACAAAATGCCCGCAGCCGAATTCGCTTTGATAAAGCAGCTTTACTATGTCGTCCGGCTCACATTTCGGATACAGCTCGATATGCCGCTCGATAACATGCCTCGTTTCCCGCAAAAAGGTTTCATCCTGCTTCGTATTTTTCATATTTCTCCCGTCCTGTTCTTTTCTCGCGCTATTCTATCATATGCATAAGGCCAAATCAACAAGTCTATTTTGAACATCGCCGAATAGAATTTAAACAGGCCACTGTACGGTATCGTTTTCGGAAAAAGCAAAGGAAGTTTACCTTGTTTTTGAAAAACGGACTCATTCAGTGAATACTCGAACTTACGGAGGGCAATATGCCGGATACAAACAACAGCATCAGTCTTTCAGGCAGGGTTACGGACGGCCCGGAATACAGTCATACAATTTACGGAGAGGCTTTTTTCAAGCTTACACTCACCGTTCAAAGGTTGAGCGGAGCCGAGGACAAAATACCTGTCACCGTCAGCGAACGACTGCTCGGCGGCATCCCTGTTGAACACGGTATGTATTTTCATGTCCAAGGACAGATACGTTCCTATAATCAACAGACTGAAAAAGGCAGCAGACTTATCATCACCGTGTTTGCACGTGAATTCATTCCTGCTTCGGCGGATGAAACCGATGCTTTTGCATACAAAAACGAAGTTGAACTGTTCGGATACATCTGTAAGTCCGTAATATACAGAACGACTCCTTTTTTACGTGAAATTGCGGACGTTCTGCTTGCAGTCAACAGACGGTACGGCAAATCCGACTATCTGCCCTGTATCGCATGGGGACGAAACGCAAGGTATTTGCAGGATATGAAGGTCGGCATCGGAATGCACGTTATCGGAAGGCTGCAAAGCCGCGAATATAAAAAAGTTTTTGAAGACGGAACAGAGGAAATGCGCACTGCATATGAGATAAGCTGCTCCGCCGTTGAACCTTTCGAACCGACACTGCCTGACTGATACGGCGCATCTGCCGCAAATCAAGGCAGAACAAACACTTTCGACCGTTTTTTCGCTGTGCAGGCACGGCAAGTTGAAACCGCACTTGAAATCCACGCCCGATTGTGTTATATTCAACAAACAGTTTTGCCGAATGCGGCAGAGAGGTTGGTTTGTTAATAATGCGAATGTATCCGAAAGCAAAAGTATCCGAAAAGGCGGAACGCGCACTCAAAGGCGGGCACCCGTGGGTTTATGCGGAGGAGGTGCTTTCCGTTGACGGTGATTATACGAACGGCGGGCTTGTTGATGTTTATACAAAAAAGGATCGGTTCATCGGAACCGGGTTCATAAATGACAATTCCAAAATTCGCATTCGCATCTTTTCACGCAATGCAAACGACAGGTTTGACGATGACTTTTTCCGCAGGCGAATTCGTTACGCGCTTGAGTACCGCCAAACGGTCATGGGCAGCGATTTTGACTGCTGTCGAATTATTTTCGGTGAGGCCGACAGTTTTCCCGGGCTGACGGTGGATCGATTCGGAGATGTTCTTGTTTTTCAAATTCTCTCCCTCGGCACCGAAATGCTTAAGTCCCGCCTGTTTCCGCTGTTTATTGAAGTATTCAAAGAGTTCGGCATTAATATTCGGGCCGTTTGCGAAAGAAACGATGTCGCCATACGCGAAAAGGAAGGTCTGACTCAGCACAAGGGCTTTATCAGCTGTGATCTCCTGCCTCCCGCACCGGACAGCGGATTGGTAATGATTGAAGAAAACGGCATCAAATACGAAATCGACGTTATCAACGGACAAAAAACGGGCTTTTTCCTTGACCAGAAATATAACCGTCGTGCCGCTGCGAAGATTGCTGCCGGCAAAACGGTTCTCGATTGTTTCACGCATACGGGCGCATTCGCACTGAACGCCGCCGCTGCATGTGCAAAGCATGTCACTGCCGTTGATATTTCTGCGGATGCAATCCAAAAAACGCGCAGAAATGCGGAGCTGAACGGGCTTTCGGGCAGAATGGATTTCGTTTGCGCCGATGTCTTTGATCTTCTGACCGATATGGAATCCAATCGCAAACACGGTTATGATTACATAATACTCGACCCGCCCGCCTTCACCAAAAGTCGGGATACGATCGGCAGTGCGGTAAAGGGCTATAAAGCCATCAATGCAAAAGCAATGAAACTTCTTCCGCGCGGCGGCTATCTTGCAACCTGCTCATGTTCGCATTTCATGACCGATGAGCTTTTCCGTAAGATGCTTCACAATGCCGCAGAGGATGCAGGGGTTCAGCTGCGTCAAATCGAAGCGCGTCAGCAGGCTCCTGATCACCCGATTCTTTGGAATGTACCCGAGACGGATTATCTGAAGTTTTATATTTTTCAAATCGTTTAGTTTTTTTGTTTCGGATAAATATCCAAAAGCATCCGTGCAGTTCCGCTGCTTTCGGATGCTTTTGTTTGTCGTTCGGTTTTGATTGACCACAGGCTGCACTAATCAATCTGAATTGTGTATCGCGTTGTACTCCGAAGCGGCGTTAAACTTCAACATCAACCGATTTTGTCCTCAAAAGAATCCACGCGGTTGAAATTCGCATGTTCGGTGATGTACTCCTTGCGGGGAGCAACCTTGTCTCCCATCAAAAGCGTTACAAGGTGTTCTACATACGCCGCGTCTTCAATCGTTACCTGAACAAGGGAACGGTTCTCCGGGTTAAGCGTTGTTTCCCAAAGCTGCTCCGGATTCATTTCACCCAAGCCTTTATAACGCTGCAATGTGTACCCCTTCATGCCTTTCGTAATTCGGGCAAGTTCTTCATCGTCATAGGCATACGTAACACTGTTTCCCTTTTGAACCTTGTAAAGAGGCGGCATACCCATGTAAACATGCCCTCCCGTTATCAGTTCCTTTGTGTAGCGATAGAAGAACGTAAGAAGCAGAGCGCGTATATGCGCACCGTCCTGATCGGCATCGGAGAGAATGATGATTTTATGATACTTAAGGTTTTTAAGCTCAAAATCCTCGCCTATGCCGGTTCCGAGGGCGGTTATGATGGAGCGGCATTCGTCATTTTCAAGCACCTGCTCAATGCGCCTTTTTTCAACATTCAACGGTTTGCCGCGCAGCGGCAGTATTGCCTGGAACCGTCTGTCACGGCCCTGCTTTGCGCTGCCGCCCGCCGAATCGCCTTCAACGATGAAGAGTTCGTTTTGTTCCGGTGTTCTGCCGGTGCAGCTTGAAAGCTTGCCGACGAGAGGTGCGTTTTCAAGCTTGGACTTTTCACGCGCCATGGTTTTTGCTTTTCTTGCAGCTTCACGCGCTTTTGCCGCCTTCACCGCTTTGTCCGCAATTGCGGCGGCAAGATCCGAATTCTTAAGGTTTTCAAGTATCGGTGTCAACTCGTCCATAACAATAGCTTCAACCGCCGTACGCGCTTCGGTATTGCCGAGTTTTGTTTTCGTCTGCCCTTCAAACTGAATCGAACTCATTTTAAGCGACACGACCGCCGTGAGTCCCTCGCGGAAATCCTCACCCGGCAGCGGCGCATCCTTCTCCTTCAGGATTCCGGTTCGACGGCAATAATCGTTCATGACCTTGGTCAGAGCGGACTTAAATCCGGTTTCATGCGTACCTCCCTCGGTCGTCGGAATATTGTTGACATATGAAAAGATGCTTTCGGTATAGCCATCGTTGTGCTGCATTGCAATTTCAACGATGATTGCATCTTTGCCCGTGCCGCGCATTCCGCGGAAGTATATCGGTTCTTTATACAGCGGGGTTTTTTCACTGTTAAGATAGCACACAAAATCCACAATGCCGCCGTCGTATTTGTACTCGCGGCTCTTATTTTCGTCCTTCAGCCTGTTGTCGGTGAATTTGAACGTTACCCCTTTGTTCAGGTACGCAAGCTCGCGCAGGCGTTTTGCAACGACTTCGGAATTCATTTCAATCGTTTCAAAAACGCGTTTGTCCGGCAAAAATGTTACCCTTGTGCCCTGCCGCCGCGTTCTTCCGACCTCGGCAAGCGGCGCGACAGGAATTCCGGAATGCATGTTGCCGTCCGAATCTTCATAGCTGTGGAATTTTATTGAATACAGCTTTCCGCCCGTTGCAACCTCAACTTCAACATATTCGGAAAGCGCGTTAACAACCGATGCACCGACACCGTGCAATCCGCCCGAGAACCCGTATGAATCGTTGTTGAATTTTCCGCCCGCATGGAGTTGAGTATAAACAACTTCAACGCCGGACACATGCAGCTTTTCATGAATGCCTACGGGGATTCCCCTGCCGTTATCCTCAACGACCACGGAATTATCCCTGTTAATTGTAACGCTGACGATCGTTGCAAACCCGTTTGCCGCTTCATCAACGGCATTATCAACGATTTCCCAAAGCATATGGTGCAGGCCCCTGCTTCCGGTGCTGCCGATATACATGCCCGGACGGACACGAACCGCCTCCAGGCCTTCCATTACTTTTATATCATCAACGGAATAATTGTGCTGATTTTGCATTTTTTCCTCCGTAATCAACAATCAGCCGACTGTTATTTTATATATCATCCAAATTTACAGCATTCCGAGTTCGCCGTTGACCCTTTTCAGCTCACGGCGCAGTTCCGTAAGTTCCGTTTCAAACGGGAACGGTTTTTCAGACTCCGAACGCAGCTCCGCCTCGTCCTGCTCCATACGCTCTATGCTGCCGAGTGCAGCTTCAAGCCGTGTTTTAAGGCCGTTAACAACGTTATCAAGCCTTGCAATGATGCCCATCGCGCTTTCGCTTAAATCGGAACGATAGGTCCCACTGCCCTTGAGCAGAAAGATTCGCCTTGCCCCCGAAATATCGTTCGCAAGAAAGAGTTTGAACCCCCGATATGTGCCGATTCGCTTTTCCTCACGTATAAATGCATGTTCCGCAAGCAGCTCTATCAGCCTTTCGCCCGCATCGCGCCGCCGTGTATAATTCTCGCCCGCAAGCATCATTGAAAACCCCTCGCCGGTGTTTTGTTCCGCAAGAAGCATATCTTTTTGAAGAATGTCGCGCAGTTTCAGCAATTCGCTGTTCTTTGCCGGCAACTGCAAAAGCTGCTCCGCCGCTTCTGTCTTTGCGCGCTCATGCTTTGATTTCAAAACAAGTTTGCGCTGAAGCTCCGTTTCAAGCTCAATCTTTCGCTTTATGAGCGGGTTTCCGACGGCGAGTGACTTGACTTCGCTGTATGTGAGCACAACTTCATCAACCTCGTCACCGCTCCTGCTCGGGCAATCACCGTTTACAATTTGAGATATGAACCGTTGTTTGTTTTCAAGAAGCTGCCACGAATAAGCATCAAAGCTCCCGTTTGTGATGTAGCGATATATCATTACCTCGTCATTCCGATTGCCCTGACGCAGCATTCGGCCTTCACGCTGGGTAACATCAGACGGACGCCACGGAATATCAAGGTGATGCACCGCAAGCAGATTGTTTTGAACGTTCGCACCGATGCCGAGTTTGAAAGTTGAACCGATGAGTACACGTATGCGTCCCTTGCGAACTTTGTTAAAAAGCGTTGTTCGCATTGCGTCGTTTACAGCATCATGAACGAACGCAATTTCATCCGCGGGCACACCGCGCAGGATAAGCTTTTGTTTTATATCGTCGTAAAGATTGAAACCGTCCTTCGGCGTGCTTTGGTCAAGGAACACAAGCTGGGTCAGTTTATCGCGTTCACTCCAGATTCTGAACACATTTTCAACGCATGTATTAAGTTTTGAATTCGGATTATCAGGCTCCTCGGGGTTAACAAGACGCATGTCGAGAGCGGCTTTTCTGCCGTCCGTCGTGATTTTCAGCATGTTGTCCTCCGTTCGGGCAACGCTGCCGCTCTTTACCGCCTCTGCGCGCACCGCAAGCTCCTCAATATACTTTCTGAGGGACTCGCTTGCCGGAACGGTACAATTGATATAATTCACCTTATGCGGAATCCTTTTATCATCTTCCGGAGTAAAATACAAATCCGCAATATCCGAAAACAGCAGCGACAGTTCGGGCAGGTTATAGTACCTGCTGAGCCTGCGGCGCAGCCGATAGCCTATACCGTTCGCCTCAACTTCGAATTCTTCCGTAACTTCGGAAAACATTTTGACCCAATTGTCAAACTCAAGCAGATTCAGCTCGTCCATATGTTCATAGCCGAGGTACCGCTGCATCGTGTACATGTCCGAAACGGAGTTTGTGATCGGGGTTCCTGTTGCAAAAACAGCACCCCGTCCGTCATGCGTGCGCTGTATATAGCGGAGTTTTGCCATCAAATCATCGCACTTTTTCGAGCCCTTCGGGTTCAGCCCCGGCAGACTGCCGTGTTTGGTTTCAATACTGATGTTTTTAAAATTATGCGCTTCGTCAACAAATATCGTGTCGATCCCGAGGTCATCGAAAAAAACAGCACCCTTCGGAAGAGTTTGTTCCTCCTCCCAGAGCTTTTGCAGCCTGTGTTCAATACGCGACGCAAATCTGTTCAGCACGATATATGCATCGCTGTACACTGCACTGCGCATGGACTCCGCAATTTGCGCAAGGTGTGCGTTCAATTCGCGTTCACGCTCCCCGCGCGAAAGCGGGATAAGTGAAAAACTGCCGTAACCCATGATTATCGCGTCACAGTCGCTTTCAATAATCTGTTTCAAAACGCGGTTCCTGTTTGCGGGAGTGAAACTTTTCGGTTCAATTACAATGACCTCCGCCGCAGGATAAAGCCGGGTGAACTCATAATGCCATTGTTCGAGAATATTATTCGGAACAACAAACAGATTGCGTTTTGAAATGCCAAGCCGGCGCATTTCCATTGCCGCTGCCGCCATGACATAGGTTTTCCCCGCACCGACCTGATGCGCCAGCAGGATATTTTTTGAATGCACGATTCTTTTCACGGCATCCAGCTGATGCTTTTGCAGCTTAATGTTCGGATCTTTGCCCGGAAGGAGCATTCTGCTGCCGTCAAAATGCCGCGGACGGATCGCACAGAAGTTTTCGTTGTAGTAGTTAAGCAATTGACTTCTTCTCGGCTCATCCCTGAAGAGCCAGAATGAGAATCTTTCCGCAATTTGCCGCGCTCTCTCCTGCGCAAGCAGAGTTTCGGCTTTGTTGACACGGCGAACCTGCTGTTCCTTGCCGTAAGGAATATATGTATCGTAAACGGCAATTTCGCGCGAATTGAGCATTCGCTCTATAATCTCAAAAGCGTTCATGCGTTCCGTGCCGTAAGTAAGTTTTGCACGCGTAAAGTCCGTGAAATGCTTTTTTCCGTGAATTATATAATGATTTGCGGCGCGAATGTATTCAACGCTGATTTTCGGCTTTCCGGAAGCGGAACGGATACCGATTAAAGCAATTATAAAATCACGGTAGACCCAAGCGGGAATCCACGGACTGCCCATTGACGCCTTTATCTGCCCCGGCTGCACAACGGGCGGCATCACAACCTCAAGCGCAGAGATATTTTCCGAAAAATCCCAATCATCCGGCATTTGCTTTCGGGTATTAGATTCATCCCCTGCCGTTTTTGCGGTTTCAGCCTGCTGCTCAAGTACCGATTTTGCGGCAGCAAGCTTTTTCATAATATTTCCGGAAAGGTATTCCTCCGCCGTAACAAAACAGCTCTTTTCGGGATCATAGTAAATCGCACCCTTGAGAGATTGAAATGCTTCCGCTTTATCGACCCGCGCCAGCGCGCAGATAAAATCAATATCAACCCTGCCGATATAATCCACGCAGCGTTCAAGAGCGGAATGCACCGTCAGTGTTTCAGGCGGGTTTTCATTCAGTTGCGAACCGTTTTCTGTCAACTTGCATCCTTTCAGGTTTAACAATATGTTTTTGTTTTCAGCCGAACTCAAAAATCAGCCGAGTCATTCGCTGCAGCAAAGGATCAGTCCCTGCTGTTTACGAAAGCTGCCCAAACCGGCATCCGCGCGATTAAGTGCATTCGCATCAAATGCTTCCGAGCGGGTGGAATATCGGTTTCATTCTTTGGAACGTCGCAATCAGCGGAATACCTGCCGCCGCTGCAAGTTTCTCCGCCTCATTTATGCGCTTTGCGACCCTGTCGCTTCTGTGTGCATCGGAACCGGTTGTTATATATTGACCGCCGAGATCGCGATAAAGTTTTAATATATCCTCACCCCAGCAGGGATCATCCCACCATGCCGAAGTGTTGATTTCAATTCCCTTTCCGTTTTTTGCAAGATATGAAAAAATCTCCGCAAAAAGCTCCTTTGAAATATCAAGCGTCATTCGCCTGTTCTCATACGGCGAATACTTTGCAATGAAGTCATAATGACCGAGTATGTTCATGTAATCGCAGGTTTTAATACCTTTGAGAATCGTCTGAAGGTAGGAAAGGTATGCATCCTGTTTTGTTTTTCCGATGTAGTATTCCGGATAGTAAACATCAAATCCGTCCACAACATGTATTGAACCGATAACAAAATCGAGGTCATGCGGCGCGATGTACCGCCGTGCTTTTTCGGCGCAGTTCCCATCGTTCAAAGCAACTTCCGCTCCGCGGCGTATGCGCACTCCTTTATATAGTCCGTTGTAAGGCAAAAGCTGTTCTCGCAATGCACCGAGATCCGATGGCTGCATTGACTTATCGCCGTTATCGAAATCAACATGATCCGTGAAGCAAATCTCACTCAATCCGCGCTCGGCGGCGGCTTCAAGCTGCTCCGTCACTGTTGCGGATGCATCTGCCGAATAATTCGTGTGTACATGGTAATCTATCATAATGATTCTCCTCCGTACCGATTCATCGCCCTTTTCGGAATGACAATTATATCACGTTCATGCAATATATTCAATATGTTTTTCCCGTGAGTGCAATAATTTGCATGAATCGGCCTCCTGATACATTATTTGCGGCGTGAACACAACTCAAACGTGCCGCCGCGCCTTGGAATAAAAAAGTTCGTTTTTTGCAAGTTCAATATGGTTTTGCAGGCCGTCGCAATGCATTCGCATCGTATTCAAAATAAAAAGCCGCCCGACTTACGTTTTCGGAACGGCATTTCAATATCGGTTTAACAGACAAAGTTTAATCAGTGCGGCGTTCGGGTTCACAATTAAGCGCAGCTTATCAGGACTCGTTTGCGGAGTTTTGGTCATTTTGGCGGCTGCCGCATGTTTCTTCTTTTTCAGTCCGCTGTTTCTCCCACTCGATTTTTTCGAGCCGTCTCTCGCGGCCCTCCATAATTCGCCTGATATTCGGAAGGTGAGCAGTGATGACAACAGCGGCAATCACAACAGCAATGAGCATCAGCGGAATATTGCCCCGGTTGCGGTAAATCACAAGGGCAGTCGCGATTATCGTGCCGACAACAGAGCCTACGGAAACCATTTTTGTTATTGCAATAAGAATAACCGCACAACCGACAGCAATGAGCAGCTGAACCGGGGACAGCACAAGCAGACCGCCAAGCGCGACCGCAACGCATTTCCCTCCGCGGAACTCATAAAAAACAGGCAGCAAATGCCCGAGTATCGCACCCAACAGCCCTATGCAGCCGAGTATTCCGCTCAGATTTTCGGGCATGACATAATTCGAAAACAGTGCCGGAGCAATTGCCGCAGCGGCGTAACCCACGCCGACGCTTGCCGCACCCTTCGCACTGTCGCTCGCCAAACAGATAAGCCCCCATTTCCAGCCGAAGGTTCTCAATACATTTGTTGAACCTGCATTGCCGCTTCCGCAGGCATGGATATCCGTGCTTTTACTTCGTGCAATCTTCACCGCACTCATTATGCTGCCGAGAAGATAACCCGCAATGAGGCAAAAAACGGACAGAAGCACAGTTATCATAGTTTTCCCTTTCAGTTACCGCATTTTAATCAGGCTCAGAACTTAAATCGACCGCAGGAATGCATTTTTAAGAACCGCATACCGTGCATCAGCAGCCGAAATATGTCCTTGCAATTCCCGCATCAATCCGAATCTGCTCCTTAAGAGCGTCCAGCGATTCAAACTTTTTGACATCGCGGATTTTTTTAACGAAACATACCGTCATCGGAAGTCCGTAAATATCCTCGTCATAGTCAAAAATATGCGTTTCTATCGTGCGTTTTGTTCCGCCGACAGTCGGGTTCGTTCCGATGTTCGTGCAGGCAGGCATTATGTCGCCGTTGACGCGTGCCATGCTCACATACACCCCGTCCGCGGGAATCACGCGGGCCGAATCGGGTTCAATATTCGCCGTCGGATAGCCGATCGTTCTTCCTATACGCTTGTTTTGAACGATTATGCCGTCAAGAGCATAAGCTCTTCCCAAAAGGAGCTGTGCATCCTGAACGTTCCCGCATGTTATCATGTTTCGAACTCTCGTGCTTGAAACAGGCTCGCGCCCCAAAAGCACGGGCTGAATAATCGCCGTTTTGATTCCGTATTTTTGGCAAAGCCTTTGAAGCGTCTCGCTGTTCCCTTGCTTTTTCTTTCCGAAAGTGTAATTAAACCCGGCAACAATAATCTTTGGGTTCAATCTTTCGGCAAGCATTCGGATAAAACTCTCTGCGGAAAGGTCGCGAATCGCACTTGTAAACTCAACCTCATCAACCAGCTCAATGCCCTGCCTGCGCATAAGAGCGGCGCGGGTTTCATTGCTGCAAAGCCGAAGAATTTTTTTGCCGAAAAGCTCCTGCGGATGATTCTTAAACGTAAACACAGCAGGAACAAGTCCGGATTGCCGCGCTATCAGAACGGTTGCGTCAATTATCTTCTTGTGACCGACATGCATTCCGTCAAACATGCCGAGAGCAACCACCGTACCCGGTTTGGCTGCGTTCGTATAGTCTGTGCCCGGCGTGTTAATTATGTCCTTGTTCTGCATCAAACGCTCATTTCTCCTTCCCGAACCATACGGTGATATGCAATCCGGAATCATCCCGCAGCGCAAGGCCCATGAATTCATTTTCAAGATACAGTCTGTAGACCGTTCCCGGCTCAGCCTGCCCGCATTCAACCGAAGCTCCGTTTGAAATAAGCGTCCTTTGCTTTTCAGAAAGGTTAAAAAGGCGAAGTTCCGGCAGGTGCCGCGCAGCCTCGTCAACGGGAACAACAACCGATTGAAGTTCCCCCGCTTCCTTCAGTTCCTTCAGTTCCGCGAGCGTATGCGCTTCGCTGATGTCGAAGGTTCCGGAAGCGGTTCGCAGAAGAAACGGCATGTATGCACAGCAGCAGAGGGCCCGTCCGATGTCCCTGCAAAGCGAACGGACATATGTTCCTTTTGAGCATCGAATGCGGATGAGGAAGCTGTTTTGTTCGAGTTCACAAATGGTTTCAAGCAAAAAAACTCTGATTCTCCGCCTGCGTTCCTCAACCGGAGCTGCAACGCTCCCGCTGCGTGCCAGCTTGTACATTTTAACGCCGTTCACACTCAAAGACGAATAAATCGGCGGCACCTGCTCAATTTCGCCTATGAAATCAGGCAGAATTTTTTCAAGCTCCGCTTTTGAAACCATGCGGCTGCTTTCGGCGATCACCGTGCCGCAGGCATCCTCCGTGTCGGTTTCCGCTCCGAACCGAATCTCCGCAATGTATTCTTTTTCTTTATCAACAAGATAGTCAAACAGGCGGGTTGCCCTGCCTATGCAGATGGGTAAAACGCCCGCCGCAGCAGGGTCAAGCGTTCCCGTATGTCCGACGCGCCGTTCACCGAAGATTCTGCGTATATCCACCACGACATCGCTCGATGTCATTCCCGGCGGTTTCAGCACGCTGACTACTCCTTCAAATTGCATTGTTAATCAATAATTCCTTTGTTGTTCTGTTGAAACGCATCATTGCTTTTCATTCGGGCATTAGTGCATACCGGGAAAAGAATCGTGTTTCTCATCCCTTTTCAGCTCTGCAATTGCCGCCTCTGTCGCGCTCGCAACAACGGTTGAAAGGGGCAGCCATGCCGTGTATCCGGCCGCTCTTTCATGCCCGCCGCCGCCGAATTTGTTTGCAATTCGGCAAACGTCCCCGATATCCTTGCTGCGAAGGCTGACTTTAAAACTTCCGTCCGCGCCTTCACGGATAAAAATTGCGATTTTAACGCTGTCGATATCACGAACACAGTCAACAATGCCTTCGCAATCCTCGTTTGTTGCATCAAAGCTCAGCATCTGAGCTCTTGTAAGCACACCTATGCCGATTCTGCCTTCATCCTCAAGACGGATCCTTGATGTCACAAAGCCCTGAACCCTTGTTTTCGTGTACGGCACCGTTCGGTAAATCAGTCGGTTGACCTCCGAAACATCAACCAGTTTCTTTTCAATGAAATCGGCAATTATCCGCAAAGCATTCGGTGTTGTGTTGCTGTATGAAAGGTTGCCCGTGTCGGTGACTATTCCGGTATAAAGGCAAATTGCGGATCGCTTATCGATTGCAACACCGAACATGCCGTAAAGCTCATAAACAATCTCCGCCGTTGCCGCCGCATCCGAAACAACAAGGTTCACTTCGGCATAATGCGGGTTCGTAACATGATGGTCAACACATGCCTCTGCCTGCGCGGCATCGAACAAACGCACAGCACGGCCGAAACGCGGCTTGTCCGCACAATCAACGGCAATGACGCGGCAATAGCCCTCGGCATCCTCGGGCATTTTGACGGTTTCCGATTCCGGCAGGAATCCGTAAATCTTCGGAACGGGGTTCGAGCAAACGACCTCCGCAGTTTTTCCGAGAGCGTTCAGCAGCAGTTTTAGCGCGAGTGCCGAACCCAGGGTGTCTCCGTCCGGGGAAATGTGCGTGAGCAGCGTGAAACTCTGCCCATCGGATATAAACTTTCGGACATCGGCGAACTCCGCCCCATGTTTAGTCTTCATTTTGGGTGTTTTCCTTATCTTCTTCCGCATTGTTCCGATTCACGTCAAGCTGAGCGCGCTCGGTTTGCAGTTTGTTGATTATTTCGGAAATATGCACGGAATACTCGATTGAGTCATCAAGGGTGAACTTCAGAGTCGGTATTCGGCGGATATCGATTCTGCGCCCAAGCTCTCTTGCAATAAATCCTTCCGCACGGTTGAGCTGAGCAACGGTTTCTTTTCGAACCGAATCATCCTTATCGTACACACTGACCCGAACCTTTGCAAGCTTCAGGTCGTTTGTTGCTTCAACGAGCATTATTGTCGTCATCGGAGATATTCTCGGATCTTTCATCTCGCGGACGATTTCGCTCAGTGCTTTTTTGATTTCTTCGTTTATTCTGTCGTATCTGACTGATGCCATAAGCTTCCTTTCGGATTTTGAATCCATGCCGCCGAAATGCTGCATTTAAATTTCCGTCGTTCAAGCCCACCTTTGCAAACGGCCTTCTCCGCGTTCCGAATAACTGTTCTTCGGACACATGCCGGTTCTCGGTTAATGCGTAAACGCTCCGGCGGAAATTTATCTGATCAGCGTTGATTTAATCCCCGGTCTGTACCGCGGCGCAAAAAGCGTTTCCGGCACAGCCGGGGACGGATTATTCTGTTGTCAGCGTTTAACCTCTTCCATCGTGTAGGCTTCTATAACATCGCCTTCGTGAATATCGTTGAAGTTCTCAATGCCTATGCCGCATTCATAACCGGCAGCAACCTCGCGGACATCATCCTTGAACCTGCGCAGCGATGCAATTTGGCCTTCATGAATAACCACGCCGTCGCGAACAACGCGAACCTGCGCATTGCGCTGAACCTTGCCGTCCTGAACGTATGCACCCGCAATCGTGCCGACGGAGCTGACCTTGAACGTGTTTCTGACGCTTATTGTACCCAAATGCACTTCTTTGAATACGGGCTTGAACATACCCTTCATAGCGTTTTCAACATCTTCAATCGCCTGATAAATGATGCGGTAGGTGCGGACATCGACCTTTTCCTGCTCCGCAAGATTGCGTGCTCCGCTGTCGGGGCGGACATTGAAACCGATTACGATCGCGTTTGAAGCGGAAGCGAACATAACATCCGATTCCGTAATTGCGCCTACGCCGCCGTGAATGCACTTCACGCGGACTTCCTCGTTGGAAAGCTTTTCAAGAGCCTGTTTAACAGCCTCAACCGAACCGTGAACATCCGCTTTGACAACGATGTTGAGCGTTTTGACTTCGCCCTCGGCAATATGGCTGAACAGATCCTCCAAGCTGACCTTGGACAGGTTTTTAAGCTGCTCCGCTTTGATTCTGTTGCGGCGTTCCTCCGCAACCTTTTTGGAAACCTCCGCAACGTTCATGATATCGCCTGCGGAAGGCACTTCGTTGAAGCCGAGAACTTCGACCGGGCAGCTCGGGCCTGCGGTTTTGACGTTTTCGCCCTTGTCGTTCATCATTGCACGAACCCTGCCGTATGCAATGCCCGCAACAATAGGATCGCCGATTTTCAAAGTGCCGTTCTGCACAAGAACGGTTGCAACAGGACCTCTGCCCTTGTCGAGCTGAGCTTCAATGATGGTTCCCTTTGCCGCTTTGTTCGGGTTTGCCTTAAGGTCAAGAACATCCGCCTGCAAAAGAACCATTTCAAGCAGCTCATCAAGATTCTGCTGTTTCTTTGCGGAAACGGGGACGCATATCGTATCGCCGCCCCAATCCTCGCACACGAGACCGTGTTCCGTCAACTGCTGTTTGACTCTTTCCGGGTTGCTCTCGGGCTTGTCGATCTTGTTCACCGCAACGATGATGGGAACACCCGCCGCCTTTGAGTGATTGATAGCCTCAACTGTCTGCGGCATAATGCCGTCATCCGCAGCAACAACAAGGATTACAACGTCCGTGACCTGTGCACCTCTTGCGCGCATTGAAGTAAATGCCTCGTGGCCGGGAGTGTCGATGAAAGTTATCATCCTGCCGTTGCATTCAACCGTGTAAGCACCGATATGCTGAGTTATGCCGCCCGCTTCACCCTCGGTAACATGAGTTTTGCGGATCGCATCAAGCAGAGAAGTTTTGCCGTGGTCAACATGGCCCATGATCGTGACAACGGGAGGACGGGGAACAAGATCTTCCTCTGCATCCACTTCTTCGGCATTCTCCTGCATCGTCTCCTCATAAGTCTTTGCAACCTGGTGCTCAAGCTCGATATCGTATTCCATTGCAACAAGCTCACAGGTCTCAAAATCGATATCCTGATTGATGTTTGCAACAATGCCCATCATGAACAGCTTTTTGAGAATTTCCGCTGCGGGTTTTCCGATTTTTTCGGAGAAATCACGTACCGTTATCGTTTCTGTCGTTATAACCGCTTTTTCGATAACAACGGGTTCGGGTTTGCGATATTGAGTTTGTTTTGCGGCTTTCTTCTTTCTGCCGCCGTAGGATCCGCCGTCATCCTCCCAGTTTTTCGCGGAGGGAGCGGTTTCCTTCATGATCGTCTTTTTGTTCTTTGCCTTCTTTTCGGTGTCGAAGGTGCGAACATAGCTGCTCTTGTTTTCAGGCGCACGATTTTCCTTTTGAATAATTGCAGGTGCTTCTCCGGGCTTTCTGCCGACGGGGCGCTGCTGCGGACGCTGCTGCCTGTTCTGCTGTGCATCTTTGTCATCCGGACGGCCGAAACCGCGGTTATCTCCTCTGCGCTCGCCCTGCGGTCTGTCGCCGCGTGCGTTCCTGTCGTAAGGAGGCCTGTCGCCCTGCGGTCTGTCACCGCGTGCGTTCCTGTCGTAGGAAGGCCTGTCGCCCTGCGGTCTGTCACCGCGTGCGTTTCTGTCGTAGGAAGGCCTGTCGCCCTGCGGTCTGTCACCGCGTGAATTTCTGTCGTAGGAAGGCCTGTCGCCCTGCGGTCTGTCGCTGCGGGAATTTCTGTCGTAGGAAGACCTGTCGCCGCGGCGGCCGTCGTTCGTTCTTTGCGGACTGCGGCTTCTGTCGGAATTCCTTCCGTTTTCGGGAGACTCGTTCTTCTTGGGCTGCTCTGCATTTTCGGTTCGTTCCGCAACACGTTCGGAAGAGTCGGACTTTGCGGAAATTTCGGTTTTTTCCGCTGTATTCTTAGCTTTTGCAGCCTGTTCGCTGTTTTGTTTTGTTTCTTTGTTTGCTCCGGGCATTTCTTTGTTGTTTTTATCCTTTGTTTCTTGCGCGTCATTGACACTGTCTGCGACCTTGTCAGCAACGTTATTCCGAACCGGTTCTGCCTTTTCGGGCTTATGTTCGGCGGGCTTATCCACGTTTTGTTCCTGTTCCCGTTCCGCCGCCTTTTCGGGTTTGTTTTCTTCGGGCTTCGGCGCGGGCTGCACCGGCTTTTGCTCGGGCGGTTCGGGCTTTTGCGCGCCCTTCTCGGGCTTCCTGTCCGCATTTTCGGGTCTCGGTTCACCCTGTACCTTTTCCGCCTCCGCCTTTGGTGCTTTTTCGGTGCCTGCATCAGCGGCAATTCCCGCCGCGGCATTTCCCACTGTGGGAATTCCCGCCGCGGAATCGCGATCGCTGACGTAAACGCCGCGCTGCTCGTCCGAATTGAGGTATTCAATCAAACGTTCAGCCTTTTCTTTTTCTCTGCGTTCCGCCTCTGCGGCGCGCTCCTTGCTGATAAGTTTGCTTTCATGGCGTTTTGCCGCTTGGAGAGAATTGCCGATGTCTGTTTTGAGGACGCTCGTTTTATCCAGCAATTCCTGTGCTGCGGCTTGGATCCTTTTTGCGTTGTTTAATAATTCAGCCTTTGTCATCGGTCATTGCCTCCGTAAGTTCAGTCATTGCTTCATTGTTTTTGTTGGAATTTTTAATTATCATTGCCGAAAAACCTTCGTCCGTCACGGCGGCAACCATTCTGGCAGGTTTTCCGATCGCGCTGCCCATTGCACGGATTCTTATCAGCGGAATGTTTCTGAAGCTGCATGCATCCCGCCATTGTTTTTTTGTGTTTTCGGACGCGCTCTCATCGAGCATAACAAGCTTTGCCGTTCCGGATCTGACGGCTTTCTCGACCGAAAAATCTCCGGAAGCAATTTTGCCCGCTTTCATCGCCAAACCGATTGAATTGTTGAGTTTTGCGTTGGTTGTTGTCAAAGCAGCTCACCCCTCTTTGTTGTTCGCGGATGAGTTCGGCAAATCGGGCACCGCTTCGCGCTTTTCTTCCGCCGAATTTTGCGGTTCGGTTTTTGAGTGCTCAACCTGCGCCGCAAGCCTGTCAAAGACTTCGGGTTCGATTTTTTGAGAGAATGCCCTTTCAAGCGCATGTGTTTTAACGGCTTTTTTAAGGCATTCTTCCGTTGGGCATACATACGCACCGCGTCCCGCAGCTTTTCCTGTTAAGTCAACGGAAATCTGCCCGTCTTTGCTGCACACAACGCGCACGAGTTCTCTTTTGGGCCGCATCTCACGGCAGCCGACGCACATGCGCAGAGGGATTTTCTTTTGCAATTCGCAACCTCCGTACCGAAGTCCGTTCCGATTCACCAAGAACCTCGGTTAAAATTTAAATCATGTTTGAAATTTTGTTTCGGTGAAAATCAGATGTTCTGCCCGCCGAAATCATCAAAATTCATCGGAGCACCGTTGAATCCCTGCTCTCCGAATGCCTCGTCATCATTGAACATATCGTTTCCGCTTTCGCTGCCGGGAACGCCGTCAACGGAACCCATCTCAAGTTCCATATCCGCTTCAGCCTGGGAATGACTCTTGATATCTATCTTCCAGCCTGTGAGCTTTGCGGCAAGCCTTGCGTTCTGTCCTTCCTTGCCGATTGCAAGTGAAAGCTGATTATCGGGAACAATGACCTTTGCGGCCTTTTCCGCTTCGTTAATGTAAACCATCAAAACCTTTGCGGGACCGAGTGCCTTTGCGATATAAACCGCAATGTCGGGATCCCACTCGATGATGTCCATTTTTTCGTTATGGAGCTCGTTGACGATGTTTTCGACCCTTGTGCCGCGTTGTCCGACGCATGCACCGACGGCATCAACCTGGGGGTCAAAGCTTGCAACCGCGATCTTGGTGCGCTGTCCGGCCTCACGCGCAACAGACTTTATCTGCACGACTCCGCTCTGAATTTCGGGTACTTCAAGCTCAAACAGCCGCTTTACAAGGCCGGGATGCGTCCTTGAAACGATAATCTGCGGGCCTTTCGTGTCGCGCTGTATTTTCAGAACATAAACCTTGATGTGGTCATTCGGCGCATAGTTTTCGCCGACGATAACCTCATTGAACGGAATTATGCCGTCGGTTTTGCCGAGTTCAACATAAACACCGTTCTTTTCGACGCGCTGAACGATTGCCGTCAGAACTTCGTATTCTTTGTCGGAATATTCCTCAAAGATTGCGCCCTGTTCCGCTTCGCGAATGCGCTGCATAACGACCTGCTTTGCAGTCTGCGCCGCGATTCTGCCGAAATTCTTTGTGTCCGCTTCTTCCTCGAGAACATCGCCGATTTCATAAAGCGGATTTATCTGCTTTGCTTTTTCAATTGAAATTTCCGTAAAGGGGTTTTCAACCTGTTCAACAACGGTTTTGGAAGCCCAGATTTCGATTGCACCTGTTTCGCGATCCAGATTCGCACGAACGTTGCAGTTCACATTGTAGTTCTTTTTATAGGCACTTACAAGTGCGGATTCGATAGCATCCGCAAGGATATCAACGGAAATCCCGCGCTGTTTGCTGATTATGTTAAGCGCACTGATAAGCTCGGCATTGTTCTTCATTATATTTATACTCCTTAGAAATCACAAATATTTTTCGGTTTAAAAATTTTAATTTTTTGAACCCGCAGACCCGGGAATGTTTAAAAATCTATGTGCGGACGCACGAGTGCCGCCTGCCTGCGCCCAACGGTGACCGTTTCCGAAGCTTCGCCGGGCTTTCGCGGCAATGTGCGAACCGTAAATGATTCCGCATCAAACGAAACAAGCTCTCCGCAGAACTCCTTTTTGCCTTTCAGCGGCGCATAAAGCTTCACGTCGATCGTTTTGCCGATGCTGCGCTGAAAATCTTTGTCTTTTTTCAGCGGGCGATCTATGCCGACGGAGCTGACCGAAAGATAGTATGCCTGTTCAATCGGATCCGCTTCATCAAGAATCGGATCAACAGCATTGCTCACAATTTCGCAATCGTCAAGTGAAATTCCGTTTTTACTGTCGATATAGAGGGTGAGAACCCAATTGTCGTATTCCTTTTGATATTCAACATCATAGAGCTCATAGCCCAATTCACGAACTTTTGATTCCGTGAGTTCAAAAATCCTGTCTGTCAGCTTCAACCGCAATTCCTCCGAAACGCAATGCATGCGCAAGGTTTTTTCAAAATTAAAGAGCGGGTTTTGCCCACTCTTAAATGCACGAATAACTCATGCCGCTCATCCGAAATGATGCATTTGAACACAATTTCAAGGCTTAAACGCATCAAAAAACTCATTACTGGGGTAAGCATACCATACTTTGCCTCAAAAAGCAATAGCTTTCCGAAAAAACATTGCATATATTGCGGAATTTTCCGAATATCGCTCGGTTCGGATGTTCCTGCTGTCCGTGCGGCGTCCCGTCAGAACATTGAAACCTGATCACTGTCCGGTAAATCGTTAAGGCATCCGAGGGCATCCAACTTTTCCATCACGGCGGAATTTGCGCGGGTACGCTTCACAAACTCCTCGCGGGAAATGAATCGTCCTCCCTCCGCGCCTTTTTCAATCAGCAGCGCGGCGTTATCGCCCAAGCCGGCAATAGCATTGAACGGCGGGCGAAGCTTGCCGTCCTCAACAGTGAAACGCGTTGCTTTCGATTTGTAAATATCTATCGGGAGCAGCTCGATTCCGCGCAGATTCATCTCGTAGACCATTTCAAGGATAACTATCTGTTCCTCGTCCTTTGTTTCAAGTTTATCCTTTGCCTTAAGCTCCTCAAGATTGCCGAGTACGCGTTCCGCACCTCCGAGGCACTGTTCAATATCAAATTTATCCGCACGAACCGTGAAATAAACCGCATAGAACGCAAGCGGGTAATGTACCTTATAGTATGCTACGCGGAAAGACATCATAACATACGCCGCTGCATGAGCGCGCGGGAACATATACTTGATTTTTTTGCAGCTGTCGATATACCACTGCGGAATATTGTTCTCGTGCATTGCATCCTCCATCTCGGGCTTAAGTCCCTTGCCTTTTCGGACGCTCTCCATCGTTTTAAACGACAGCGAGGGTTCTCCGCCGTGTGCAATGAGATAGTTCATAATATCGTCGCGTGTGCATATAACCTCCATCAGCGTTGCGGTGCCGTCCCGCACAAGATCCTGCGCATTATTAAGCCACACATCCGTGCCGTGGGAAAGTCCGGCGATACGAACAAGCTCTTCCATTGTTGTCGGACGCGTATCCATCAGCATTCCGCGAACAAAGTTTGTTCCGAATTCGGGAATGCCGAGGCTGCCGACATCGCATTTCAGCTCCTTAAGGGATATTCCGAGTGCCTCATCCGACTTAAAGATTGACATTGTTTCTTCATCGTGCAGCGGAATACTCTTCGGATCTATGCCCGTTATATCCTGAAGCATTCGCAGTGTTGTCGGGTCATCATGTCCGAGAATGTCAAGTTTGACAAGTTTGTCGTCCAATGCATGGAAGTCAAAGTGTGTTGTTATGCTTTCCGCATCGATTTTTTCCGCCGGATGCTGCACGGGACAAAAGTCAAAAATCTCCAAATCCTCCGGGACGATCACAATGCCGCCCGGATGCTGCCCCGTTGTTCGGCGCGTGCCGACGCAGCCCATTGCAAGACGGTTTTTTTCCGCTTCGGAAAGGTTCAGCCCGTATTCCTCGCAATAGTGCAGCACATAACCGTATGCGGTTTTATCTTTAACGCCCGAAATCGTGCCCGCGCGGAAGGCATGACCTTCACCGAACATGACCTCCGTAAACTTGTGCGCAACGGGCTGATATTCGCCCGAAAAGTTAAGATCGATATCCGGAGTTTTATCACCCTTGAAACCAAGGAAAGTTTCAAACGGAATTTCATACCCTTCCCGTCGCAGCGGAGTTCCGCAGTTCGGGCAATCTTTCGGCGGAAGGTCAATCCCGCAGCGTGAGTCATCGCCTACATCGGGAAATTCGCTGTATTTGCAATTCGGGCAGCGATAATGCGCGGGGAGCGCGTTTACCTCGGTTATCCCTGCAAGATGTGCAACAAAGGACGAACCGACCGAACCCCTTGAACCGACAAGATAGCCGTCGCTGAGGGATTTTGAAACGAGTTTCTGCGCAACCATATAGAGTGATGAGTAACCGTTGCCGATGATTGAGTTCAATTCCTTATCGAGTCTTTTTTGGACGATTTCCGGCAGCGGATCCCCGTAAAGCTCGTGTGCGGTGTTCAGGGCAAGGCCCTTAAGTTCATCCGCCGCGCCCGGAAGTTCCGGCGAGTAAGTTTGTTTTTCGTCCAAAAACGGGCGGAGCTGAGAACACATATCGGCAATCAAATTTGTATTCTTAACGACAACTTCAAACGCCTTGTCACTGCCGAGATATTGAAACTCCGCAAGCATGTCTTCCGTTGTTCTGAAATAAAGAGGCGGCTGAACCGCTGCGTCTTTGAAATTCTGAGAGCACATCAGTATTGCGCGGAAAATCGAATCCTCCGGTTCGATAAAATGAACGTCTCCCGTTGCAACAACGGGTTTGTTCAGTTTTTCGCCGAGTGCAACAATACGGCGGTTGAAATCGCGAAGCTCTTCATCATCCTTTGCAAGCCCCTCGCGCACAAGGAAGGCATTGTTTCCGATCGGCTGAATTTCAAGGTAATCGTACCATGAAGCTATCTTCAGCAGTTCCTCCTCGCTTTTTCCGTCCACCATTGCACGGAAAAGCTCACCGGCCTCACATGCCGTGCCGATTATAATACCCTCGCGGTGCAGGTTGAGAAGACTGCGCGGAATACGCGGTGTCTTATAAAAATGGTCAAGGTTTGAATACGAAACCAATTTATACAGATTCTTAAGTCCGGGCTGCGTTGCCGCAAGCAGCACTATGTGGTTCGTTTTCTGCTTGTGAAGATTTTTTATCGTGCAGTCAATCAGCGGAACCGTCGAAACATTCAGCTCACGGCATTTGCTCATCAAATCGGCCGTGTTTTTTGCTGTCCATTCCGCTGCCGCACCCGCATTCAGCTCCGGAAGCTGTCTTTCCTCCGCCTTTAAGTCACGGCGCAGATACTGCATCAGCATTGAGCCCGAAACGCAGTTTTTGCTGAGCCCGAGTTCCTTTCCGTGCCCTGCCGCGGCAGTCAGTTCATGCAGCAGATCGAGCTGTTCCGGGCAATGCAGAACAAGCGCCGCCCCTCCCGCAAAATCCGAAAGCATATTCACCGCTTCGGAAAGCAGAGGTGCACCGTCAATATCATCATCCGTGTAACCCGTCAGCTTTGCAATGCGCGGAAGCTGAGGGACGCCGGGGTTCACCGGAGTTCTGAATGTTGAAATAACGCGCCCGAACGAATCGAACTTCACTGCGCCGATATCAAACACGCGCCCGTGAATGCCGCTTCCGAAATATGTCACCGCAACGGCACAATACTCCCTTTCAAGCGGAACAAGTTCGCAATCGGGAAGCAGATAGCCTTCGCAGCCGAATATAACCTTTATATTGTTCTTTTTGGCGGCTTTTTTGGCCTCCGGGAAAGAGTGCACAACGCCGTGATCGGTTATTGCAATTGCCGTATGCCCCCATTTTGCGGCAAGCTCAACAACTTTGTCCAGATCCGCCGTTGCATCCATTGCGGACATTCGTGTGTGAAGGTGCAGCTCAACACGCTTTTCGGCCGATGCATCAGTTCTGCGTTCAACGGGATAACGGTTTATATCGTCCGCAAAAATACAGTAATCACGGGCATAATTATCGTACCTGAACCAGCCGCGCACCATCAGTGCCGCGCCCTCCTCCTTTGCTTTTTCAAGCAGCTGTGAAGTTCGCGCCTTTGCTGCTTCATCGGGAAATAGCTTTACCGCAACGGAGTTTGTGAGGTCGGTTATAAAAACCGTGATTATAACCGTTCCGCGCTTTGGTGAAACAAATGTTTCAATGCTCAGTATTGTTCCTTTTACAGTGACGCGCCCGGATTTATCGTCCAGATCCGCCATGCGCTGAACTTCGGGTTTGAGAATTTCTTTTCCGTAAACAATATCGCCGGGAGAAAGCTTTTTAATGTTCTTGCGCTGCGTTTTGACGGGTTTTTTCAAAGCTGCCGCACTGCCCCAATCGCGCTTTACGACCGGTTCGGCAAGATCGATTCCGTCATCCGCATTTGCATCGGCAACAATGCGCAGCGGCGTATTCCAACCGTAACTGTGCGCAACAAATGCGCGAAAATCACCTGCCGCCGCCTGAGACACTGCACGCGTGTACCGTTCCGGAACAAAGAATACATATTCGCCTCCGTGCCGTTCAACGCGGGAACGGCGCAGTATCGGTTCAAGCTGCGGTGCAGTTTCACACCAAAGATCCAGAAGCAGCAGTTCCGGTTCGCCTTCTCCGCCGACAAGCCGCGCAACAACCTCGGAATAGTCAAAGCTGCATTTGACCGTTTGATATTGAAGCTCCGCCTGTATGTTTTTTTCCAGCTCCTCCGTTTCGGCAGGCAGCAGCAGGCGCGCACACTCGACATCAACACTGATTTCGCCCGTTTTTTTGCTGCGCACGGCAGACTTTATTGAAACCGTCCCGTTTGCAAGATATTCAACGGCAAGATTCTTTTTTGAGTGTCCGCCGTTCTTTTTCTTCTCTGCTGAATTTTCTTTTTGATTTTTTGCACGCACGGAATCGGGCTGCCTGCACTCATCGATGCCGGATTCCCCGTACTCCGAGTACGAATAATACCCCCCGTCCGGCGGATCATCCCTCCACGGAACATCAGCCGTCATTTCGGAGAAATTGTCAGCCGGCGGAAGATCGTCCAACGGAGCATCAGCCGGCGCAGCCGAGCCGGGTGTTCCGCCGTGCTCATCTATGTTTTCGTACATATTCAATTCTTCCATACTGCTTTTGTTCATTTTCAACATGGCTTTCTCAACAGTGAAAGCTTCCTTCCGCTTTTCGGGTTGGCTTAATTAAGCAAAATCATTATCAATTGCAAAGCCGCGATCGAGTCATTTTGCTTTGATTCGGTTTGTTAATCGGCTCAAAGATTCAAGGCATGAATCAAGAATCATATCATGTCATTTCATTTCCGTTTCATCATTTCCGATGCATCTGCGATGAACCTGTCCACCACTTGCGGCAGCTTATCCGAATAGATTATTTCGCCCTTTTTAAACACAACTGCGTTCACCGAACCGAACGCAATGCCTATATCAGCTTCACGCGCTTCGCCCGGGCCGTTGACAGCGCAGCCCATAACGGCGATTTTCATTGCATTGCCCGTATCTTCGGGCAGCGCAGCGCGAACCTTTTTGACTATTTCTTCAAGGTTAACGCGGGTGCGCCCGCAAGTCGGGCAGCTCACAACATCCGCCCCGTCCTTACGCAGGCCGACAGCGCGAAGTATCTTCTTTGCTGCCTCAACTTCCTGCAAAACTCCTCCGGTCATCGAAACGCGCACCGTATCACCAATGCCGTCAATAAGCAGGCTGCCGATTCCGATTGCGGATTTCAGCAATGCGGTCTCGCCCATGCCCGCCTCCGTAACACCGATATGGAGCGGATACGGCATAATTTGCGATGCCAGGCGATAGGCGCGTACAGTCGTTACCGGATCCGACGCTTTAAGCGAAACAACAATATCGCCGAAGCCGCAGTTTTCAAGCAGTTCCGCGTGACGCTGTGCGCTTTCAACCATTGCTTCCGCGCATACTCCGTATTTTTGCAAAAGTTCTTTTTCAAGTGAACCGCCGTTCACTCCGATACGTATCGGAACTCCGTATGCCGAGGCGCATTCCGCAAGCTTCCGCACGCCCGCTTCCGAGCCGATGTTTCCCGGATTGATGCGGACTTTGGCAACACCCGCCTTGATTGCACCTATGGCAAGTCTGTAATCAAAATGGATATCCGCAACGAGCGGAATATGTATTTTTGATATTATTTGCGGCAATACTTCAACGCAGCGATCATCATAGACCGAAGAACGGACGATTTCGCACCCCGCATTCTCAAGCTCCAGAATCTGTTTCACCGTTGCTTCAGCATTGCGCGTATCCGTGTTTGTCATGGACTGAATCGAAATCGGTGCACCGCCGCCAATGCGGACTCCGCCGACATTCACCTGTATTCTACTCATATTCAAACCGCTTCGTGCCCGTTTATTTCTTCCGTTTCGGAGTAAACCGTCCGAAGCTGCCTCCAAACTTTTTTATTGCCCCGTTTGCCGTTTTCGGCATTGTGCGCACGGCAGGGATAAAGCAGGACAAAACAGGATAAATATTGAAACTTTCCCGTTCCGCCTGCACGTGTTTACCTGATATCAATAATATGACTGCAATCCCACTCATGCGGGGTTTTGCTCATTGCAGCATGACCGACGGAAATTCCGATCATGAATTCGCGTTCCACTTCTATACCGAGCAGTTTTTTGTATTTTGCCGCATTCGGGCCTTCAAAGGCGAGCCTCGGCAGCCCGAGTATGACGGAATCCAAGCCGATGCTTTTTGCGGCAAGCGCAATATTCTGCACCGCTATACCCGCATCAACCCCGGAAAATTTTGCCGGATGAGCAAAAATACCTACAAAAAGAGGTGCATCGTACATAATTTTGCCGCCGCGCTGTTTGATTCTTTCGGC
>OLPA01000140.1_pt1 | contig 59331 bp, 44 predicted proteins | sample 1672811 | NCBI WGS metagenome assembly OLPA01 (sample SAMEA3136726, study PRJEB25190) | human gut metagenome | biome: human gut; feature: human-associated habitat; material: faeces | place: Austria | collected 2013
AATAGACGCAGTCAGAATACTGTTTCCATTTCCATGAAATCCCATAGTCCGGCCAAACTCTCTGACTAACGGTACAATTACAACCAGTCCGAAGAATCCGTATATAATAGAAGGAATCCCTGCCATAAGGTTAATTATTGGTTTGATAAATTTATATAATTTTATAAAAACATTAGTTTATATTTATTTTTCAACATAAACGAATGATAATTCAAGAAATAATAACAAATAAGTCTAAGTCATATTTCAATAAAAAATCTATACCAAAAATAAGTATGACACACCAAGACTAAAAAGTGCGTGTCAAAACTATATACCAACGATTTTTTATTACATCTTAATAAAAAGATACAATTAAAAAATATTATTATAAAGGAGATTTTAATTATGAAAAACAGATTAATGACATTTGGTTTAGCAGGTATTATGGCAATGATGAGTATAGTTCCAGCTTTTGCAGCACCTGGTTCTTATGGTGCGGCTTATGGAGCTGCAGGTGTGGATTCAACAGAGGCAGTAGAGTATAACGATGATGCAGGTTTAGAGTATAACGATGCATGGACAGGCGTAGCACAGGATGACACAGAGGTTTTAGTTTCTCAGGCATCTAGCTTCACTGTAAAGATTCCAAAAAAGATTACTTTAGCAGGTAAGAAAGGTGTAGAGAACAAGGCAGACTTCGAGGTTACTGTAAATGCTAACGTTCCTGGTGATTTAGTAATTAATGTAGCACCTAATACAGCTTCTAAAACAAAATTAGATGGTTCTGCAACTCAGGAGAACGATTTTGCTGATGGTTCTGGTACTTTTGCTATGTTAGAGAAAGCTGGCGTTAAGAAGAACATTACAGCTACTATAACTCAGGCAGATACCACTTGGACTGTTGCTGACGATAATGATGGTTTAGGTGTAGAAGGTATAACAAATGCAGCTCACGCTGGTAAAGTAGTTGTTGATAATCTTTCTTCAGGTGAATGGTCTAATAATATCAACTTTGATATTGCTGCTACAAAATAATCTAAGTATAGTTTAAAAATTGAAAATTGAATATGGAGAGGTATAAGGCTCCTATTAATTTAGGAGCCTATATCTAAAAAAGCATTAGTTGAGGAGGAGCAGTTATGACAGACGTAGAATTATATCAATTATTGGATGCTGCATATGCAAGAGAAGCAGCATTGGAAGAAATATATGGTGTTAATGAATGTGATAATTCTAATAAGAAATATAAAAAGAGTAAACAGAAGCATCCGAGTCAGATAGATAGAGAAATGTATAATAGTAGATTTTATAATGAAGATTTTTATTATTGAGGTGTAAATTATGAAAATGATAAGAGCGAGAGTGCTCTTAATCACAATCTCAATTCTCTTGTTGTTTATGTTTAGTTCTCCAACTTATGCTGAGGTTGCAACACCTTCTGATACAGATTATGTAGAAGAATATGAAGATGAAGACCTAGAAACAGACGAAATAATTTTAATAAATGATTTAGGTTTAGATATAGACCAAAGTGCAGTAGCATATAGTGAGGATACTATGACTGCAAGTTATTCAGTAGAAATTCCAAAATCAATACAGATGCAGAAAAAAGAAGACCAGACTTTTGAAGCAACTTATCAAATTAAAATAATCAATTTAGACGAAACAGATGAGCGTTCTTGTTTAGTAATAGAACCAGATGCAGAGTTTAGTTTAAATGCTGATAATAAAGAATCAATAACTGCTTATGTAGAGCAGGAAGAGACAGAATTTTCAAATCTCATACAGGAAGATTTGAGTGTAATGCATACGACAACAGGATACGTTTTTACGAAAGAACCACTGTCGTCTGCGTACTGGACTGGTTCTTTTTCTTTTAATTTCAGTTTATTAGATTTAGGAGCAACAGAAGCATTAGGAATGTATGAGTTAGAAAAAATAGAAGAATTAGAAAAAGTTGAAGATTTGGAAGTTTTGGAAGATTTGGAAGTTGCTACTCCATCAGATGCAACAAAAATAGAGCAGCCAGATAAAGAGTTAGAGAGTGATTTGGAGCAAGATGTTAAAGAAGATTTAATAAGTGAAGACCTTACAGATGAAGAGCTGACAGATGAAAACTTGACAGAAGAGAATGAGATTTCAAATAATAACACAGATATTAGTTTGGATGAAGAACCTGCAGAAGATACAGATGCAGATAGTTCTAAAAATGAGAATAATATAGATGATTCAGCACCAGATACATCACAAGAAGAGTCAAACAGTTTAGATGAAGAATCTGCAGAAAATATAGGTAGTTTAGAATCTGCAGACGAATCAAACAGTGAAGACAGTGATGAAACTGATGATAATGTAGAATTATCCGAAGTTAATAATTCAAACAATGAAGATAGAGATAGTTCAGAACCTGCAGATGATTCAGGTGAAGAAACAGGAAATAGTGAGGTGTCAGACAGCAACAATGATAATGGTGAAGAAGACACCTCTAACAATATATAGGTTTAGAATATTATAGAGATTTTTATGAGGTGATAGGTTATGTTAAAAATAATTGAAGTAAAAAGTCTTATGACTGAGTTGGTGAATGATATTCATACATATGAGAATGACAAAAATAAAGGATATGAATTTGAGTTCGATTACTATGATAATAAGCAGTTTAAAGAGTTAGAGAAAAAAATTGAAAAGCGTAATGAAGGTAAAGATGAATCCAAACAGGAGCATTTAAATATAATAGGTAATATTAATTTAAAGAAACCTGTAAAAATTGAAGACTATGAAGATTATAAAGATGATGAAGAAAAAGAAATCACTTTATTAAAAGTTAAGATTTTAGATGTAGATGCAGACTATGAGCAATTTTATACATATTTTGAAGTAACTCCACCTGATGATACAGAAACCTATGGCTATGTTAGAGTTGGAAAATTCGATTATATTAGGATTGAGGATGGAATGGCTGCAGCAGTTGTTACTACTGGCAGGTTTGGAAGAACTGGAAAACGCCTTGTAAAGTTTGTGGCATACTCTTTTATAATAACAGCCATATTATTTGGAGCATATAAAGGATTGAATTATGTGAATGATACATATGATATTGGAAGAATTGTAGATAAATACATAAGAGGTGTGGATGTTTCTGGTGATGATACAACAGACGAGACCATATCAGGCAATCAGGACGAATTTACAGGTTTGGAGCAGAGACAAGAGAAACAGGCAGAAATAGAATATATAGAAGTTGCAGGCTATGCAAATCTTTTAGTTTATGATGAGCATCAGGAGATAGATTTAATCAATCTTCCTAACAACACAGTTTTTCAGAAATATACTGTATATTTTAATGGTGACAAAGTTTTTGAAACTGGTTTAATTGAACCTGGTAAAGTTGTAAAATGGAATGCTTATGAATGTTTACCAAACGGACAGCACAAGGTAATTTTCGATATTGCTACTTATGATTATATTGTGGATGAGAATGGTAATGTATCTGCTGGAGGTGCTTGTAATGGTGCTACACAGGATATTGAGATAGAGTGTAGGAAGTAAGGAGGCAGGTTCTATGGCAGGTTTATCAGTTCAGGCATCTAATATGCTTAAAGTTGTTGAGAAATTAGGAAGAATGGCATATAAAAAAATGCCAGAAGTAAAAGAAGTTGCTTATGAAGATTATTGGCAAAATTTTAAAACTAAAAACAAAATAGAACCTAAAAAAGTATTTTTTAAAAGTGATAAAGTTAAAACATACAAGATTAACCTTTCAGAAAGTAATGCAAAACTTATATTATCTATTATGGCTTATATGGCAGCTTGTTTAGAGGCTGAGGAGTATGAGAGCGTTAGGCTTGAGAACAATAGGATTTGGATGAATTTAAAATATGATACCTTTGAATGCTTAACTCTTGATGTGTTTTTACATAAAGATAGATTATGCTTATCAATATTAGCCGAACCATCATAAGAGGAAGGTGGAAAAAATGAACAAAACTGAAATGATAGATTTTGCCAGAAATAATAAAAATAAATGTTTATGTATTATAAGATTAACAAAATCAGAAGAGAATGAGAAATCAGGAGCTGGTGAGGAAGCAAAACAAAGAGAACAGTTGAAGGATTTTATAGAGGCAGGCGTTAATGTAAAGGTTTATAAAAATGAGTATACAGAAACACGAGAAAATAGTGATTTTATGAGAGATGTAAAGTTTCTGTATGGCATAGAATATATAATTTGTTCCAGTATTCCAGCATTAGGAACAGATATTTTCTGGATTGTGAAACTATTAGATTTAATCAACCAAAAAGGAATAAAATTATATGTAGAAGATTTTGGAATGACAATGGATGAATACAATATGTCATATAAAGAGTTTATTGAGCAGTTTATAAAAGACAAAAAGTATTTAGAATATGAGAGAACTCAGAGGTTAAAGTCTTTAAAACCTTCTACCACAAAAATAGGAAGACCAATAAAAAAACTGGATGAAGATGCATTAAACTCTACAATTGAGCAGTATTTGGATGGAATTTTATCAGGCAAATCTGCAGCATCACAATTAGATATCAGTGAGGCAACATTTAGAAGAAGGTTTGAAGAGTATTGTAAGAGAAACAATTTATAAATAATGGAGACAGATGTATAAAAATATATATCTGTCTTTTTTATGTTTATTATAAAGTGAGGATATTTAAACCTATTATATAAAGCACTTTTAAACCTTTTTTATTTTATATATAACAAAAAATGGGAATACCAAAAGTGTAAAGTAATCTCCAAAACCTAAACCATCAATTATTAGTATTAAAATTATTATTATATCAAGGAGGAAAAGATTATGGGCGACAGGTCAGCGTGTGACCAGTTTATCTATAACTACAATAGTAGGAAATGATAGAATTAGTGTAGGAAACTAATTTAACTCTTAATTTTGAAAAGCGGCATCAAACCTAAATAATTGGTGTGTCAAGACAAAAGCTAATACTCCTACATGCATTAGAAGTGATTTTAATGTATGAAGCTAGGTAAAGTCAGGTTGTAAGTGACCTGGGCTGGGAGACTTATATGGTGAGTATGTTTATATAACTGACGAACTTGAGAATTGAAATCTTTATATCACTTAATTGTGACGAGGATAATCTGATTGATTTGTTGGCTGTCAAGAGGATATTAACTAATGGGTTGTTAATGCAAAAGTTATCTATAAAGGAAAATCAAGCACCTAAGTAAGTTTATTAACCAAAAATTAAGGGAACTGGTGAAGCTCAAAGAGATATTTTATATCTTAATTGCATGGGATAAAGTGAAAGTGCAATGAATTTGAGTGCAGCGAGGATGTAGTAGTGTTTAATTAAGCGTTATTCCAAGTTTAATTAAAATGAAGTAATATGAAAAATATTATGAAGCAAAGGTCCTTAGTCTAGTCTGTTAGATTAGATGGAACGCTGTATGAGGTGAAAGTCTCATGTGCAGTGTGGGTTGGGGGAAAAGATGGAGATAATCAAAATCTTACCTATCAACATAGAAATGTTAAATATTATGATAGCTGTAATAGCAGTTGTAGCTCTGGGGCGACACGTTCTATCTGTGAATAGCAGATAGGATTACTATAATATATAGTAATACAACTGATATAGTATTTCTCAAATGAGTAGGTAACGCTACGAAGGGGAACACAAAAACTACCTAATTCTATAAGTAAAAGTGCAATTTGAAAATAGGATAATAGCTAGGTTGAAGTGCAAAAAGCCAATCCTAACACTAATTATCTATTATAGAGAATCTCTTTTTAGGTTTTGTATAATAGGTAAATAATGGTGAGGAAAGATTCGTGGAGGCACGAGTTGTTGGTGAATATGTGGTGGGCTATATATGGTGAGAATCATTTTTAAATAAATGGGACGAAGGGACGATAAGGAGTCTTTAAACAACGTATATCGAAAGGTATAACATTGGGTTACTGATGAGTAGGTCAATCAGAGGAAATAAAGTCAGGATAGAGTTACAGGCTCTATAAACTCAATAGGCTCTAGGAACCACCTAAGTATAGAGATACATACTATATTGGAACGTGGGAAGCAGTAAGCGTGTAGGATTGCACTCTGATGATACGTTTAGTAAGGAAAACGTAATGTATAACTTACTTTAATTACTGTGAATGCGAAGGTATGACCTGTGAAGCATATGTAATGTATGCGGAGGAATAACCTTCAGTTTATATGATAACCTGTGAAATTATCATATAAATGGAACGCTGTATGCAATGAAAGTTGCTTGTGCAGTGTGGGTTAGCACTTTGATATGAAATGTAAATAAATAATAGTATATTACATCTGTATCAATTTGACTAACAAATGGCACTTGGGGCGACTTGTAAGCTGTTTTAACATCTTTCAAATGAGTAGGTAACGCTACGAAGGGAAGCACATAAACTGCCTAATAATTTTAAATAGTGTAATGTTTAAAATTATAATAGCTGGGCTGAAGAACAGAAAACTTATCCTAACAGCATTTGTTTATTATAAATAGTATATATATATTTTTTTGTAATGAATAAATGGATGAGGCAAGCTCATAGAGGTATGGGTGTAGGTGAGTATGGAGTGGTTCATATATGGTGAGTATCATTTATTGGGACGAACTGAGGATTGAGAAGGTCTTAAAACCATCAAAGTTCTGAAAAGGACTAATGCTAATCACAGTTTAGTAGTTAAAAAGTCAAGTGGATGAAAAACTGGATATTGTTACAGGCAATATAGAATTAGCAGACCTTTACGAAGCACCTAAGTATGAGAAAAACGTGTTAAAATGGAACAAGGAAAGCAGTAAACGTGGAGAATTTACACATTCTATGATACGTTTCTAATGAAAACGTAAGTATAAATTAGATTTATTACTGTGAGAGAGAAGGCATGACCTATGAAGTATCTGTAATGGATATGGAGGAATAGCCTTTAGTTTATAAAATGGTATGTGAAAACTATTTTATAGATGGAAAGCTGTGTGCAATAAAAGTTGCTCGCACAGTTTGGTCTGGGGCTTTTAATATATGGATTGTATCTATATATAAAATTCTATCAGAATGCTTTGCGATTTTCACAATTTCAAAGAGGATGGCTAATAATAGCCAGAATGATTTAGTTAATCAGCTGGATGGAATAAGTAAGAGTATGTATACAGATTTAGACCAGGAGATTATTACTGGTGCTAGATTAAAGCAGGTAGTTCAACAGGCTACTACAACTGATTGTGCTGTAATAGTGGCATCATTAGGATTTTTAGGAGCACAGACAGGTTTAGGAAATTCAATTGGATATACTGCAGTTTCTCCAGCTAAACCAGAGGCTACATTAAATGGTAATGTAGGTAATGATTTTAAGGATAGTAAAGTTCCAGTAGTTCAGATTGAAGGTATGAATTTAAAAACATCTTTGGATAATGATATTGCATATCCATTGGCAGCAAACTTTGGTTCTGTTCTTAAGAACTCTGTAACAGGAGCTGCAGGTGCAAATGGAGTTGAATATACATCAATGGTAACTACTGCTGCTTCTGGGTCAGGTTCTACAAGTGGTGCTGCTAAGGATTTGAAATTTAATGAATCTACAAGTAGTGGAAGCGATAAGGTAGCAACAGGCAGCACCTTTACTAAATACGATGATACAGCAGAATATGGTCAAGCAATTAAACATTTTGATGGTCAGTTTAAGACTAAGCTTGAGTTTGCAACAGATAAGAGTTCAAGAGTGTTGAGATATGATATGACTTCTGATTTCACAAAAACTGGTAAAACATTCAGTATACCAGATACAGCACAATTCAATTCTTATGTTTTAACTAATTCTTCTGGTGAGTATATGGGTCTTGTATTCTGTCAGAGAAGAAAATAATTAATAATCAAGTAAGAGTTTAGATTATGTTTTAAACTCTTACTTTTTTCTGTTATTCAGTATATACCAAATATGAAAATCGCACACCAATTATCAAAATACAATGACAAAAATTAAAGCCACAAAAAAATCACTTATAAATATTTTAAAGGAGAGAGAATTATGAAGAATAAACTTTTTACTCGTGCATTAAGTTATATGCTTTGTGGCTCATTAGTTTTATCTTCACCTGCGATGCTGTCATTTGCAGAAAATGCTTTATTGGCAAGAAATAGTAGCTCAGGTATTGGCGTTTATATCACCACTACTCCTAAAATTATGGTTGGTGATAAAATAAATGCAAATATCTCAGGTATAAATAACTTGTATGGTTTATCTTCTGCTCATTCTATTCAGTGGTATAGAACAAGTTCAGGTTCTACTTCTGATGGTGTAGCAATAGAAGGAGCAACAGGCAGAACCTATACATATACAGATGAAGATATAGGAAATTATGTTTATGCCTTAGTTTCTGGACAAGATGAAAATGGTGAGGATTTTACACTTGCAACTAATATGACAGATAAGGCAGTAAGCGAGCATGTTGCTGAAAGTGAGAACTGGATTACATCTGCTGATGGACTTTGGCAATATGATATTTTGGATGGAACAGAAAACATACAGATAAAAATTACAGAAAGAGATATTAAAGGCGAAGATGTAGTTATTCCATCTGTTATTGATGGTCATACTGTTACAAAGTTGGCAGATAATTGTTTTAAAGCAGCTTGTTTACATACTCCAGCATCTAGTTGTAGTTATGATACTGATATGAAGAGTTTAACTTTACCTAATACAATTGAAGAATTAGGCTCAAACTTATATATTAGGCCATATGAAATGTTGGAAAAATTGGTGCTACCTGAAAGTGTAAAGTATGTTCACGAGAATGCTTTTAATACAAGTTATATTTATACTTATAATGATGGTGAAACCACATATTATCGTCCAGTAAAAAAGATTATTGTTGAAAATCCAACCTGTCATTTTGATAGTATACTTGGAGAGGCGTGGTCATCAGTAAAAGACACAGAGTGGTTAGTAGCTGCTGATGGCAGTTCAATACATAATATGTATAAAGCTGAAATGTATGATTATTGGAATGCTGGTATTCCAGGAACTGGAACAAGCAGGTTTATTTTTGAAAAATCAGGTGTTTATAATGCAGAATCTAACAGTGTAGCAATGACAGCAGATGAGCAATTGCAACAGAAATTATATGAAAATATTAAAGAGTGGCAGCTAACACCTGATGGCAAGTTCTATTACGATGTGATAGATGGAACTAATGAATTGCTTTTGAAACCAATAGAAATCACAGATAATTCAAAAATTGAGTTTACTAGCACAGTGGAAGGAATTGGTGATGTTGCTGCAATAGAAGCAGAAACAGAAGGCAAGAGTAATGTTATTTTAGACATTCCTGCAGGTGTAATAATAGACAAATCCAATTCTTCATTAAGTGATTCAACAGTAATTTCAGGAAATGCAGGAAGTAATGCAGAAGAGTATGCAAAAGAGAATAATTTAATTTTCAATAACAAGGATAACGAATTAACCAGCAAGGAAGAATATGATGCTGCTGAAAAATCAAACTGGTTTAACTCAGAAGATGGTTATTGGCAATATAGATTTATTGATGGTTTTAATAGCGTAGAAATTCAAAATATAAAAAGTTTTGGAAAAGATGCTGAAGTAGAAGTGCCAGCAGAAATAGATGGTTATAAAACCAGTATATTTAATGGATTAATGCCAGATACAAGCACAACATATGCAACTATAATACTTCCAGAAAGTGTGATAGCTTTAAGTAACCATATTATTTGTGTGAGTTCCTCAGCAGTAGAAGGAATGGATTATTATGCTGGTGCTAAAAATATCATAGTTTATAATAGAAATTGTGACTTATCAGCTATGAATACAAATCTTGGTCAGGCAGGAACAAAAGACGAGCCAACAACTATTACAGGCTACATAGGAAGCACAGCAGATTTAATTTGTAAAAATCGTTATGATGGAACCACAAACACAGATGGACTTTTAACCAAATCAATTTTTATTCCTCTTGATGATGTGGTTTCGCTTGAAAATATAAATATTACAGGCACTACTAAAGAAGGTCAAACACTTACAGCAAATTTAACACCTTCTTATGCTTCAGTTGATTATTCCTGGATGGTTTCAGATGATGGTGTAAGTTATACAGAAATTGAAAATACAAACGCTAAAACATTTATAGTTCCAACTAACTATACAGGAAAATATTTAAAGGTAAAAGCAACAGGTTTAAATAGTTTTTCAGGCACAGTTATATCAGATGCAGTTCAAATAGCAGCAGGTGAGGCAGTAAAGTTAAACAGTGTGAGTATAGATAATTATTCATCTTCAAAGAAAATTGGAGACATTTTATCCACAACAATTTCACCAACTGGTGCAACAGCAACATACCAATGGTATAGAGACAAAAGTAGTTCTTCAAGTAGCAATACAGGAATAATTCCAAGCACAGCAGAAGTTATAGAAGGCGCAACTGAAAGCACTTATACTTTAACAGCAGAGGATGCTGATTATTATGTCTTTGTAGTAGCTACAGGAACAGGATTAAATTATGGTTCTGTAAAATCCAATAGTTTAAGTTATAAAATTTCAGGAAATGTAACGAATGTAAAATTAACCAATGTAGATACTTCACGATTTTTTGATTCTTCAAATAATAGTTATGTAGGTCACACAATTTCAGCAATGCCAAACTCAAATGATACAAATACAGTTTATTATCAATGGTATCGTGATACCAGCAGTTCATCTAGCAACAGCGCAGGAACAGTAACCTCAACATCTGAATTAATAGAAGGCGCAACAGAGAGCACATATACTTTAACAGATGAGGAATTTGGTAAATATGTTTATGTTGTAATTCAAGGTAAAACTGAATTAGGTTATGGTGGAAAATATAAATCAGCATCTAATGTTAATGCAATTTATTCTAATATTACAAATATAACAGTAAAAAATACTAATACTTCTCGCAGCTTTGATTCTTCTACTAATAGTTATGTAGGCCATACAATAGAAGCAACAGCAACAACGAATCCAACAACAATGAATGATGTGAGTTTCCAATGGTATAGAAGTAGCTCAAGTGTAAGTAGTTATGGCGTAGGTGGCAGTTTAACTGTATATAACAATTTCGATAATTCTTATTTAAAGAATGCAGAATTAATAGAAGGCGCAACAGAAAGCACCTATACACTCACAAAAGAGGATTTCGGAAAATATGTTTTTGTTGTAGCCACAGGTATAAATGGAACTTCTGGCAAGTTTATGTCAGCATCTAATGTTAATACAATTCAATCTAATATTACAAATATAACCTTTACATCATCAGGCTCCACTTCTCAGAGTTATGTAGGCGATTTATTAACTGCAACAGCAACAACGAATCCAACAACAATGAATAATGTAAGTTTCCAATGGTATAGAAGTAGCTCTAGTTTTTCTTCTGTTGGTGTAGGTGGTAGTTTAGCAGTATATAATAATTTTAACGCAAATTATTTAAAAAATGCAGAAGCAATAGAAGGAGCAACAGAAAGCACCTATACAGTAACAACAGATGATTCTGGTTATTATTTAGCAGTAGTAGCCACAGGAGAAGGAGATACAATAGGAAAATATATAAATTATATAAACAGCAGGAAGGTAAAAGGAAAAATTACCAATGCATCAATAGATGGTTTTCCATATGTAGGAGAAGAATTAACAGCAAACTTTGAACCAGCAGAAGGAACAGCGACTTATCAATGGTATAGAAGCAGTTCAGCAACTTCATTAGGAACAGCAATCTCAGGAGCAACATCTAAAACATATACAGTTCCTGCAGCTTATGAAAATTATTATATTGCAGTTCAAGTTTCAGGCTCAGGTTATTATACAGGTTCTCAAAATGCATGGACATCATCAAAAATCACAGAAAGAATTATTACACCATTAGATTCCATCACATTATTAGGAACAGCAAAAACAGGAGAAACATTAACAGCAATAGTAGAACCAGCAGATGCAACAGTTTCTTATGATTGGTATATGGCAGACGCTGCAGATTCTTCAAATTGGACAAAAATAAGCAGCACATCAGAAAATACCTATACATTAACAGATGCAGAAATAGGTAAGTTTATAAAAGTAGTTGCAACAGGAACAGGAGATTACGCAGGCGAAGTTGAGGCAATCACAAGCGAATCAGTAGCTGATAATATAGTTGTTGAAAAGATTAATAAAGTAACCATTTCAGGAAGTGCAAAATCAGGAGAAACACTTAAAGCAAATGTTTATCCTTCAGGCATAGATACAGATATCATATGGCTTGCATCTGATGAAGCAGATGGTGATTATGTAGAGATAGGAACTGGCAGCACCTTTACACTTACAGATGCAGAAGTAGGTAAGTATATTAAGGTTGAGGCTACAAACAAAGCAGATAGCAGTGATGTTGTTTTATCATCTTCAACATCTAAAGTAGTAGCAAGCAGCACAGATGACACTAATACAGATGAGTATGGCAGAATCATAGATTCCATAGAGAATGTAGATTATGTAACTGAGGATATGGATGAATCAGCATTTACTGGAACAGAGCAGAGAGATGTTTTAGTTTATGCTTCACAAGGTCAGCACTTTGTAGTAAGAATTCCAAAGAAATTAACCTTTGATGGCTCAACTTCTGAGGTTACAATGAATTTTGAAACTGAGGTTATAGCAGATATTTCTGGTAATGATACAATCACTGTGGAGCCAGAAGTAAGAGAACTTGAATTAAGCGAATCAACAGGAATTAAGAAGAATATATTATGTAGTTTAGGCGTAGGTCAGACTTCATTCTCAATAGCAGAAGATACGCAGGAAGTTTTGGAGGCAGGTAAAGTAGCAAATCATACAGCAACAGTTACTAATTTATCAGCAGGTAGCTGGCGTGGAACCTTTAACTGGTTGATAAAAGCAAGAGGTAAGAGAACAGAAAATTCAGAAGAGAATGTTGAATAGTAAAATATAATTGTTTCAATTAGGAGTTTAGGTTTTTACATCTAAACTCCTTTTATTTTCAATAAAATTATAAGATTTTGAAAAAACTTTTTTTGACAAAAATTACACTAAAAATAGTAGATTATGTTTTATATAAAGCAAAAAACAATAAAAAATAATTTTGTATATTTGAAAAACCTATTAAGCCAAAAGATATCTATATATGAGAGAGTTGGTAAGAGTATGTTATGATATGAAAATTAGTCTAGTTTTTTGTGAAAAAACCTTTAATATAGATGGTTTAGAATGAATAAGAGCAAGGTGTGAGCGTGTTGGAAATTGTTTTTACGCCTTGCTCTATTTATATTAATATAATATTTGTTAGAATTCCATAATTGAAAAATCTTATCTTCAGCCTTATAATGCGAAGACCAGATAAAAAGAGGATAGGAGGAGCAGGAAGGTGTTTAAAGTTGGAGACATTTTGGAAGACCAGATAACTCATTCAGACCAGATAGCAGTAGCAGTCCAGGAAGAAATGATTACGATGTATATGATATATCGTAATATTTCAAAAACAGAACTTATGGCATTTAATAAAATGCCTTTGGAGCTGCATCTAATGAAATATAAAAATGTGATTGTATTTTCGTATAGTTTAGGAAATATGGTATATTCTGATTCTTGCTATAATCCAAACCTGTCACCTAAATTGAGCATTAAGCCTTTTGAAAAAGTAGGCTATCATATGCTAATGCTTTTGGTAGACGCAGACACAGGAAAAATAATGTCGATAAGATTTCAGATGCTGCCAGTAGAGTTTAGTAATAATCTAATGAATATGATTGAGGAAGAGCAGGCGAGCCAGTTTGACCAAAATCTTTATAATGCGAATGTTGAGCAGCTCTGGAATACCTATGATTCCAATAAACTGTTTAGAGATAGCAGGAGCATAAGTTGCATCATTAAAAACTTCCAAATTACTAATCAAGTAATGTTTGCAGATGATGTGAGTAAATAAAAAGATGAGAGATAAGAGATTAGGCTTGTTTAAGTTTAATCTCTTTTTATTTTGTGAGCACCTTCTATCACCTGTCAAAATAAAATTATTGATATTTTGATAAAAATTTTTTCAACTTGTAGAATTTTTCAGATTTTGAAAAATAAAAATAGACTAATAAAAATTATGTTATACCATCACTCAAAATCACATTACGCCAAACTCATTCAAGAGGCTATACCAAAGCAATTTTCATTTTTAGATTTTTTGACATCATTTTTCAATCATATTTTAACAAAAAAATCTCATTTAAACCTATTGTTTATAATGCTTTAGGTGTGATTTTTCTATTTTAAGAAGTGTGATTATTCAATATTTTCAGAACCTCATTTTATTCACATCTCACTCATTCTCAAAATCAAAATTAAGAAAACATTATATAATCAATATTTATCACACTTTTCATCAGGAGACCTGGTGGTTGGAGAGCGAGGAATACAGGAAATAAAGGTATTACAGAATTAAAAATCAGGTTTATATTGAATTTAAAGCATTATTCTATTTTTTAATTCAAAAATACGATATATAAAACATTTTTGACACCTAAATCTATCTTTTGCTTTATTTATAATCTTTTTGAATTAAATAATTCAAAAATACGATATATTTAATCTTTTCAGCACCTTCAGTCAAGTAATATTGAATATAAAGCATTTTCTCAACTTCTAATTCACAGATGTAGAGTTTATGCTTATTACAGATTTTACAAATTTTGACAAAAATCTTGTATGCCTCCAATTATGACAATAAGAAATTTCAAATCTTCAGTTTATCCATATTTTTCAACATTATAATAACCTTCCAAATATTTAGTTTTTCATTTGTTCAATAAATATAATATTTTTTGTCTAAAAATAATATAATATTATTCTTGTAATATGCATAATTCTGTTATAAAATCTATGTATAATAATTTAAGTTTAGCAAAGATAGGAGGAATAAAGATTATGCATTCTAAAACTGTTGAATACACATTAAGCAGTCTTTATGACAAATGCAAAGATAACAGCATTGATTTTAAACATCCTCTTCAGCGTTCTGCAGGCCAGTGGAGTAAGCAGCAAAAATTAGACCTCATCGATTCGTTTTTAATTACTCTGCCTGTCGATCCAGTGACATTAGCTTTAAAACCTGGCACTAAAACTAAATCTTATTATTGTATAGATGGTGTGCAGCGCATTTCTACAGTATGCGATTTAATGTCAGATAAGCTGGTATTACCTAAAGGATTCAAACTTGCTCCAGATAAGTATTTGGAAGAAGATAAGAAGTTTAGTGAGCTTTCTGATGATGATAAAAGGCTTTTGAGTGATTGCTGTTTAGCTGCTTCAGTTATTTCAGACTGGACAGAGGATGAACTGCGTGAAGTGTTTAGACGTAAAAATAATGGTAAGCCATTAACCTCTTCACAAAAGAACTCCATCTATTTCGATAATGCGCTTTATAGTAAGATTTTGGAGATTACCAATCTGGATGAAGTGAATCAAAAAGGCAAGAAGGTCAAAAACTTCTGGAATCGTGTCATCAAAAAAGGTTTAAGAAAAAATTCAGAAGATAGAGCACTTGTGATGCAGACCTTAATGCTTCTGGATAAGAACCTGGAAGAAAAAGATGAGAATGGTGAGGTTGGCATTAACACAGGTTTCTTAGCTAAAGATATTGAAAATTATATTGTAACCTTTGGCATTTATTCAGAAGAAGAGCAGAATGAAGCTTTAGGCAGAGTAAAAGATGCATCATTGATGTTAAATGAGCAGTTTGAACTGATGGAGAAACAGATTAAAGATGCTCGTAAATCTATAAAAAATGCTAAGGAAGGCGAAGATATTTCACAGTTTGAGGCTACTATCAGAACCAATAAGTTAAGAATGAAGAGCATTAAAAAGCTGACAATTCCTATGTTGGTTGCAGGTATGGCAAGAGTGCTGAAAGGCAAAGAAGTAGGAGTTGGCACCTACATCAATAAAGTTTATGAATTGTTGGATTTCATTGGTGAAATGCAGTACTTAAAATCTATGGAGCGTGAAATTTACCTTGTGAATGCTGAAGCAGACGAGGCAAATGCTTCAAAAGTAAGGTATTATAAAGCATATAACACCTCTGGAACAGCAGATAAGAGAAATGTAAGTGAGCGTTGGAAAGTATTTAGGTCATTCACAGTAAAAGAACAGTAATATATGACACCTTTTAGAGCAGTCTATTGCAGGCTGCTCTTTTGGTTTATCATCTTTTGTCTTTTATTCTAATATTATTCTTTTAATTTATCATACCAATTATTTCTCATTTTTCACCATCTATCAAAAATCAATGTTAAAACTATATAACCATAACTCGTATTCTCATTATACATTAAAAGATTGGAGGATAGGTTATGAATTATGTAAGAATTTATAATGCCAAAGTAAAAATTGCAGAAGAAGCAGTAAAAAGTTTAGAAGAGAATCATAGAATCATAATTAAAATACATAGTAGTGATGAAAATCGAAGTAGAATAATATGTGAAGTTCAAGATTATGAGTTTAGTTTTCTAAATGGAACAGGTTCTTATGAGACAAAAATAGAGATGCTGCAAGAACTTTTTTATTATATGTTTAGAGATAAAGAGATAGAAGAGCTAAACTCATTTAAAACATTGGAAGATGTGAGAAATGGCTTTTTATTGATGAATTGCTCATTAAAACTTATAGAGACCTATGCGTGTAATTATTTTATAGTTGAGAAGTTAAATAGTGAGGATTGAGGTGAGTTGAATGTTTATATCAGTAGATAGAGCAAAAAAGATATTGATAAGAGACAGACAGTGTTTATTTCGAGTTGTGTATGCAGCATCTCAGAATAAAATGATTGCTAAAATCAATGCTTTATGTCTTTATGAATTCAGCTTGTCAAACAGTGATTTTAATATAGTGATAAACCATGCAGCTACTTTAAAACTGATAAAAAGGTTTATTTCAGAAGTGATTTTTGATTCGCCTAATGATTTGGCACAAGATGAGACCATAGAAACAACAAGAGCACTGGTTGAGATGTTGGAGGACAATCATTTTTGCTGCACTGAAATAAAAGATAAATACGAATATATACTCATAATGTCCTTGAGATAAAAAGGATGCAGCCTTATAATTATCGAACCATAGAATATAAGGAGAAGTGTTTATGAGTAATGATGAAGTAAGAGACCTTGAAAATGAAAAGGTAAGAGCTTTTATGAAAGAAACCTATGCAAGAGTTTTGTGCTGTGGTTTAGAGGATGTGGTGCTGAATGGTTACCAGTATAAAGTAGTAGATGATGATATCTTACTCATAGATTACATTGGCAGTCCAGAATACGAAGCAGATAAAAGAGAAGAAGATAAAAGAGCTAAAGCCATGCAGAACATATCATTATCTTGTTCAAATAGTTTAGAAGTGCCAGATTGGTTTGATGGAGTTGCAGATAATGAGACCTGCAGCTCTCTAAACATTCACAATCTGGAAGAAATAAAGTTTAGCGAACGAGTGAAGAAGATAGGCATATCAGCATTTGAAAACAGTAAAAAGATTAAAAGTGTTGTTGCGCCTGGTGTTGTAGAGATAGGAGACAGAGCATTCTGTGATGCAACATCGCTTGAATCTGTAGATATGCCACTTATTAATAAAATTGGTCGCCAGTCTTTTAAAAATTGTCATAACCTATATAGTTTACAGACGCAATCATTAAAATATTTAGGAGAACAAGCATTATATAATACTGGTTTAACAGTGTTGAAATTGTCAGAGTTAGAGTTTGCAGGTGTTGCGTGTGTTTCTGATTGCAGGAAATTAAGGTGTGTTATACTTCCTCATAGTAAAAAGTTTAAACCTGCTTGTGAGATGTTTGTGAATAATTATAGTTTAGAAGAAATTAATCTCGAAGTGCTGGATTTTATACCTAAATGCTTTTTGTTTAACTGTATAAGTTTAAAATTTTTAGAAATAAGAGCAAGACAGATTTCAGTATCTGCGCTTATTGGTTGTGTAAATCTAAGACAAATAAAAGTTTATGGTGAGCTTATGGAAATAAAACCAGAAGTATTAGGAATGAAATTAAGTCCATTAGACCACAGGACTATCGCTATAGCAGAATTTAAAAAGATGATAAAAGAAGAGAAGAAGACTTTATATCAGCAGTATATTGAAAATTTGAAAAAAGGTCGATTTTTGAGATAATACTATATGTTTATCACATCAACAGGAGCCAGGCAGAGATGTCTGGCTATTTCTTTTGAATTAAACCTTATTTTGTCTTATTTTAAGCCTATCAGTTAAGTTTAGGAATGTATAAAAAAGCATCTAATCTAAATAAATAATACAAATGCCTTATATTGTCTTTTATTCTATCTCTTCACAAAATCTAAGAATATATAAAAATCTGCCTAATGTATTATCTCAATACAAAAATCTAAATTAGTCTAAAAAATAGTCTATATTATAAATATAAGACTGTTTAGAATCTCGTCTAATTTAATTTTATAATACAAAATTGTTTAATTATGCCTTTTAAATCGCCTTGTTGTTTATGTATGAGAATGTATAAAGAAATGCCTTATATAAAATCATCATACAAATTATGAAAAAGTCTAAAAAACAGTCTAATTCAAAATAATAAGACATTACAAAAAATAAATTACAAAAAAATCTAAAAAATAGCCTAATTAAAAAAACCTTGACAAATTGCAGCTTCAGCCTTATCCTCCAGTCCACCAAAGCGAAAGGAGAAAAAGTTATATGTCAAATTTTGAAAACATCATTGAGTTGCTGAAGGAGCTGCATAAACTGAGAGAAGAGGACTTTGAGTTTTTAAGAAGCTATGTAAAAAATACTCGTTTAGCATTTGAAAAGGAGCTGCAGACAAGAACAAGGCAGAAAAAAGGAAAAAAGGACATAGTGGATGCATTGGCTTCACTTGAGAGGTTTGAAGAAGTGTTTAAGCCTATTTTAGGTTTAAAGGCGTGTATGATTGAAGACCTTATAAGCCAGGCAGAAGATTTGAACTGTGGCGTAGAAATAACAAAACTCTATGCTAAAACTGAAGAAGTAAACAAACAGGTATCAGCATTATTGAGTCAACAGTTGGAAGCAAGTAAGGCTTTTAACAGTAGATGGACGAGCACGAGGAGAATGACCGCAAAAGAGCGTAGGAATGAGTTAGTTTATACGCTTTGGAAGGCTGGTAAAACAGTGAATGAAATTAAAGAGGTTGTAGATGCTCAGTTAGAGAGTGAAGGAGAGAAGCACAAAATCAGCAGGCAAACAATTTACACTCTTATTGGCAGATTTAAAAAAAGTGAGCAGTAAATTATCCAGATAGGCATCAGAACCACCAGAATCGTCTGTATTGGATTTTTATATGTTAAGTGATAAAATATTCGACTAAATAACAAAATGGCACCAAAAGGCAAATAAGAGACGTGAGAGGCATATAAAAATAATAATATATTTTTGGTGTTTAGATTTTGGATTGGTTTTTGGATGAGTAATCATAAAAATAATAATTAATTTTTATGAGATGCAAATTATCCAGATAGGCACCAGACGCACCAGAATCGTCCATAATCGTTTTTTATATGGTGAGTGATAAAATTCTCGACCAAGAGCTAAAACCTCACCAAAACGATTCTGAAGCGTTACAGAGCATAATAAGAATAATATTGATTTTTAAGCATTTTTGAAACTAACTTTTTAAAAGTCAAGGTTTAAAGGATAGAAAGCGCAGGTAAATATGAGTTTAAAGATTTATTTTGAAAAAGAAAATTTAGGTTATAAATATGCTGGTGTTAAGATTCCACTCTATGAAGAACAGATGGAGAAACAGTTTGATTTAAAAAATGAGCTGCGTGGTATCAAGACTTTTGGTCTGATTGAAAATATAGTTTATGAGAAAGCTCCTGCAGAAATCAAAACCTATTTATCAGTAAAATATAATCCAGACAGGATTTATGATATTAGTTTATGTAGTCCAGAAATGGTTTTAAAGTTGCTGAGTTTAAAAGATGGAATGATTTATGCGCCATATCTGGCAATGAATTATACATTCATTAAGAGTATGGCATCTGTAAAAGTAGACGCAGAAATTGCAGTAAATCGTAGTGGTTTTATGGTTAAAGCAAAGACATTAGAGCAGGTTTTACGAGCAAAAAAGCGCACCAGTGAAATCTTTCAGTATGATGAAGATAATGAATTCGTGTCTACATTAACAAGTTATGCGAGTGATGAATTAGCAATTAATGAGGTGTGTTTAGGTTCAACAGTAGGCGAAGCATTAGGAAGAGGAGACAAAAATGTTATTGTAAGAGTAAAATTTTTATATAATAAACCTATTTTGTTGGTTGGAAATACAGGAGATATTGCGCACTCTTTAATCATAAGTGCGCTGGCAAATTCTGAATCTTTTAATGAATGTAATCAAAAACTTGAGCTAAACACTGTTAATATGTTGGCATTAAATGAAGATTATAAAGACATTATGTCTCGCAGTTTGATGTTAGGATGCGATAACATTTTCACTATGCTATACCATAAAACATCACCTCATTTAATGATTTTTGATAATGTAGATGTTGTGATTAGAGAGAATGAAGAACTTTATCATCAACTTTTAGATTTTGTAGATGATGAAATCTGCGCTCAATTCGTGTTTATTTCCAGGCTTATAAGTAATGCTTTTACAACTGAGGACTGTGTTAGGCTGGCTAAAACCAATATTAGAAGAGAAAATAATTGTATTTGTGTTACCATCAGCTAAAATAGTGAGGAGTTTATTTGTATGAAGATTAAGTATAATTTCAATGGTTTACCTGTTGAAGAAATCAGAAATATATTAAACTACAATGTTTCATCTACATCATATTTAGAAGATGACAGGAGGAGTTGCGTTGGTATTTTTATGTGTAAACCAATGCATAAAGAGCTGCAGGCTAAACTTGCTATACTTTGCAGAAATTCATCTTTTTATCTTAAAGACATTAAAGTAGATAATGTGGCGAACTTTAATATAATGCCAGAGGTTGCAGAAATTTTTATGTTAAAGCTGGATAAACCTTATTATTTTAATTTTACTTACGCTGCAAATATTAACTTTATCTGCAGGAGTTTTGAAACCATTATGTCTTATATAGGTGAAAATAATTTGGAGTTTATGTTTGGCATCTATGATGCAGAACACATTTATAAAGATGGTGTATTGTATTTAAACAGAGCATTTTTTGATTGTGCTTATGATTATGGTGAGCATAAGCCAATAGTAGATGGTGATACTATGAGTATACAAAAACTCAATGAGTATCTTCAGTATGTGATATATTGTCATAATAACATAATAGATGTTTATACAGGAAATGAAGCAAAAAAACATTTCAAAGCATTTTATAATACATATTATCCAAAAACTTCAAAGAATGGAGAAGTTAAATTTAAGAAAACAAGATATTTTTCTGATTTTAGTATGATTTTGGCAGTTAAAAAATTTGAGATTGCTAAAATACCAAAAAAAGAGATTGTATTGGAAGAAGGCGCAGATGTATTAAAACTTACATTTCCAGATGATAGTTTGGTAGTAGTATTTAACACTGCAGTTGCAGATAGAGCATTAACAGTAGAAACCTTTAAAAAATCTATTGTTAGAGCATTGGTGAAAGCATCAGGTAATGTTGGAAGAAAATATGTAGATATATCAGGTTTGTTTGGATTGCGAGAATTCGATTTAGAGAATGGCAAGTTAAATATGCTGTTGTTCAATGAAAAAATGAGCAATAATCCAATGGATTTTACTTTTTTATGTAATGTTTATGTTCAATGTTTTTCAGAATCTAAAATGCCAAAATGGCAGAAAAACACATCAATCACATTTAAAGACGAATATGCAGCATTTTTAAGAGAACTGAAAAAAGAGGATTATCAGCAGATTAATGAAAACAGTTTTCATAGTTTAATTCATAGAAATAATTTCTGTTTTGGTTCTGAGGAGCTGTGTGGTTATTTAGTTTATACAACTTGAGGTAAATATGGAAGATAAAAAATATAATATAGTTTATTCCATGAAGGCAAAGAAATATAAAGATGCCTATGTATTACTGGCCTGGTATGAAAATGATAATTTATATAACTCGCATTCTCATTCCTCACTCTATGCTTTAAAACGCACAAATCTTTATAAGTTAATAGGCAATAGTTTCTATTATGATACCTGTGACTTTAAATACACACTTGATTACCTTGTAAGTAATATGATGAGATTGATTGTAAAAAATCATATTGAGGAACCTATGGCTTGTATCTTATGCTGTAATAAAAAAATTACAACTTTTGAAACAGATTTTTATGAAGGCAGAGTGTTTGATTCTGAGATGGACCACAGATTGGCATTTTATAATAGAAAATGGAACAATGAGAATGATATAAAATTTGCTTTATCTAATACTGTTGGATTATTCTTTAATGGCAGAACTCTTTATATTCTTGATAAAAGCAATTATAGGAAGGTTTTCGATAATAATTTGTTGAACTCTATTTATTCCATAGATAATATATTTTATAAAGTAGTTGGTAGAAATCGAGAAAAAGCAGATAAAATAATTTACTCAGAAGATGAAAATTATTGGTTTATAAGGTTTGGATATTTCAGGATGGTTCTAAACAAGGAGCAAGAGGAGTCACCTTTTATAAGATACAATGTCAAAGATGATGGTAGTGAGGTAGCAGATAAGATAGAAATTAAAACCTGGCTAAAAGATGATATAATTTCAAGAATACCAAATATTGAGTTTAGTCTGGTATCTAATGAAAAAGCAGTAAAAGAAGCTAATGCATTATCATTAGAAGATAGCCTAAAAGAGTTTGATGGTTTATATACTGATGGTGATTGGAAGATTATAAAGAGCAGAAGATATATTTGTGAATACAGTGAGTCGAGATTTTTTCATTTTAAGATAAAAAATAAAAAAAGTGAAAAATTAGCGTGTTTATGCTATTATGTTTAATAGTAAAACAACAACCAAATATTATTTACTGTAGACCAAAAAATAAAAGTATGTCAAAAATGTAAACCAAACTAACTTTTTATATAACAAATAAAAAGTTAAGTGTGTTTTAATGAGGAGGACTCGTTATGAAAAATAGATGTAATATAAAAAAGACTATATGCGTTGCTTCGTTATCTATGCTTTTTTTAGCATTTGGAGGTTTTAGTGGCGAAACCACGAAGCAAGCAGTAAATATGGATAATATAAGTATAGAGGCAGTAAGTTCATTGGAGAATTGCGAAAAAGAGTTTAATATTTCTTCAATCAATAAAATATTAAACAGTTTTGGTTCAATGACAGTTTATGCAGCCACACCTGTCGCAGCTTCAGGCTCTTGGGAGTTGCAGGCAGATAATGTGACCTGGAAGTATAAGGAGAATAATGTTTATGCTACTGGTTGGCGTTTTGTCAATAATAAATGGTATTATATGGATGAAACTGGCGTAATGCAGGCTTCCAAATGGATTTCAGGCTTATATTATGTAGGTGCTGATGGTGCGATGCTTGTAAGTAGTTGGACACCAGATGGCTATTATGTAGGCGCAGATGGTGCGTGGATTCCAAATTATCAAGATAGAGAAGAAGTTTCAACTAAAAAAGCATCAGCTAATTCAAAAACAGAGAATAAAGTTTATAATTCAGAAACACCAAAAACTGAGCTACCAACTACAGGAACAACAGATAGTATATTTAGTCACGCAGGAGGCAGCACATCTGCATCATCAGGAACAAGCTCAGCTAATGCAATGACAATGAAATCAAATTAAACATATATTATATAAGCGAGTAGCTACAAAATACTACTCGCTCTTTTTATACCAAACTATACTCCATATTATACCAATTATAAAAGTATGGATGTCTCTATGTTATACCATTAATTCTATTAATTAGCTGGTGGAGTTGGTAAGTATAAAAATAGTGAGTTAATAAAAATTGGAAGACCTTTAAGTTGTGAGACTTATATTGAAAATTTGAATACTTATGTATGATGAAGAGTGAGGAAATAAGACCTGGCTCTTTTTTGTGTTTAAATCATAAAAACATAAAACTATAGACTTTTATAGGCTAAAATTATATAATTGGTTTATATTATTCCACACAGGAGGAGAGTTATGAGAAAGCAACATTTATTAAAACCAATTATCTTATTAGCCTTATCATTAAGTTTAGCAGGATGTAGTGCTGAAAAGTCAGCGCCTACAACAGCACCAGCAGAAACAACAACAGAAGCAGAAACAGAAGCAACAACAGAAGCAGTAGAGGAAGAAAAAGAGTTTATTCCACCTTACACAACAGCAGATTTTAAAGATTATGCTAATTTAGGAGAGACGAACCTTTTCAAAATCAGAGATACAGATATAGTAGAATTTCCAATAAAATTGAATGAGTTTTTGAGACGTGCAGATGCCATTTTGGCAGATAAGCATATAGCTTTAGGTGAGATAGAGCCAGGAGGATTTTTTGTAGGTTATATAGATACCAAAGGTGACCAGTGGAAGGAGTGTGGCTACGAGCATCCAGGTATGCGTGTCACAATAAAAAATTTTTCTGATGAGCCTATTGAAATCAGTCAAGGTTGGATTACAGAAATATCAGATACTACAGGCTTTTTGCGTGTATTAGAATCAGGAAAAGACAGTAGTTCAGACAAATTGAATTTAGAAGGTGAAAAATATGGCTTTAAATCCTCCTATTCATCAGATAAATTAGCATATGTTTATGCCTATGATAGAGCTGGCAATAAATTTGAATTATCCACAATACCATATTCAGATAATATCTTTGTAAAAATAACCAGTATTGAGTATTTAAAGAATGGAGGACAGTATGATGATGAAGTAGCCAAACAGGAGGAGCGTTTTGCTACAATACAGAATCAAAAAGAAGAAGCTGAGAAACTTTACAATGAAGCTACAGAAGTTGTAACTGCGAAACAGGAAATATTAGACGCTCGTAAAAACCTGTTAAATGAGCAGTCAAAGAATGATGGCACCAGAGAATTAAATGCTGATTTTAAGAATGCTTTTATAGAGCAGGTAAAATCAGACATTGAATTAGGTTTAGTAAATCAGCCAGTTCGCATTCAGTGTGAAATAAATGGTGAAAGTTATGTGTTTAAAAATAATTATTCACAGAATTTATGTAAAATAACAAAATTAGGTGATGATTACCACATCTATTACACAGACTGGACAAAGAGCATCGAGGCATTAGATAATGGCGAAAGTTATTCAGAAGTAGATTTATCAGCAGACCTTTTATCTTATAAAGAGAAATTTGCTATAGGTGAAAAAGTGTTTAATGCTGCTTTTTATAATGAGTTAAGTGATGATATAGATGCGTCAACATTGTCAGTAAAATATGAAGCAGATGAATCAAATAAAACCAATAATAAACATATAATCATTCACGCCTTAGTTAACTGGAAATATAAAGATGGTAGAGATTTCAGCGCAGATTTATCTTGTCGTATGGATGCTTCAGAGAGTTGTGGTGTTTATGATACTGGTAAACTGAGTTATACAGTAGATGGCAAAACAGAAGATTTTAATTTTGATAGTAATATGCATACAATTTCAGAAAAATACCATGATTTATATATTGAATATGTAAATCAAAGTGAAATAGAAGCAGAAGATTCTTTAGAGTTTATTAAAGTAAAGATGGAAAATTATTTTAATGAACTGAATACTCCAATAAAAGCAGTGAGAGAAGCATTTGGTGTAGACAATTATAATTATTATATGAAGAGTGATTTAATAGTAAACAGCATATTATTAGAGTATGATTTAGTAAGGAAGGCAAGAGAGACAAAATGAGCAAACAAACCATCTTAACACCTATTATAGCATTATTCATATGTTTAGGTTTATCTGGTTGTAATTCTTCCACATCTTCTACCTCTTCTACCTCTAACTCCACCTCATCATTAGAGGCAGAAGTAAAAGAGACAGAAAGTGTGGAATCTGCAACAAAAGAAACTGAAGACATATTAAAAGTTGCTCCAACAGTAAGTGAAGAGAAAACAAAGTTAGGTTATGATAAGTTTATTAAACCTGATACATCTGCAATAGATATCTGGTATGATGTTTTAGGAAATCGTGTTGAAGTAAATGATTATTTTTTAAGTCATTATAATATAATTCATTTAAACACTGAGGCTGTAAATCCAAATAATGGTTCAGAAATTACCATATATGAAACAATTCTGGATTTACCTTGCACAGTAGGTGAGTTTGCAGAAGCATATAACCTAAATGAAGATTTAGATAAAATGGTAAGTGGCCATATGGTAGTTCTGCATTGGAAAGGTTTTATGGTAACCTGCACAGTAAACGATTACAAAAATGGCTATTATGAACCATTAAAAGAGGATAAGTTAGGAAATTGTATAATAACACAATTTGTAGCAGAACCAGATATAGCAAGAAATGTAAGTGTTTATGATTATCATATTACAGGCAAAGATACTACTAAAGAAACAGTTAAATCTTTATTAGGTTCTGAGGAAACAAATCTAGGTATAGTAGGATTGAGCAGATATACTAATAATTATATGGATGATGGAGTTTATTTCATACCAGAACAAGGTAAAAACACTGCATTGAGGTTGATTTATGCTTATGATTATGTGAATGATATGAAGCGCCTTTTAGGCACCTATGGCGATTGTCCAACTGATGTGCCAGTTTCCTCAACAATAAAATCTCCTGCAGAATTAGGAATGACCTATACATATAAAACCAGAAAAGAAATATACTCAGAAATCAGCACAATGACCACTAAAGAGGAATTAGAGAAATATTATGTTTCTATGTTTCATGGTTATATGTTAGGAGATTGGGGCGATTATGAGCCAACAGAGCACGAGATAGCAATGTCAGGAATCTTAAATATAGGTTATAATGATTTTGGAGAAGGAATGATTGAGGAGTCAGATTGGAATAATTTCAGTTTAGAAGAAGCCAAAGAGCATATAGTTAAAAATTTATTATACGACCAGCACTGGACGAATTTAAGTGATTATTTTTATAGCAAGCAGGATATGAAATCATATGGTGCAATGTGTAATAATTATTCCTTTAATAACAATAATTTTTATTTACATAGTGAGATGTATAAAGAAGCCATCAGTTCACAAGAACCATCACACGCTACAAATAATAAAATGTTGCAAAATGGAAGTATTGAAGCATTAAATAATGGCTTTAAAATCTACTTAAGATACAATGAGTTTAATTATACCAAAGACACAATATTGGCAGACATTTATGCATTATTTCCAGATTGTGAGATAGAAGAAGAATATCCAGATGAAAGTCGTTTGTTTACAATTTTCAAACTGAATGGTGAAGAGATTGCCAGGTGTGGTTCTTACGATGCAGGTTCAGTGTTTTATTTACGATTATCAAATAATATTTATGTAAAAGGCTTAACAGATAGTTTAGAATCAGTAACTGAAGCATCACTTGAAAAGAAGTTTGGATATTACGAAGCATACTCAGAATCATCAGATGGTTCGTATTTGTATAGTTGGTATAATGAAGACCAAACTGTTAAGTTCTCCATTGAGCTATCTAATAATAAAATCTCAGATATAACATTCGAGGTTAAATCTTATTAAAAATTAGTCAGTGTTTATTCTCTTTTTATAGAGTTTAGGCACTGACTTTTTATGTTCTCATTTTTCTATAAATCTATACCATATCTTAATTCAATTAAACCATTCACAATTATAATAATGTTTCAATATCTAGACCACTAATAATTATTTTATAAATAAAACTATCAGGAAGAAGAGGTATCGAGTTATGAAGAAGATTGAAGTAAAATACAGTTCAAAATTAAAACGCATAATGCTGTTATATAAATATAAATTGTTAACAGCAAAAGAAGCTGCCAGTTTATTAGGAATGAGCAGAATATCCTTTTATAGAAAACTGGAAGAAATAAAAGAAAAAAGTAATGTCGATAGTATAGAAATAGAAACAATAGAAAGCGAGTGTGAGACCAATGAGAAAGATGAGACCAATGAAACAAGTGAGAATGTTGAAATCATTGAATAAGAGTAATGTTCTAATATTATTAAGTTTAATGTGTTTATGTTTAAGTGCTTGTGGAAAAAAAGAAGATAAAACTGAAACCTTTGCGCCAGTAGCTGAGACGCAGAGTGAAGACCAGTTTAAAGTAGATAATCTTGAGATACAGGTAAACACAGATGAAACTGAACAGTCCACCACATCTCAAACATCAGAAAATAGTTTAGTTTCCAATTCAGGAAATGCCAACAGTGAAGCATCTGCGAAGTTATCAGTTCCAGCAGAAATTGAGTTGTCAGAAGAAGAGGCAGTCTTTTTGGATAGCATGATAACATCAGGATTAAGTGATGAAGAGATTACATCTATTATAAAATCAGAAGAAAATTTTAAATCAGTAGAAGATAAAGATAGTTTAGTCGAGAAAACCTTAGAGTATAAATCAGTTTATGGAAGTGAAGATGCTGAAGGTATAGAGGAAGAAACCATAGATTTTTCAGAAGATGAAGAGATGCAGGAGATATTGGAACGAGCAACAAAGAGATTAGAGGAAGATATGAAAAAAGAACCAATAAAAATAGATTAAATTATATTTTTATGTATTATGTGAGGTGAAAAATAATTATGTTTAAGTTAAAAAATAGAGAGTTTTTATATTTAAATAGTATCATATCTATGCTTTTGGTAATAATTTTATGTTTATCATCAACCTTTAGCTCCTTTGCCTCAAATTTAGGAGGTAACATAGGAAACAATGACACAACATCAGGAAAAGTTGGAATAGGTGGAGATTTAGGCGTAGATAATGTAGGAGATAAATCAAGAACTGGATTAAGATTTAGTTTAGTAGATTCAGCAAATCCAGAAAAGATTGTAAGTGTGAATATGGCAGGTGAACCAACAGTTATTGATTTATGGTTTATGAGTAAAGATAAGTTTATGCTTTACGTTGCAGGCAACACAATAACCAATTTAACAAGTGACCATTATTTCTCAGCAGTGAAAACTCAATCAATAGATACAGTTAATAATTATGTTTATTATACCTGGTCAGATGTTGAGGCAAGTGGTTTATTTGAAGGAATAAAGGCAAATAACTGGATAAAATATAATAATAGCACCAATGAATTTGTTGCAACAGGTAAAGATTTTCAGCATTGGGAGGAAATGCCAGCAAAAGTAGATTATGATGATGGCACAGAAGATACTTTGATGTATGGAAATATCATAAATATTTTAGATAAATGGCGTGATGCTGAAGGAAATCTTATATTTGGAACAGCAGACAGTCGAAAAGCAGGCAAAACAGTAACAGATATTACAGTTCCATCTAATAAAGATTGGAAATTGTTAATTGAACCTATCACAATGTTTACTCCTTGTCTTCCAGGCACCAGCACACCAGTAACAACCAAAGTGGCAGGAACCTTATCAAATATAGCAGAATACTGGATGCAAGATGAGGCACTATTAAATCTGGATAAAAAGTATGGTGCAAACAGTCATTTAAACTGGAAATTCTTTAATAAAGCAGCAATACATAGTTTAGGAGTAGTAGATAGCGTTACACAGACGCAGACAGATAAAGAGATGTTAAGTTATGAGAATGGAATCTTAACAGGCATCACATTGATAATAAAACAGGTGCTTGTAAATAATAATGTTGCTCATTTTAAAGATGGCAGATATTTGTCAAAACCAAGTTTATCTGCAGTTCCAAAGATGTCTGAGCTTGCAGCATTGAACAAGTGGCAAGGAAATGAGAAATCAGGCTTTGCAGTAAATGTATTTTCATTAGATGGTTTAATCCAATCAGGAACTCACACTTGGAATAAATCAAAATATCCAGATGGAGAGCCAGGAGAAGCACCAGATAGTAAATATGTGTCAGAAGAAGAAAATTTTGTAAAAGTAGTAAAATATTATGAAGACAGCAAAGATGCAGGCGCAACTTATGAAACAGTTGGCATTTATGGTAAAGATAAATGTTTACACACAATCACAATCGAAGATGAGCCACAGTATAAAGTAAAAGAGTTCTTTTTCTCTACTGATGCTAATTCGTTTATAAGCACAGGCACCAGTCCATCCTATGAGGAGCAAAAAGCAAAATACGATGATTTAGGCGTGAAAGGTTTAGGTGCTTGTAGTGTAGAAATTACAAAACCTGCAACAGTCTTACACATTTTATACCAAAAAGCAGATATAAATTCAAATGTAGAAAACAATGTGAAAAGTGAGGAAATCATATTATATCAAAATGAGTTGAGCAGACCATATGATTTGAGCAGCTTAACTGAAAATAATCAGTTAATCAGTTTATATGAGAAATTTCCAAATAAATCAGGTTTAGAGAAGACCTGTCATTCATCTCACGATTTAGATGATGATTGTCGTGGAAATGATGAAGATGGCTATTGGTGTGATGGTCACCACACAAGACCAGCATATTCAAATCAAACAGATGGAAATTATAGTTTATCAGTAGCAGACAATTATGATTATAATTCAAATACATCATTTATAAGAGATTATGTAGTATCAGACAATAGTTTATCAGGTTCTATAGGTTTAGCTGGTGGAGAAACAGAGCATTTTTCACCTAATGCATCATATCTGTTTTATAGAAATTCTCAAAAAGATAAAGTAACCTTGTATCCTGAAAAGAATAGTGCAGAAATAAAGAATCGTTTAACATCGTTTAATATTGCATCAGAAGCGTATCAACCATCAGGAACAAGAGCAGCAAAAACCTCACAATCAGATGCAGGAAATAGTTTTAAAGATAGTTTAGTAACACATTTTGAAGATTCTACAACAGATAGAGAACTGAAATATGATTATGAATGTGATTTTGGACATAATTTTGATGAAAAGAGCTATAGTTCAGACCAGCAAATGCTGATAGATAGTATGAATAAGTCATATAGCAAAGAGAATAATGCTTTAACTGAGTATTATGTAGGAGAAGTAAATTCAGGACTGAATAAACCATCAGATGTGAGAACTGATGCATTTATGAAAAAATATGATGCAAATACAAGTTATGCATTAGCAGAAGCAGATTTAAAATTCTATCCTGCTTTAAAGATGAAACTGTTGGAAAAAGATGATAGTGTAAAAGATGTTTATGTTACCTCTGAAAACCTATCAACAATGAAAGTGTTTAATGCAGTTCAGTTTGGAGTTTATAAAAAACAGTCACCAAATGTCAATCTATCCTCTACACAGTGGAGCACTCATAAGAAATCTTTAAACTTTTTACAGAATAATAATATAAAAGATAAGAAATCAGTGTTACCAGGTGGAGCAATATTGGATGTAGATTTAGGCAATAAAGGAGATTTTGAAGTAGGTGTAAGAAGCTATCAGGCTTGTTTACCAGATGAGCAGGTGAAAAAGGTTGCAGACCAGTCATCATTCAGCACCAGTTTAACAAAAGCTAAGGAGCAAAGCGAGCAGTTATTTAAAGACGTAAAACAATCATTGGAAGGCTATGGATTGGAGATGTATGTTTATGATGGCGTAACCAGTGATAATAAAGAGTTAACAAAAAGAGGCAGAGCTGTCCATTCTGGAGATACTGTAAAGTTTGGAAATAGAGGCGTTCAGTTATCCAAAGATGATAAATATTATTTAAGACAAGATGGCAAAGGTGCGAATCGTGCTAATTTTGATGTTTTAGATAGTAAAATAGTGCGCCAGTCTGTTTATACAATAAAATCAGATGCAGATGGAAATGTTATATTATATAAAGATTATACTGAAATAGCAAGAGCAACAAAAACACAAAATGCTTCAGTAATGCTTGCGAATACAGAAATTAAATTATTAGATGACAATACAAAATTAGTGACTAATTTCTTCTCAGCAATAGATAGGAATAAAGGTTTAGATAAAGAAAAACAGCATTGGTATAATGAGATGTTTGAAGGAGTTTCAGTATTGGTAACAGACAGCACCTATACCATAGGCTTTAAATCAGATTCAGCAGTAAGAAGCACAGTATTAGATGTGAAACTGTTAGGCGAAGCATCTTCTAAATCAGATTTATATAGTTTTGCAGATGGAGATGTAAGGAGTTTAGCATTCTATACAACTGAGAATACAACATCAGCAAGAGAACCAAATAAATCAGTTGGCTATTTGGCAACATTGGAAGGCTTTGGAGTGATGGAACCAGTAAGAGTAGAAATAGGAAAAGTTTTATATTTTGCATACACAAAAATCTTTTATATAAATAATTTCAGTGTAAGTGATTTGAATTAAAAATGTGAGAGTTGGTTTATATATAAATAAATCAGCTCTCTATTAATGTTAACCAATGAAAAAATCGTGTGTATAAAACCGATACCAAACAGAAATATCTTATGTAATTAAATATAACTCTTCTCGACTTATATTTGGTTGAGCTTTCTATTTTTTAATTTTTTATTTGGCTTTGCATGATGTCATAGTTATGTAAAGCATTGACCTATCTTTTAATTAAAAATCTCAAAAGAAGACAATGGATGTAAAAAATCTGTTGTCTTTTTTTTATGCATTATAAAAATGTGTATCAATGAGATAAAAAGTATCAGGAAGAAGACCTGCAGCATTCACTCAATACTTTAAAATCAATATTTATAAAACTATTTCATATAAAAAATCAAATTAGAAATTAAGATAATGTTGGATATCCAATGTTTTTTAATTAAAAGTCAAGATAATATTGGATAATCAATGTTTCTTTAATTTTTAATTCAAAAAATCGAGAATATGTTTAGTTTTAAATGTTTCTCTCACTTTTAATTCAAATGCTTTATTTAAAGTAGTTTGGAGATTTGTATATTTTTCACAAAATGACTTTTTGTTGATTTTATGCTACTTTTAGATTTTTGACAAAAATAAAGGCATACTCTGCATGACAATACTAATTATCTTAAATAATCGTTGTAAATACAACATAAAATATAAAATTGTCAAAAATGGAGGCATAAAATATTTTTGACAATCAACTAAATATTGCACAAAAATAAAATTAAGAAATTGAGATAATGTTTATTTTTCAATATTTTTGACACCTGCTATTTTTTGGAAGAGAAGGATGATGAAAAAAATGATTCTGAGTAATTAATTATTAATAAAAAATTTTTGTCAAAAATGTTTATGCTTAAAATAAAGCAAAATCTTTAATTTTTGTGAATTAAAAAATGCTGGAAATACGATAAAACCGAAATTTTTGTATGCCTACAGTGAGTTTTCATTGTATCTACGCTCCAAAATCGAATTCCTAATTCAGACGTATTTTTGACAAAAATTGACAAAAATGTTTATGCTTAAAATAAAGCAAAATCTTCAATTTTTTAGAATTAGAAGGTGTAAATTTACTTATAAAAATGTAAGTTACGAACGCCTACAACGAGTTTTCATTACAACCACACGCCAAACTCAAATTCCTAATTCAGACGCATTTTTGACAAAAATTGACAAAAATGTTTTCGTTTAAAATAAAGCAAAATTTTCATTTTTTTCAAAATTAGAAGGTGTAAATTTCCTTATAAAAATGTAAGTTACGAACGCCTAGAGCAAGTTTTTCTTACAACCACACACCAAAATGGAATTTCTAATTCAGACGTATTTTTGACAATTTTAATTTATATTATCAAAACAGCATAAATGATATGAAAATAAAAAATTTTAGTAAAAGAAAAAATGTAAGAATGTGAATTATGTTTAAATATCATAGGTTTATTTTGTGTTTTTCATTTTTTGTGATTTTTTGTATCAAGCCAAAAAATAGTAATAGAGTGTGTAGGTAATAAAAGGTATGGTAGGTGTATATCTTTATGAAAATTATAAAAAGTGTTTATTTTAAACTATTGTAAAGTTGATATACATAGGTAGAGTGTGTATACCAAAACATAATTTGTTATGTATATATTCTATACCAACAAAATATATAGAGTAAATAATTTAAAAAAGAAGGAGTGTGTGATATGAATTCCTATGAGAAGAAGTATTTGGAAGAGCGAAATCAGAAGTTGCTAAACATTCTGGAACAGGAGCAGGAGAAGATAGAAGAAGTTTTAAGTATTGTAAAAAAATCATCAGCAAATAATCATCTATCTCTTGAATTAACCTTAAATTACTATACAAAGATGATTAAAAAAGTGAATCAGGAAACAGTAAAAGCATTTAAACAAGAGTTAGAAGCAAATAGTAGAGCTGCTTTACAGGAGAAAACTGATAATGCTGCAGGCGTGAAGTCTAAAGGTCGTCCTGGTGCTTATACACCAGAATATAAAAACTTCATAGTAAAGAAATATATGGAGCTAAGGTCTGTAAAAGAAGTTGTAGAGTTTATGAATCAACTACACAAAGATAGAAAAATTCAGGATAAACAGGTAAGGCGTATATTGGAAGAGGCAGGAGTATATAGGAGAAAGGCAAGGAAATAGTTATGAGCAGAAAGAAAAAAAGAATAATTGAAAAAGAAATAATTATGCCAGTAGTAGAGAACAGCGAGAATTTAAAAGCATTATTACTGAAAAAGACAGATGAGCTGGTTAAGAAATATGGTTTAGAGGAATTAATAAAGAGTGATGGAGCACCAGCAGATAAAGTTGTTTATAACATAGATAAAATAAATAATCTCAGTGCTTTTGTTGATGATGTGATAAATCTTCACGATTCCATTGAAAATTATCAGTTTAGTAAGTATTTAAAATATTATGATTTAATTATAGAAATATACAATAAGGAGAAATCAGCATATAAATGTCAGGAGAAGCTGGAGGAGCAGGATATCCATATTTCAGTAATGCAAATATATAACATAATACACAAATTCAAAAATGTAGAAGTGAAAAAATAGTTTATAAGTTTATTAAGTTTATTATGTAGACCAAAATCTTCATAAAAACATAGAAAAATCAAACATAAGGAGATGATGGAAATAAAGATGGAAAGGTGATTGTTATGACTAAAAAAGTTGGAAATTATGTATATGAGATAGATAGAGATGATTTATTAAGTGATTGGCTAAATAAAAATAACAATTATAATGGCACACAAGATTTATTCTTTGAGTTTAGCTTCAACTCATATAGTAAAAATTTCAAGTTGGTGGCAGGCATAGATTATTATAGCCAGATAGAGTGTATTTATGCGCAGAAAATAATGAGGCATGAATATATATGTAATAAATTAGGCATTCCATATTTCGTGTTTTTTATAGGTGGAAAAGAATATGTTCAGGATGGCATACGTTTAAGGAAGATTGATTATTATAAGTTAAGCTATTGCAACAAATTGGCAGAAAATTTTATAAAGAAACATAGTTTTTTATATTCTTTTATAAACGAACAAAAATACAGCGATTTTTTACATTTATTAAGAGGTGAAAAACCAGAACCAGTAAAAGATGAAAATGATGAGATTTATGATTGTAGCTTACCATATAAAAAGATTTTTAGAGAGCGCCACGCTAAATATGGAGCAAAGATACTGCAGTCAGATATCGATTTAATTTTATATTCTAATAAAAATGAATTCGAACCTGTGATGATAGTAGAGTTTAAATCTAATGCTTCTTTTCATAACAGTTTAATAGATTCTAACCAGCCAGGACAGGCAGCGTTGCTGGATTATTTAGAGAATAAGTTAGAAATACCAGTAGTTAGAATATGGCATAATGCTCGTGATGTAGATGAATTTGTAGTTAGAAAAAGTTATGGTGGAAAATCTATAGATAAAGAAATATTTAAACAGTTAGGTTTTACTGGAGAAGAGATGGCACAGTTTTTCTGGAACTACACATTTAATAATTAAAAATTAGAAAGTTGAAATTAGAAAATGGAAGGAAAGATTATTATGAGCAGGAAGAGTTTATATTGTAAATTCACATCACTATTACTAATATTTATTATATTATTTAGTGATGCATTTAGTTTAGTAGGACATGCTGCTCAGGCAAACCTTTTAGGTAGTAATGCAGCTTTAGGAAGTCCTTTAATGTCTGATGAATTTACTGTTGATAATTGGAACAGTTGGGAGATGCTTTGTTTTGGTATATTTTTAAGCAATTTTTGTCAACCATTTGAAGATGATTATAACAGTGCGTTTACTGAAGGCTCAAATCAAGGAACACAAGGAAGAGGATTAAAGGCATTGCAGTTTGCGGCAGGTGGTGATGTAAATGCTTCTGGTTATCTTGCAGATATGGTAAGTTATTGTAAACAATCTCAGGCAGAAGCTTACAAACCTCTATATGTGAGATATGGATATTATGAATATGATGAGAACGTGGCAAATGATGTTACAGGTGCTTTAAGAGTTGCATATTTTGATGATTTAATACCTCAGCTTGTAAATTTTCAGCGTGATTGTGAAGATAAAATAAGTTTAGCAAGCAACGCAAGGATTCAACAGCCAACAGTTGCTTATGGAATACTGCAGGATTATGATAATTTATCTTCCAATCAGTTAAATAAAACCTATGTAGATTATGCTGTATTACCAACCTTTTATGCATCCTCAACGAAAAATGAAGATTCAGTTATATTTGATATGACTGAAAATTTTGATATTCAAATACTAAAAGCATTATTTGCCAAGGCATTTGATAAATATGCTTCAAGTGATTATTCAGCAACAGAAGAGGAAGGAATGGATGGAGATAAATCATTAAATGAGAAACTTAAGAGTTTTTTAGGCAGGCAGTGTCCATTGGTATTAGATACATTTGGAAATATATGTGTGAAATATAATGGCAGACAAGTAATAGTTATTCCAGCATCAGCAAACCAGCACATAACAAAAACATCAAATTATAATTATGTGAATAGTTTAGTTTTAAATAATTTTGTCTTATCTAATTTAGACAGCAATATAGTTGTAAATTCAAAAGAAGAACCAATCTCCAGTTCAACAGGAATTTTATGGTGGAAGGAAACAAAGAACAGTGTTGGAAATTTTCCAGTAAAACATACAGATGAAATAGAAGATGGAAGGCTTTTAATAACCTCAGATACAGATTCACAACTTATGAAATATATATATAGTGTGTTAAAAGAGCAGGAACCTAAAAAAGATGTTGCGTATTCATTGGTTGCAGAAGTGGAAGAAGGAGCTGCAGAGTTAGCATATAAGCACAATACATATCCTGGCAATATAATATCAGAGTTTAGTTTTGGTAAAGCAGTGTCTGATTTATTTGATGAAAACAGTCGCAAAAATCAAGCAATACAATTTCATATTACAGGTGCCAATAGCATAGTTAAAGAGACAAAAAGAAACGTGGATGAGACCAGTATTGAGACAGCATTAGGAGCCTATGGTTTATTATCTACATTGTTTACAGAAGAAGGAGATAATGCAGAAGTTTTAGATTATTTCTATGCATTTGAAGCAGATACAAAACTGGAAGATACAAAAATGAGTTTATTTAGTGATTGCTTTTATTTAGCACCTAGTCTTACAAGAGATGACGCAGATGCCAGCAAATTGTATTTAAACTACTTTTGTAAGGCAATGTCAGCTTCCAGTCCTAATTTAGTAGCAGAAATTAATAATATTTTTACTACTGAAATTAGAGATAATTTATACAACAATTTAAAAGCACAAAAAGGATTTAGAAATACCTGGCTTACAATGATATCATCTTATAATGCTATGGAGGTATTGGAAGAAAAAACAGAGAATGAATTAAAGGCAAATGTAATATATAAATCATTTTTAAAAGAATTTTACAAATCTAAAGAAAACTCAAATTATAGTAATTTAACTAATTTTGAGCAGACAATCAGTGAAGTAGAAGGTTTATTTGATATTTCTGAACCATTGGTTTCATCTTATGATATGCAATATCAGTTACCTAGTGATGCAGGCGCAGATTATGATAGCGTGACAAGAGTAGTAAAAGTTTATAAACCATCTTCTGGTTTTCAGGCTTTGGCTTCAGTGTTTGGTTTAGAAGATGGCTGTCAGTTCGAGTTGTATTCACCATATATCTATGTAACCTACTTGGATTTTTATGGTTTGTTAAGTGGCAGCACACATCATAATTTCAATGAAAAGATATTTGATAATGCTTTTTTCAAAAACTTCAAAGCAGAAAATTTTTCAAATGGTAAAACAAAAGAGCAGATGGAGAATGAGACAAAAGTAAATGTTTATAAATTGCTCTCATTAGATGAAAAAGGTAAAGCATACAGGAAATCACTGTTTAGTTCCATCATAGAATCAACTTTTGTTGAACCATTAGATGATGCCTTGAATAAAGGCAGCATAGGAAATGTAGGAGCAGAAACCAGTTTTTTAAAAGTTAGTATGTTGGAAGATAACTTTTTAATAGGTGATATTATAAAAGAGCATTGGAAAACAATAGCACTCACATTATTTGGTTTATTAACTTTAATAGCCATAGTGTGTGGAGCATTTACAAATAAAAGCATTGGCTGGTATTTGGCAGTTATTTTATCCTCTACTTGTTTAACATTTTCTATTCCTTACTATTTAGACATAGCACCTATAGTGATTGAAAAATATGTAAATAGTCATTATAAGAACGCAGGCAGCTATTGGTCATTGGCTGAGAGTGTAGAATATGATAAAAATACGGCAGATTTATCTAATTCAGGAGAAGATAAAAATAAGTTAATATCTATGCTGAATACATTAAACTTTTTAGATACTGATAGCAGCCTTATGGTGAAATTAGATATTTCTCAAAAGGTGATTTCAAATACAGGTTTAAATAATTCAAGTTATAATGAGCTGCAAAGAATGAAGACCTTACGTTGGCTTTTACCAAGTTTAATGAAACAAATGAGTTCCAGTAGCAATAATTATGATTATGTATCAGTTCCAGTAACTCGTTTATACGACAATTTCTCTAAAATATGGCTTATGTATAATTCAGATGATGAAAATTCAAAGAATCTGGAATTAAGCAGTAAAGAGAGTTTATGGTATGGTGGTGATGAGAATAAAAGATATAAGTCTACAGCACCTGCAGTATATGGAGCGTCCAATTCATCAAAAAGTATTTCAAGAGTTACAAAATCAACTGCTGAACCAACACATACACAATTCTATATGTTGGATGGTTTAACTGTTAAATCAGTTTATGATGCAATGAATAAAAACTATATAACAAAAGAAGATTGGCAGAAATATGCTGAAAGAATTGCATCAAATGATGCTATTCAACCTCATAACTTCGTAGAAAAAGCAAATTCAATGCTTACAGTCTTAAATACATATAATCAATATACAGGTGATACACAGCAAGAATTTGGCTATTTATGGACAACTGAAAATTTAGGCACTTATTTTTATACATTAGCAAAAGACACATTTAATGAAGCAGGTGAAGGTGGAGTGAAAAACTTAAAATCTTTACTTACTCAGCTTCAAGGCAGCTATGATACAGATGCAGAAGGAAATCAGGTAATCACCTCATTCATGCATTATGAGAACACAGGATATGAGCGTGATGTTTGTGATATGGAAGAAGTGTTTACGAATTTAATGCCTTATATGTATCAGTTAATGATTATGGCCAATGGCACCTCAGACCATAATGGATTATTAGGAAGTGCTAAAATGGTTGGTAATGCATATTATTCAGATAACTATTTATCCTGGCTGTTTAGATGTAATTGGATTACAAAGATATATGAGGATAATTTATATTCAAGTTCTGCTAAAGTAAGAGCAAGAGATGAAAATGGAGAAATAACAGGCGAATACAGAATCGAGAACATTTCAGAACCTAGATGCTATCCAGTAGAGAGACCTATGGTGTTTAGTGAGGCACAGATGCATCAGCAGCATTTAACAAAAGAAGATTTAACATTTACAGAATTGAAGATATTAGACTTTAATTCAGATGTAATAAGAAGGTGGACTTCACTTGTAAATTATGCTAACACTGAAGGACTGAAAAAAGAGCATATGTATAGACAGATGGCAATGGAAGCATTATTTGCATTTAATGAGACCTTTACAAGAGACAATATAATAATGACAGAAAAGACTTTATATCCAACAAGTTTTGATTTAAGAAGTATTTCATTAATAACAATATTAAGAAGTTTGGTATGTAATCTAACAGGTTCCAATTCTTATATGTATGGTAATATGGCATTAGAGCTTTATAGAACAAATGGCTTTATAAATGGATATTTGGCACTTTTTATCATCTATGCATCATTTATATTTTTTGGTTGGTTGAGAGACTGTTATATGATTTTAGCATTTATTTCTGCAGTAGCAACATTAATTTTTAATTTTGGTTCAAGTAGTAGGAATAAAATAAAATCAATGTTTGGCTGCATAATATCATCAGTTTTGTATTGTTTAATTACAATGACCTATTATTGGTTAATAAACTTTTTAATAGGCAATCCAAAAGCAGATATGATGGTAAACTTCCAGATGTTATTCTCTTCTAAATTGTCATTAGTTCCATTCTGGCTTTGGAGTTTAACAATTTTATTACTTACTTTTGCATATACTGTAATTATTGTAACCTATTTTTATGAATTATGGATAGGTCATAAGTTTGGTTTAAGTATTAAAGATGGTGGCTTTGGATTTTATTATCAGTTGGCAGATAAGGCTGTAGGTTCTATTACAGGAGCAGTAAATAAGATTGGTAATAAGTTTGGTAGTAGGATGAATGGCTTAAGAAATAGTATAAGTAGTTTAGATTTGGTAAGTGATAATTCCAAATCTCAAAATGTAAGAACTGAAAAGGATAAGCCACTGGAGGTAGTAAATAAAACATCAGGCAACAATGACAGTTTAGATTTAAGTGGTGTAGATTTTAATAGTTCTTATAATTCAGGTCAGGTAGGAACAGGCATAAATAGTATATTAACAGAGGAGATTAATGAGAAAATCAGAACATCAAAAAAGAGCGAAGCATCAAGAGAAAATGCAGAAAGAGCAGAAATAAAAGAATAGGTTAATAGATTAGTGGCTTGAAGTAAAAAAGCTTCAAGCTACTTTAATAAGAGGTGATAATATGGCAGATAGGTTGAAAATAAATAATGGAAATCGTGAGGCTATAGTAATTGAAATGTTTGGTAGAGACCTGCAATATGGAGACGCTGTGATTATTGATATGGATTTTCCTTACGTGGAGAATAAGTCGCCAATTGCTTATATAGATGAAAAAGGTTTTTATGTTTATTGTGAAGGTGCTAAATTGTATGAGCCAAATTTTAGAGTTAATTATGTGTATAAATTGTCTTTAACTGAGGAGGAAAGACATTTTTTAGAGCACTTTGAGATGCATGGTGATTTTAGAAATTCTGGATTTTGTGCTAATGCAATAGATTTTTTACTGCGTCCTATAAATAAAGTGGAGCTGGTATTATATAATGATGGTTTAAATTCTATAAAAGCAGCATATGGTTTAATAATTGGTGAAAATAAACTGTTTAATGGTTCTACTATTCAAGATTTTTATAATCCTTTATATATAGTGAGTTCACCAACTGCAGAAGAAATACAAATTAAAAATAGGCTAATTGCGAGTTATAAAAAACTAAGTGCTAATATAGTTTCCAGTAAATATACTGAAGGAGAAATAGGAAAAGTTTATTGTAAATATAATACGATTTTTATTTCATTAGGATATTTACCTTCATACAGAAAAAATATGGCTATTCGCATAAATAAAATTTTTTTATCAAAAGGTTTAGCTTTGGTTGAAAAATTGCAGACGCAAGGTTTAACCAGTGAAGATATTAAAAATTACTTATTGGAAGTTGGTTTAGATGATGGATTGTGCTCTATTTTAGAAGACAAGAGCAATTATGATTACGAAGGTTACTATAAAATAGAACCAAACAATAAGCAGGATATAGAAAAATTAATCAGGCAAGTAAGGAAACAGTTAATAAAAACTGCGAAAAAATTAAAGAATCCATTGGAAAATTTAAAAGTAGATTATTTTTCTTTTTGTGATGTATGTTCTGAAAATTCTGAAATTGTAGAAGCATGGAAACCATATTTTAAGGCTACAGTAAAAGCATTAGAAGCAGAACGTGATGATTTGATTTGTGAAAAAAATAAGGAGTATAATAAATTATGTTTATTACATAAGCAAAGTAAAGAAGCAGAAATTATGTATAAAAAAGAGGTTAGGAATACAAAAAGTCGCTATTACAAGAGAAAAAAAGCTTTATATAAAATAAATGGTATTGTTGAAGCTGCAAAGGATTATATAGGTAGAAATAAATAAAAAAATCACACCAAATATATTTTATGCTATACCAATAATTAATAGTATATATAGATATAAAATTGTTTGGTGAGGTGAGGTTTATGTTAAGACTATCAAAAAGTGATTATGATATAATTTTCAATTTAATTTATTCAGAAGAGCGTTCTAAATATAGGCTAATTACAAAAACAGTAGATAATAAAGTTTATTTCAACACTGCCAGCTTCTATAATGTGAAGAATTGCAGAACAGAAAAAAGTGAGAAAATTAAAACTATCAATAATGTTATATATTCTCACAATTTGTTAAAATCACTGGAAGACATAAGATTTTATGATGGCAGCATAATGTGTTTATATAGTGATTTTATAGACATTAAAGATGCTGGAGAAGAAGCAGCATTAAGAAATATTATAGAAATTGGAAAAGAATTGAATAACCTGCTCTTTATGAATTCCTTTATTTCGATGATTTCTGAGGAGGAGCAGAAGATATTTAAAGAGAAATTGGAAAACCTCACAAATAAGTTTAATACTTATGTATTATTATATCTGTCATATATAAGAAGTTTTGAGGCTTCACGATTAAGTGATGAAAATTATATAGAGTTAAATTATGATAACCTTTTGGCTGTAATGGCGCAAAGGAGAAGTGATGGTAAAAATAATTAATTATGAAAAATTTACATCAGATTTAACGAAATTAGTAAATATTGAGACCTTTAGACCTATGGAGATGTTAGGAGATTTGATTGAGCTTCCATCATATACAGTTTATAGGAAATATAATCTGATGGTTCAGCATCATAATAACAAATATTACTTCAATCCAAAATATATTCATTTGGTTAATATAGACGCACCAGTAAGTAATATTAAAAATAGGTTTAGCATTTGTGAGTTCAATGAGTTTAAAGAAGAACTGATTAAATGTAATTATAAGATTCCAGGAGTTAATAATAGCATTGCGAATATTGAAGAAATAGCAAATTATGAAATCGCAACAACTATTTCAGAAGAGCATTATGATAGGCTGCAGGCACTGGATTTATTAGATAAAATTAAGGTAAATTTCAGGCAGTGCGGTTTTGTGGAAGGATATGGATATAAAGAGGTAGTGATTGCAGCAAGAAGACTTTTGTATGCAATACAGAATAAAGCACCAAAGAATACCATACATAGATTACATAGAGATTTAAGTATTTATTATATAAGATTTGTTGGAATGCATAATGTTTATGGCACGATGAGAGCAGATGAGGTCGATAATGAAATGCTATTATTAACATATAAAAATCTGTTAAGTGTTTTAAAATAAGCATTTAGATAATTATTTGGCACCTGAGAGGAGATGTGGTTTAGGCTGCATCTTCTATTTTTTGTGTTAAAAACTTTATGTTTATTATGTTTCTATCACTTTTTGAAGTGACAGGCAAAATAAAATTATTGAAAATTTAGCAAAAAAATTTTTGAGATGTAGAATTTTTCAAATTTTGAAAAATAAAAATTAACTAATAAAAATTATGATATACCAACTTAAAAATATACTATATACCAAACTCATTCAGAGGCTCATACCAAAGCAATTTTCATTTTAAGATTTTTTGATGTCATTTTCGAGTTGATTTTTTATCAAAAAAGATGACTTAAATATAGAGTTTATAAGGACTTGAGTGTAATTTTTCTGTTTTAAGGATATTGAATATAAAGGCTTTTTGTAAGCTGGATGATATTCTACAATCAAATATTAGTCAACCAACATATTAGAGTAAAACCTTTTGAAACACATATTCTTTATTATTTGTATCTATATACCAAAATTGAAATAAATGTATTTTTTCTATACCAATATTTCTTTTTTGTATCAGTAATTAAACATATTGGAAGTCATAAAATAATTCAATTCAGAGACATACACCTGGTAGAACATAAAAAGAATATGTGTCAATAAAATAAGTTTATTTAAAAGAGAGGTATTAGTTATGGAAAGCAAGCAATCAAATAGAAATAAGAAATTATCTAATAAGCAATTGAGAATTAAGAAAAAGATGGAAGAGGCTATTGAGTTAAATGGTAAAATTGAGCAACCAGTAATTTCACTGAATAAAAAAATACCAAAGAAGAGAAGAAAATACCATCATCATTATTTAACTCAAAAACAGGAGAATCAGAAAAAAAGAATCGAAGAGGCTATTTTACAAGGTGAAGCAATTAGGAAACAATTACAGTTGGAATCTATAAATTATTAAAAAATAGAATTGTTAAATTTAGGAGTGATAGGCCATGAAGAAGGTTAAATGTTTATTGGCAGCCATTGTTATGATGAGCACATTAGGTTTATCAGGATGCGCTGGTAAAGCAGTATCATTGACAAATCCAACGCAGGCAATGAGCGAAGTTTGTGAGAGAAATATTCAGGTTTTGAAGACCTTTTTAAATCAAGGTTTAATTAGTGAAGCACAGTATAGTCATTATGAGACCTCATTAAGAGAGAGAGCTGTAACGTATACAAAGTTAATTACTGAGGCACAGGATGCAAAGAGTGAGGAAGACGAGGCATTTAAAGCAACATTGGAAATGCTTCAGAATTCATTAGTTCATAGAATAGGTGAAGAAAAAGAAGATGGAGGCTATTATGGAAATATAAGTGCAGGAGGCACTTGTCCTGATGGTGATGAGTTTTATTATCTTTCCAATCCAACTAATGAAATCAATATAAATGAGTTTAGTAACCTAATGGCAGGTGGTAAAAAAGAAAAATATGCTATGAATGGTAAAGGTGATGCAGCTTCTCCACTCATCTTTATAGATGAGAATAATCTGGATAGCCTATTAAAAGAAATCAACAGGCAGGTTTATATATTAGATGAGAATAAATTAAAAACTGATGCAGATTGGAAACATTGTATAGAGGCATTGTATAATGTGAAAAATGCAGATGAAAAAGATGAAGAAACTTACAATCACTTAAAAGAAGTAGCAGTAGATTATTTTAAACCTACCAATTATACAGTTTATAACTTTACAAAAGACGATATTATCAAGGTGAGCGAGGATAATTCTGAAAGTTTAGGTTCTTCATCTGGTGGAAATGCTTTAAATAAAGACATTATAATCAATGGTTTAATGACAATAAAAGAGCATAAACATACAACAGATAAAAATGGAGATGAAGATTGTGAGATTGAAGAAACCACAAAATCATTAGGAGTATACAGTTTAAGAGTTCAGGAGTTCAATGGTGATTTTTATAATAAAGTAAGCAATGAAGTTTACACCAATAATAAATATTTAGCATTACAGCCAACAGAAGGCGAAGATGTTGGTGTTGCTTTGCTGATGGAATATCCAGTCTCAGTGATTGATAGTTTAGAAGCTGATGGTGAGAATGCTGCAACCTGGCATTTTAATTTAAAAGATACTGATATGAGAATTAACATTTATAATGGAGAGATGTTGGTAAAAAATGCAGATGGTTCTTATGTAAAAGTAAATGCTGAAAATAAAGAAGAAGATAAAATATATCGTGTTTTACCTGCTAATGTAGGTTTAGATTTGGAAGAAGGCAAGAAAACATCATTTACACCTTTTGGAGCTGGCAGTTTAAGTAAAAATGAAATAATCGTGTTAGATACAACAGAAGAGCAGTCAGAAGAAGAACAAACTGCAGAAGCAGAACAAATTACAGAAGAATTAGGCAATAGTGAGCAGATAAGCACTGTAAGGTTTGCATTAAGAGATTATTTGGAATTAACTTATATGCCTGGTGTTGTAGATGGTGAGAAGTTTATTGCTACAGGTAGAAAAATAACAATCAATGAGTTTTCAGGTAATGCTGACGAAATATTAGGCTATTTTGTAGACAGATTAGGTGATGCATTTAAAAATGCTACTGGTGAGGAGATAGCAATAAAAGCTTCTGATGTCATAGATTATGCATCTGGTAGCACAGATTTTTATGAAAAAGTAGGCATATGTTTAAAGTTTGCAGGCAATCTAAATTCAAATGAAGTAGAAGAAGAATTAAGTAAACAGGAAGATTTTAGAGTAAGAAATTTATATCAGCTATTGCAACCAAACAACACAAAAGAGGACACAGGATTGGTAACCAATAAAGAGCAGTTAAATTATTCAGTTTATGTTGAAAAATTGAATCCAATTCTGCAGTTTACGTCATCAGGAGACGAAAACATTCCAGCACTGGATGCAGAAGATGTAGATAATCAGGAAGTAGCACCAAGTCTCTATTATGGTTTATGTGTGAATACAAATATGTTTAATACAGGCTTATATACAACTTGGATTAATCCTAATTCCTCAGATGTCAGTGTGGATGTTTTAGGTCATAATTCAAATGGTGGTTCTTTAAAATGGTGGAATAATTGGTTGGCATTACATTCATATAATTATTATATAGATATCGATACTCTAATAAAAAGAATGAGTAATGTTTATGCAGTAACTCTTGCTGATATGGATGACACCTTTATTTATGATTTAGACACCATAGCGGTCATCAATAGAGACATGCAGCGTGAAAATGAAGAGAATACAAAATCTCTTATAAAAACAGTTCAAACTTTAATAGGTGCTGTTTTATTAGTATATGGTATGATGATGTTGGCTTGTTGGTTTATTGATGTTAATTTAGTAAATGGACCTGGATTTTTAACAATAATTACAGGAGGAAAATTTGTGGCAATTCGTGATATGACAGAAATGCCTCGTATGGTAGATGAGAAAGTATATGTAGATTTCAAATACCTAATCGTTGTTATGATACTTTTTATGTGTTTAGGTATAGTGCTGATAGTTTTCAATATTCAGGACATAAGAGATTTGATTATAAGAGTGTTTGGAGGCATTTTTGAATTGTTTAAAAATCTGATGTTGAATAAATAATTTAATCACAAGACATAACCAATCTTTTCTGGTTATGTCTTTTTTTTATTCTTTAGTTTAATAATTTGTTGTAAATACAACATAATCAAATTTTGTTGTCATAAATGGATGCATACAATATTTTTGACAATTTTAAAATAGAGATAATAAAAATATTGACTATTTAGATTAAATGTATAGACCAAATATAAATGAATAAAGACCTGTTAGATGGTGATTGGTTTTATGAAGCAGTTGGTGATAATATTTATTTTTGAAATAAATCATCTTCTGGTAAATAATAGTGTTTAGTTTCCAGTATTTTATCATTGTAATATGTTTTTGTGCCAGACATATTATAATTTTCAAAATTCTCTTTGCCATCATATAGTTCAATAGTGAGTTTATTAGATTCGCCATTCATTTTATCGTGAAATTCTTTAACTCGCTCAAACATTTCAGGCATATCATAATCTTCCACATTTACAATCACTTTAAGCATTGTGTCTTTATAATCGCCACCTTGATGAATAAAACTATGGTATATTATGAAATCTCTTTGTGTTTCAGGCGCAGGTTTATGAGTGAGTTTGTTAAAAGTGAGTAAGCCACAAAAAACAGTAAAAATTAGAGTTAAAGAAATAGTAAAGTATTTTTTCATATGTAATATGCGCTCCTTTATATTTTATAGTTAAGGTCTGAAAATAGAACCTTTAGCCTTATTAATTCTACAACTATAATTAGTTTAAAACAAGTGCCAAAGGAACGCATTTTATGATAAAATATGACAATTTATGGAAGACGATGCAGGCAAAAGGCATCACTCAGTATATGTTGGTCAAAGAATACCATATAAGCAAATCACTTCTTCATAGGTTAAGAAAAAATGAAGGCGTTAATATGAATACAATCAATATGTTGTGCAATATTTTGGATTGCGAAATTGGAGATATTGCAACACATTATAAAGATGAGGATTAAACCTGCTTATCTGCTGATAGATGAGCAGGTTTTGTTTTGTTGACTTTAAAAACCTGTTATTATATACTTATGGCAAAGCAGAATGACTGGTGGAGGATGAAATGGAAATACTGAGTTTATGTTTTGAGGATTTTGAATCAGAAGAAAAAATTTCTTATGGTGTCGATATTTTGTGTTTAGTATCTTCTTATGATGAAATACCTTATTATGTTGTAATGCAGCGAAAGATGGATGGTTTAAGAGTAGCATTAGATAACAGTGTGTTAGAAAAAACTAAAATATTAAAATATGCCTATCTTACAGAAGTTGAATAAAATGAAGTAGAAATATTGAAATGAGGAGTTATGGCTTATGCTATAGCTCTTTTTTTATATACACAATTCATTAACTCAATCTATTAATAATTCAATTAAAAATCTCAACCAATTATAAAAATTTCTAAACCTATTATCAAAAGTTGAGTGTCAAAAAATATATACCTAATTTTTATATAAAAAGAAATAGAAGGTTAGGTGGTAGATAGTGTGTATATCTATACCTTAAAAATTGGTGAGGAGGAGATTTTTATGAATAAAAAGATAAGTGTATTTTTAATGTCTATGTTAATTGTTTTGAGTTTAGCAATGCCAGCTTTTGCTACTGAGGCACCTAATATAGATGAAATAGTGGCAGTTGAGGAAGTAGTAAGAGATGCTGATAATTCTGCGTCAGCTCAAGCAGTAGAATCTTCAAGAGAATATACAGATAGGAGTTTTGTTGATAGTTTAGGTAAAGCAATGGATTTATCCACAGAAACAAAAATATCGTCTGATTTTTCAAAGACTGCTAATTATTATGGAAGTATAATTTTTCAGTATTTAGCAATCATAGTAAGCGTTGGAACCTTACTAATGATTGGAATTGATATGGTGTTTATAATGCTTCCATTTTCAAGAAGCTTTTTAGCAAATGGCTATGAAGGCAGAGCATTGGCAGGCAGTAACTCACAATCTGGTTTAGGTTTAGCATCTGGAATGAATGAGATGCATGATATGAATTCAAGAAATCCACTTGCAGGACGTGGAATGATGAATTCTGGAAATCAATTAAATCAAACACCATCATCTGGACGAGTTCAATATGTAAGTAATGCAGCATTAAATGCTCTTGCTGCAGAAAAAGGTAATAACAAATTAGCATTATTAGAATATATACAGAATATGTCGATAACCATAATTTTATCTGGTGTGATTTTGGTATTGGCAGGCACAGGAATATTAGGAAGTTTAGGACTTGCTATTGGCAGTAAATTAACCTCACTGCTCAAATCTCTAATTTTTGGTTTGGTATAAAGAGAGGTGAGTAGATTATGAGAGCTATAATAAAAAGATTTTCAGTAAGTATTTTAATGATATTGTTTATATTTAGCACCTGTTTAACTTCTTATGCTGCAGATAATAGTGGTGTAGGAAAATTAGGACAAGTATTAGATGAAATATCAACATATCAATCATCAAATGATTCAGGTAAAAAAGCTGCGTATAATAAAGCAGTTGAGACCTGGAATAGTTTAGCATCAAGTTCAGGAGGCGAAGCAGAGGCAACATTCGCAGGTGAGACAAAAACATTTACTAATATAAGCACAGATGGAGCAGACAGCAGTGCAGATATAAATTATGTGAATGCTTATATTTCTATGAATGCCTGTTTAACTTCCATTAAAAGCACCAGCACAGATGTGAAAACAGTTGAAGGCGCCACATCTGAGTTAAATACAGTAGTAAATACGATGAATTCAAAAGCAGCAGTAAGTCAAGCATCACAAGGTTTATCAAGTGTTATGCCATTGGTAAATCAAATTACAGGTATGATTGTTGTATTAATGCTTTTAGGTATGGCAATCTTTACATCATTAGATGTTGCTTATTTAGTATTTCCAGTTGCAAAACAACAGATGGATGCGGCAGGTCAAAGTGGTCGTGCTTCTATATCTAAGACAGACAAAGCAACTGGTGAGGCAAAGTTTAGGTGGATATCAGATGATGCTATAGGTGCTTATCAACAGGCAACAGAAATAGGCAAAAATCCATTATTTACATATTTGAAAATGCGTTTAATCAGTTATATAGCAGTAGCAATAGTAATTTATATTTTAATGAGTGGAAACCTGGCAGTTATCATCAATTTCGTATTACAGATGCTGGAGAGTGTGTTTGATATGCTAGGCAGCCTAACAATAAAGTAGTTTAGATATTAGATGATTATTAGATAAATATTAGATGATTATTAGATTAAGAGATTGTTTAAATTAAACAGTCTCTTATTTTTTTATGTAAAAGAGACATAAAATTTCTATACCAATTATGATACATCGAATGTAAAAACACTATACCAAACTTATTTATTAATAAGTGGTTAGGTGGAGTGATGATGTAACAAAATTATAAAAATTAAAAAAATGAGGAGTGAGTTAAATGTCTGAAAAATTAAACCTTGATGTGTTGGTTAGTAGCACAATACATAGTCATAATTATATAAGAATAGATGGTGTAGAGGCGAGTAATTCCAAATATGTTTCTAATGTAGAGCGTGAAAAAGGTGTTTATTCATCACCTAGAAATATAAGAAAATTGTATATAAAAAATAGTGGAATAGATATAGTTTATTATCGTCCAGTAGTAGGAAGAGGAGACAGTTTGTGTGAGACTATAAAGTTTAGTGAAAAGAATAAAAACCTCATACAATCTGCTTATAGATGCTATGAAAAGAGAATGTTAGGAGCTGGAGACCTGGCAGATGATGTTATGGTTATAGGTTCAGGTTTTGGAGCATTTTTAAATGATTTAAGTTTAAATAACCTTGAAGAATTATATTTTGATTGGAGTTTGCTGTTAGGAAATAAGCAGTTGTTTAGAGATTATTATATAAAAAACAAGTCATTAAAAGATTATAGCATTTCAGGTTTAAAAGTAATGAGCTATGAGTTTTATACCTCATTAGCAGAAGTAAAAAAGATGCAGAAGAAAATAATACAGGCAGAACCAGTCACCAGTATTTCCAATAGTTTAGTTGTTGAATTGTTGGATTATGTGACATCTCAGATGTGTGGAAATAGACCTGGAGGATTAGCAGCTTCATATCCTCGTCTTAAATATATAGGATTTATTGGTAATTCTGAAAAAGTTTTGAAATCAAATGGTGGAATAAATAAAAAAAATATATTTGAATATGATTTTGATGCAATTTATAATTGTAAGTTTTCAAGTTTAGGAGAATTGAAAAGAGACCTATGTGCAGGAGATAAGTTTAGTTTTAGTGTTTTTGCTGATACAGGCGCAGACCTGTTAAGTGCTGGATTTAGAGTCGATAGCTCATTATATCAGTTTGATAAAAAATATTTAGAGAGTTATTTAAAGAGTTTAGAGAACAATAGAGACCTCACTCGTGAGGAAGAATTAAATAGGTATTTCTTTGAAGATGGAGACACAAAATTAGGTTTAGAGAGTAAGTTGGCATATGTGAAAAAGTTTAGAGCAGGCGAATTACAAAGGCAAAAAGCAGCATTAAAAAATTTTGAAACAATGAAATCAGATAATAGTTTAGATGATTTGAAAAGTGAAAAATTAGATAGCAAACCTAGAACAGAAATTGAAAAAGCATTAACACATATTTATAAAACAGAAGGCGAGAAATCAGTATTAATAACCTTAAAGTGTTTAGAGATGCAATATACAAAAGAGCATTTGTTGGAAGAGATAGAGCAGTTTTCACCTGCAGGCAAGATATATTATAAGTCTTTGTTAGATAAAAATTAATAGATTGGAGAAGATAGGTTATGAAGTTAGAAAAAGAAGATAATAATAGTTTAGTGAGTGCTGAAGACCTAAAAGTCAGGCAATCCAATATAGAGAAAACCAATGAGCAGATAGATAAAACGATTGATGCATCTAAAATCAATCAGTTAGGCACAATATTTTTTACTCGTTTAAAACTGGAAGATAAGCAGAATATCAATTTGGTATTAAACCTGCTTGCTAAATTGGTGGATGCAAAAGTTTCAGAAAATGAGAAAGATGGTGTTTATTACACATTGGCAGGCAATAGTTCACTGTTAGGTTTATTTTCCAATAAAAAGTTTGTGTCTGATTATATTATATATTTACATACTTCTTTGAAATTGGACAGAGATTTTGAGAAGAACCTACGAGCTTCAGGATTTGACACATTGGTAAGTTTAGTAATGAAAAGAAGCATCGAAGATGTTGTAAATATCATATTAAATACAATTTCTAACTGTTCATTAACACAGTTGGAAATACCAGAAAAATTAGAAGAAATCAATGCTGCCATCAAAAGATTAAAGTCATTTAGTTTAAGTAGGCAAAATGTTTCAGCAAGGCGTCCAGATGGTCAAAAAATTGAGTATAAGGCTGTTTATAAAGATTTGAGAACAGAGGAAGAAAAAGAAGCAGACAATTATGCAGCACAATTAGCCAGTGAGGAAAGAAAAAAGCAGGTTGAGGCTTTAGGTGGCGAAGAAGAATATAATAATAGGCTTAGAGCATTGGCAAAAGATTCTAAAATAATCAATGTAATCAGCATAAAAGACTGTGAAATAGATGAAATAGAAGAATGTCAAACAAAGGATGATTATGATGAAATAAGACCTAATATTTCAGATGTTTTAACAGACATTATAGATATCTATAAAGCAGCTTTTGATTTGTCTATCACTATGAGAAAATTTGCAGGTGTTTATATTTTTGATGATTCAAATTCAAATAATGCAGAATTAAAAGTGATGGAAGTTGTAGAGACCAGTAATAAAGGAGAAGTGAAGTTAATTACAAAAGAGCATAATTCAAAAGTGCTGGAATGGATTCAACATAATTATGATTATCCTATAAAAGATGGTTTAAAAGTGGCAAGACATAATCAAGTTCCATCTCTTGAGAATATTATGGTAGAAGGATACAATTATTATCCAACTTTTATAGCAAGGTATGCATTAGGCTTTGTGAAAAAAGAAAAATATATAAATTTTGATAAATTTCTAAAAGCAGTAACCAAAGATGTAGAAGATAGGCTATATAAAATCTATAAATCAGAGGTAGTAGTAAATGGCACCTTATACAAAGGTAAAGACTTGTTTAGAGCACACAATACAGACAGATTAAAGCTAATAGGAGCGTTTGTCAATTCAGTAATTTTTATTACTGGTAAAGGAGCAGAAAACTTTAATAATACACAGTTTAGATGTATCAGTGCATATTCACATACAAAAAGCATAGATTATTATACCAATTTTAAGAGTTATGAAGATGGAACCTACAAAGGTTTAAGTGAGGCAGCACAGGCTCATTTCATAAGAGCAAATGGCTCATTTCCAACAAGTATATTGGATATTACATATTTAAGTGATAAGGAAAAATTTTATAAAGAGGTATCATGGGCATATAAGGAGTTAGGTGTAGTTTATGGAGAAGGTGATATTCCAAATGTTTTAGATGACAGAGATGGTCAAGGCGTAGTAATAGGCAAAACATTGGCAGGAGAATTAGTAAAGTTTAATTTAGGAAGTAATGCGAAGTTTGTAACCTCAATTTATGCAGGTTCTCGTTCAGGTAAAGGTGTAACAACTTTAAGTATATTAGCAGCAATAATGGCAAGTGGCATAGGAATAGCATATTTAGATTGTAAACCTGATATGGCTAATTGCTTTTGGGATATCGAAGAGAGAGCTGCGAAGCGTGGAAGAATAGGCAACACAGACCACGTTTATTCCTATGATGTCAATGCAGACAAATCAAGATATAATAAATATTCTCCTATGAAATCTTTAATGCAGGCGTGTCCTGAATTAAGAAATTCCAATATGGCATCAGCATTGTTTATATTAAAAAACATACAATTAATAACACTTACAGGACAGTATAAACAGAGGATAGGTGATGCATCACCTATGGTGTGGATAATAGATGAAGTGAATAATATGATTAATAAGCTGAATTCAGGTTATTCAGAGTTTGAGAGAAGAGCACCAAAAGAGAATGCAAAAGATTTAAGCGAAACACAAGAATATATAAAATCAGTAATGACATTTTGGAGAAATCTGCAGGTAACAGCAGCAAGTGGTGTAAATGATATCTATGGTCAATGTGGCTATAAATATGTTGTAATAGGACAGAATCCAGGAGATATGTTTGGAGATGGTAAACCATCAGGAAAATTAAAAGCAGGCGCAGACATTATTAGAATTTTAGGAACAGCACCAGAGAATATGTTTATTTATGGTCGTGGTTTAAAAGGTGTCATTGGTGTAGGTTCTAAAGCATTTCACAAAGACAGGTCACCAGAAGAAATAAATGCGCTGGAAGCAAATAAATACTTTGTAATCAGAAGAACAGCACAGCAAAATGCGAATGAAGGCAGTCAAGATGATATCTTATTTCAACCATTCTTAACTTTAAATTATGATAATGTTTTGGCAAGTTGTTGGACAGGTGGATTAGGACAGCAATATGGATATAAACCTAATATAAAAGAAGGTGACGCAGGATATGCTGAAATGATAAAAGATTACAAAACAAATCTAAATTCAGCATTAGGACAACCAGTAAGAAATGATATTTTAGAATCCACAGATTCAGGTTATGGAGTAGTAGATGAAGGAACTGGATTTTTTGGTTTAGTAAAAACCTATTTCTCAAAATATGGAAATGAGGCAGAAAATCGTGCTTTTAATATTGCTCTTAAACCATATAAAGATTTAACTGAAATATTAACAAATATGCAGTTAATAGGTGAAAATAGTTTATTTGGCTATAAAAGTATCGAGGATTTTTTATATGATTTTTCACCAGAAGCAATGCAGTTTACAAATTATGCAGAATTAGAAGTATTATTGGAAGATAGAGCCAATAATTCAAATAATGAGAATGATGAAGAAAATGATGGCGAATCATCTTTTGATTTTAATATAAATTATTCCAATGAAGAAGAGGCAGAAACATCAGAAAATGCAGAAACAGGAGATAGTTTAGATATTGCAGAAGATGTAGAAAATGAGGCACCATATAGTTTAGATAATACAGAAGATTTTGAGAATAAAAAACCTTATGAAGAACCTTATACAGTAGCACCTGCATCAGATAGTTTAGCAGAAGTTAAGAGTAATAAGCAGTCTGCAGCAAAAAAAGCACCAGTGAATCCAATGGTGAGTGCTGTTTATTTGAAAAAAGGATTGGAAGAAAATGCTTGTGTTGTAGATGATTATGGAGTTGCACATTGTAAGCGTTGTCCTTATGTAAATGCTATTGTTGATGCATTACCAGAATTAGATGATGAATTGAGTATGAGTTCAAGCATTTCTTTTATTGATAGAGCATTGGTAAGAAGAAACATTAAAAATAGGTATAAATTATTTGTTAAGGCAGTAAAAGAAGAAGTAGGCTGGCCAGAAGTATATTATCTTGAAATGCGAGCAGATAGGTTGGTGATAAACAGAACCAATAAGATGAGTGTTTATGAGTTAGGAGAAAAAGGCTACAATATTTATGATGTTATGGATTTTTACGATTTATTATTCAATCAGGCAAAAAGATTACAAACATTGGTAGTAGATGAAGAAGTGTCTGCAAGACTTATTAGTGAGTGTGGTGGAGAAGTTTATGAGGAAATGTTTAATAATATTCTAACCTTCCAAACCTTATATTTATGTAATACAAAAATCACAAGGTATAATAGAAGCATAACTATGGAATTAGCATTAAAATCAGAAGTTGCTAAAAACAGTGTAAAAGGTAAGGTTAAAGACGAGGTTTTGGAGAGTTTATTTTCATCAGGTGAAATAAAGAAAACTCCACAGAATGTAGCAATAGCAAATCGAATCACAAGAAATGCGAAGAGGTCTAATAAAAAGCCTACATCTGGATTACAAAAAATTATGAAATTAGCCAATATGACACCTTTTGAAGCACTTACAGGAGCTGTGAGTTATGCCTTTTTAAGTATTGGCAGAATGATAAATAAAGCAGTTAAAGGTTAGGTGGTATTATGGCTAACAACAGACCTGGTAGGAAGAGAATAAAATTTAATAACAACAGGCAGGCAATGCATTTGTTTAGACTGTGTAGCGAAGGTGTTATATCTAAAAGACAAGTGGCAAAATTATTGAATGTGTCTGTTATGACTGTCTGCAGGCGTATGAAGGAATATGAGAAATATTGTTTATGATAATATAAATAAAACCTTGATATCCTGATTGTGAGTGTCTTATAATACAATTAAATATATATATGTGATTTGGAGAGATAACTGGTTGGTTATTCTCTCCATTTCTTTTATATCATAAAAATATATAAAAAGAGGTGAAATTATGCTTAATCTTTATTCTTATGAAAAAGTGGAAGGATTGGTTTATGTAAGAGTTCCAGATGTTTATTTCGATGAACATTGGCAGAGTATTATTAAAGCAGCACATGCAGAAGAAATTATGTCTTGTTTAGATAAAATCAGCAGTTTTACAGATACAACCATCACTACACCTTATGGTATAACTGATTATAAAAGTTTATCAAGTGGTTGCAAGGCATTATTAACTGCTAATTACAATAAAAAATTATTAGTAAGTTTAGTATTGGCAGGAGATAATGTTCTGGATTTGGCTGCAAGATTGTGTTATAACTATGAAGACCTTGAATTGAACTTTTATATTAACTCATACCTGTCCTTTTTAAAAAGCTCTGTTGCAGGCACAATTAGGCTGAATGGTGAAGTAGTAAAAAATCGCAGAAATGTAGATATATCAAGTTTTAAGAGTATGTGATATAATTGCTTTATCAGTTTATAAAGAGGTGTAGTTTATGCGTGATACTGTAGATGTGATTGTTTCTTTTAAGAAGACAGGAGAAGCAGCACCTTTATATGTGAAGATTGCAAAAAAGGAAAAAGAAATCACATTAAAAGTAGTAGACTTTAAAAATCAGTATGATAGTGATAATATGATAAATAGATTTTCAAGAGCTGCATTATGTTATCGTTGTAGTGCCTCATATAAGGATAAAATCATAGAGTTTACTTTGGAGTTTCACAAATCATCTACAACCTGGTATATGACAGCTTCTAATTCAACAATCGACAATCTGTTTAGATATGGTAAATTATAAGGACTAGACGCAATCTGTCTAGTCCAATTTTCATAGGAGGATATGATGAAGGCATTTCAGGATTCAGTTTATATTTTTGAGTTGAATAATTCTTATACTTTAATGTTGCAGAGAGACATTGAGGATTATTCAGCACCAGTAGTTAATTTTTATATGAAAAAGAAAAGCGCAGCTCATTGGATTCATTGCTTTGTATTAGACGAAAACTTCGATTACAGCATTATTTTAGGTGATGAAAAGTTGGTATGGAATAATATGGAGCACATCAATAAAATAGTTAAATATTATGAAAAAGATTTTATACATATTGAGCAGCTTTTGTATGAAAAAATCATTGGAGAATTAGAGAATGCTGAGGAGAAATCATAATGTTCAATGTAGATGCTGATAGATGTTTATATTGGAAAAGACAACGAGTGTTTTATGAATGCGAGAGTAAATTATTTAGTATAATTTGAGAAAAAATGTAGACCAATTATATTTTATAGCTTACCTGTAAAATCAGTGAAAATTTGTGATTTTATGAAATTAAAAATATAGAATAAAAATGTAAAATATAAAGACCAATTATATTTATTGGCATTCCATAAAAAGTCAGCTAATTTTTACATTCAAATAAAAAGTAGTCATAATTTGAACAAAAAAGCAGACCAATTATATAAAATATATAGACCAAATAAAAGCACTCACCAATCAACCAATCAATCAGTGAGTGCTTGTTTATTACAATTTATAGCTTGTGAGTTGTGATGCAGCAAAAAGCAGTTTGTGTGAAAAATCAAGTCTCAGATATTTAATATCAAGTTCTCGTATGCCAAAACGCTGTCTATCTAATGCATCCGCATCTTTTAAAATCTTATACATTAATTTTTCATTCTCATTTTTGAACTGAAAAGCCTTGTCATCAGGTAAACAGTGATACGTCATTAAATTGCCTAACAGTTCATCATTTTTAAAAGATTTATTGTATTCACATAATAGTTTATAGCTATCTGCTCCATGCCTGGTATCTTCTGAGTCATTGGTGCGACCAATATCGTGAAACATAGCAGCATTGTAAAGTGTAGGTCTCAAGGATTTTTTGAGTTTATAATATTCTGACATTATAATGCTCAAAAATAGAACTCGAAGCATATGCTGTTCATCGTGGTCATTCATTTCAAAATTAAAATCTGAATCATCTTTAAATTTAAAGAACCTATCTCGCTGCTTTGAATAAATGCTCATGACATTTTCAAATGAATTAATAAAAAATACTATGTCATTATATGCAGTATATGTGGTGTTTGTAAGAGAATCAGGCTTAATAATAACTTCTTCTTCGCCTCTATCATCTATATACTCTATAACATCTTTTTTGTTTACTTCTGCAGCTAAAACGCTAACATAATCTGCTTTTGTTGAATGCCTAAATGCGAAGAAATTAGCAACATTAGGATTAAGCGTGTAGGAATATCCTTTTGTGTTGCTTTTATCTCCTATGCCTCTATATACTTTAATTGTGTTGGCATCTGTGATTTTATTAAGTGCTCTTGTAGTTCTTGCTTTTTGTTGAGGTGTTTTAGCATTCAAAAGGATATCGATTATATCATCAGTCAAGTTTTTGGAACCAAAATCTGCAGAAGTGTATAAGCTAATAAACAGGTCATATATTACATTTTGAGGTAGTTTTGGCAGGCATTTACAAAAGAATTCCACTTTGTAAGCACTTGGTATAAGGTGAAAAGCAGAGTGAAAATCGTTATTATCATAACAATTTTTAAAGTTCTTTTTGTTTAAATCTATAATTTCTTTAACTGTTTCACCATTAAGATTTAAATGCCTAACGCCTTCAGAAGTAATATATATCCTTGTCTCAAAAAAAAGCATTTCATCATAATCGTAGTAGTATAATGAATATACAGCATTTGGCTCATAATAGATATGACTTAATTCCTCATCTGTAAGGTCTGGAAAGCTCTGTTTAAATTCTGCTGGCTCCTCTAACATTGCAGCTGTACGAAGCATAAACAGTTGTCCATCTACTGCTTCTTTGTCTGAAC